>JAEEGL011423404.1_pt1 | contig 14641 bp, 13 predicted proteins | sample 9134231 | NCBI WGS metagenome assembly JAEEGL01 (sample SAMN16246548, study PRJNA631951) | gut metagenome | biome: gut microbiome; feature: rumen; material: fiber-attached | host: Bos | place: Iran: Karaj | collected 2018-10 | reverse complement strand
TCATCCGACGAAACTGTTCCATTCGTGCGAGGGGGGATTACTGGTGTTCAAGGAGGCGAAGGTCCAGGAGAAGTTGTTTGAGCTCAGGAACTTTGCAATCCATGGGGAATTGTCTTGTACGGATGTTGGATCAAACGCGAAGATGAATGAACTTCAGGCGTTGATGGGATTGGAGTGCTTGAAGAAGATCAATGACTTACTGAATTACAGGCAGAAGATTTATGCCGCGTATGCAGATGCCTTTGCCGAATGTCCGGACGTGAAACTCGTGCCGTATTCGAAGAACAAGGCATACGTGCCGGTGTTGTTCAAGAGTTTTGAAATACGCGAACGCGTGTATACGGAATTGCAAGAGAAGTGCAATGTGTTCTCGCGTCGTTACTTCTATCCGCTTTTGACGGACTTTGCCCCGTATGTTTATGGGAAGGGCACATGCCCCGTTGCAGAGGATCTGGCCTCGCGAGTGTTGACTCTGCCTACGTATTATGGTTTACCGATTGAGGATGTGCGCGCCATTGCGGGGAATGTGAGGGAGATAGTGAACAACGGAATACACTGAATACACGGAATGAAATTGGAACATGTTTCGTTATAAGACAGTATCGGGCAACAAAGTTTCAGACGCCTTGATTGATGAGATTAAGACGCTTTTTGACTCATCATATGGTGTATGGAGCTTGATGTGTCCGCCCAAGCAATCCCTGGCGGGTAAGCCGATCAGTTTCCCCAGAAGAAATTACGTTGAGTATTTCCGGGGCTCTATTGAGTATGGAGGGGAATGCGATTTAGTACTGTGCTATGATGAAGGGAAGCTTGTTGGCGAAGCTATATATGTCAACAAAAATACTGTTCGCGGCAAGGTGGCAATTGTGGTTCAGTTGGTGGTGCATAATGAGTATCGGCGAAAGGGAATTGGAAGTGCGCTTTTGTATTCCATATGGGGATTCTCAAATTACTATGCTTGGGGCATTGTCACATCCAATCCGTGTACGGTGAAGACGCTGGAAAAAGCCACTGCACGAAAGTGCTCCGTCGGTGCGATAATACAAAACAAAAACTTTCTCAAGAAAGAAGTACTTGCAAACATCCGGTTCCTGAATGAGACTCGCGATCATTGGGTCGTAAAAAATGACGGTGATGCGGTAGAAAGCAGAATCAGAACTGGATTTGCGACATCCCGCCTTGAAAGCAGTGATGCGCAGCGGGATGTCGAGTCGCGCCTTGGACGGATTGGTCCGCAAGATGAATGGTTGGCGTTTATTTTCAATTCTCAGAAAGTCGAGTCCGACATAGGGCTTCGACGCATGTTGGATGAATCTAACCTTATTGTGCGTGATGCATATGCTCGAATGGATGTTGATGGCCAAGCATGGACGGGCAAGACGGAATTGGAAGTAGACGAACTATTGAGGAAGGTTCCAATGTCAAAGACATCGGCAATCTGTGATTTTGGTGCCGGTGAAGGGCGACATTTGAAGGAGTTGAGAAGGAGAGGATTCGAGAATCTTTCCGGAATTGATTTTGTGTTTGGTGATAAATGTGGGTTGGTTGCCAATGGTGATTGCCGGAGTTGGAAGGGCGCACAGCTTTTCGATCTTATTCTTTGCTTGTACGATGTGGTTGGGTCGTTCCGCTCTTTGGAAGACAATGTTGCCATCATCTCCAATATCTTCAACAATCTAAAGTCTGGCGGGAAAGCCGTGCTTTCTGTCATGAATCTGGATTTTAAAGACATGCTGTGTGCGGAATCCGTGTGTGACAAGCCAGACGAATTGTACAGAAAATTACGCGCACTTAAGCCATCTACAAACATGGCGGATTCGGGAGAGGTTTTTGCTGGTAGATATGCATTGGTAAACTGGGATGAAGGGCTTGTTTATCGCAAGGAGCAGTTTGACGGGGACGACAGCAGGCTGAGGAGGGAATTGGTGGTCGTGGATAGGCGCTTTACGATGAAAGGGATGGTAAACTTGTGTAAGTCTGTTGGCTTTGGGGTGTTGTACTCAAGTTATGTTAGGGCGGGCTTTACGAGTCCCACTTTCTTTCAGCGCATTCGCGCATTTAGGTGGGGAAAAGAAATATTACTTGTCCTCAATAAGCCATAACGAAGGCATTTCGGTATATTCCGTGTATTCAGTGGTTTAGAGATATGAAACAGAAGAAGTTAATGTTGCTTGGTGGGATTCGGTATTTGCTGCCGGTGATTGATGCCGCACATAAGTTGGGCGCGTATGTAATCACGGCGGACTACCTGCCGGATAACATCGCGCACAAATATTCGGATGAATATGTCAATGTCAGTATCATCGACAAGGATGCGGTGTTGAAGGTTGCGCAGGAAGAACAGATTGACGCCATCCTCTCATTTGGCGTTGATCCCGGCGTTGTGACGGCAGCGTATGTTGCAGAGAAGATGGGATTGCCGTCGCCGCCGCTTCAATCGGTTGAGATACTTCAGAACAAGGACAAGTTCCGCGATTTCCTTGCGGCAAACGGTTTCAACAGCCCGTGGCATAAGGGGTATGTGAGCAAGGATGAGGCTTTGGGAGATTTTAGCCGTGTAGAACATGTAGATCGTGTAGATGGGATGGGGAAATTCCCCGTCATTGTCAAGCCGGTTGATTCTGCTGGGTCGAAGGGGTGTAGGCGCGTTGATTCGCTTGATGAGTTATCGGAGGCAATTGACGACGCGATTGCCGAAAGTCATTCAAGGCGTTTCATCATCGAGCAGTTCTTGGAGAAGGTCGGTTCATCGTCCGATACGGATAGTTTCTCGATCAACAATGAACTTGTGTTTTGCAGTTTCAACTGTCAGCATTTTGATTCGGAATCAGCGAATCCTTACACGCCAGCCGCCTATAGTTGGCCAAGCGACATGCCGGAATCTGCACAGAAGGAACTGCGTGGTGAGTTGCAGCGACTTATAACGTTGCTGAATCTTGAGACGTCAATTTACAACATCGAGACGCGAGTGGCAACGGATGGCAGACCATATATCATGGAAGTCTCGCCTCGTGGCGGGGGAAATCGGCTGTCGGAAGTCTTGAAGTTGGCGACAGGTCAGGACTTGATAGCAAACTGTGTCAGAGGTGCGCTCGGCATGCCGTTGTCGCCGATGTCCGATCCTGTTTACAATGGTGCTTGGGCGGAGTTCATCGTCCATTCCAACAAAGAGGGGAAATTCGTATCGCTTGACATTGAGCAGTCATTTGCGGAAAAACATCTTGTACAGAATGACCTCTGGGTTTCGCCTGGAGATAGTGTTGCGGAGTTTACAGGCGCGAACCAGACGATTGGCACATTGGTCTTGAAATTTGATTCACATGCACAAGCTGAAGATCTTCTTGCGCGGCCGAATGATTGGCATAAGGTGGTTGTTAGTGGGTGATGTTAAGGCCATAGGCGGATATTTTGAATTGGACAGTGGCGCAGGGGCATCGGCCCTGCCGGATGGAGTGTTGCTAAATTCCGGCCGCAATGCGCTTCGGCACATCGTGCGGGAATTGGATGTGCCGCACATGCATGTGCCGTATTACACATGTCCCGTTGTTTGGGACGCGCTCAAGGCGGAAGGGTGTGAACTTGAGTTTTATGAGATTGGTGCAGACTTAAAGCCGAGAACGATATTCCCTCGAAATGACTTTGTATTATATACTAATTATTTTGGGTGCTGCGGAGGCATCGTTGATGAGCTTGTAGAAGATTACCCCAATATGATTGTTGATTGTGCCCAGGCATACTATGCACGCCCCAGAGGACGAGCCAGTTTTAGTTCGCCGCGTAAGTTTTTGGGTGTGCCCGATGGAGGTGTTGCATATGGGGTGGATTTCAATCCTCATGGTGCCGACTATCCCCTTGACGATTCGCGGAATCGAATGATACACCTAAATTTGCGCAAGAGCGGAGAGGTAGGAAAAGGCTACGTAGCATTCAAGAACGCTGAGGCATCTTTGGATGGCGCTGAGATAATGTGCATGTCGCAAGAGACACGGCGTATGCTGGGACATGTAGACAAGGAGCGCCATGCGGATAGACGTATATCAAACTTTACTTTTCTTGACAACGAGCTGCATACAGTGTTCCCATTTTATCGTTCCAATGACGATGTGCCTATGGTCTATCCCTACATTACGGACAATTCACGTCTGCGCTCGTTGTTAATACAGGAGAAGATATATGTTGCATCATACTGGCCGGGTGTCTGTGACTGCGATGATCTTTGTGAGCGTATCTTGCCGTTGCCAATTGATCAACGGTATGGTACAGAAGATATGGAGCGTATTGTGGAGGTAATATCAAATGAACGATGAAATCTTTTTACGGCCATTGACGATTGATGATGCAGCGATATCGTGGCGGTGGCGGAATGATCCTGATATATGGCAATATACGGAAAAACGGCCAGACAGGGAAATAACCGAGAAGATGGAGCGAGAATGGGCGGCCCGTGTCATATCAGATGTATCACGTATAAATTATGCGATCTGCCTGAAGCCATCTGGAAAATATATTGGGAATATATATTTGGTTGGAATTAATGGAACAGAGGGAGAGTTGGGTATTTTCATAGGAGAAAAGAGCTGTCAAGGCAAGGGGTTTGGAAGAAAGGCTTTAGAAAAGCTCAAGGAAATACTTTATGATCGTGGTATCACAGCAATTCATATCGATGTCGCGTTGGCAAATTCGCCGGCACTTATTACATATTTAAGAGCGGGTGCGAAGTTTGATGAGAATAGGCGTATGGGCATGACACTTCAATTGCATTAATTTTCGTGAAGCAACTCTGAGTTAAAATAGCGCGAATATACGAACATAAAGGCATAAGCTGACAATGTTATTGTCTCTGAAGAGAGTTGTAACGGGTGGATTCTGGGCGTTGCTAGAACGCTTCTCCTTACAATTTGTTTCATTTGCGGTTACAATAGTTCTTGCCAGATTGTTAACCCCAGATGCATATGGTACGGTTTCTATTATAATGATTTTTGTTGGGATTGCGTCGGTCTTGGCAAATGGTGGAATGGCACAAGGACTTGTTCAAAAGAAATCTGTAACGGATGTTGATTTCAACACAGTTTTTGGGTATAGCATGCTTATTGCGTGTATTATCTATGTGGCACTATGGGTCTGCGCTCCATATATTGCGCGTTTTTATCATAACAGTGAACTATCGTCTCTCTTACGGGTTGTTTCTGTTATTGTAATCTTAGGTGTTATAGGATCTGTTCAAGGGGCTGAACTGACGCGTGAATTACTTTTTCATCTTTCATTTCGTGTGAATCTTGCCGCAAGTGTCGTTTCTGCCATAGTGGGGATTGCCCTTGCTTTTTATGGTTGGGGACCATGGGCGCTTGTTTGGCAAACAGTTACTCAAAGTCTGATTGGTGTAATTCTACGTGCAATTGTTGTGAAATGGATTCCCAGGTTTCATCTTAGTGTTGAAAGTCTTCGGACTCTTTTTTCGTTTGGATGGAAAATGTGTTTGTCTTCATTAATCGACACTGTTTATAGTAATCTCTATGGGCTTATTATTGGAAGAATGTACTCTAAAGCAGATTTGGCATTCGTTAATAGGGGCAATTCAATTCCGCGCCTCGCGATGACATCTATCAATGGTACGCTTGGAGGTGTGGCGTTCCCTGCGCTTGCGCAGATGCAAGATGACCCTTGCCAACTTTGTCGTGCAATGCGTCGTATGATTAAAGTAAGTACATTTTTTGTATTCCCAATGATGATAGGTTGTAGCATGTGCGCCAAACCATTGGTATTAATGTTATTTGGTCAGCAATGGCTACCGTCAGTTCCTTTTGTTCAGATTGCTTGTTTTGAGTTTGCACTATGGCCTTTTCATACAATCAATCTTCAGGCAATTACAGCATTGGGGCGCAGTGATTTGTATCTTAGATTGGAGATTATAAAGAAGATTATGGGGATTGTGCTCTTGATTGTTGCGATACGTCATGGCGTAATTGTATTTATGGCGATTCTGGCTTTTGCCGGCGGTCCATTGGGCGTGTTGATTAATACATGGCCTAATCGCCGATTGCTAGGATATACCATAAGTATGCAATTTTCTGATGTAATGCCTGTTGCTCTAATTGCATGCTTTACTGGACTTTGTATGTTTGTTATTAACTTCTTTCTTGGAGATCAGCGTGTTGTTCTTTGTGTCATACTCCAATTTTTTGTGGGGCCAACCATATACCTAACTTTGGCGAAATTATTTAAAGTTAATGCCATGGAAGAAGTCATGAATATCCTTAGAACGTTCAGAAATTCAAAGGGGCGTTGAAACATGGTTTCTTTAAAGGAAACATTTGAAAGGATTCGAGGTGAGCAAATAGTCAGGGCTCCACCGCCAGCAGAGATTCCTTGTTATGAAATCTCCAACGAGAGGTTGTTATGTAAAGCCCCAGTCGTTTCAATCGTCATGACAACATATAATCATGAACAATACATTGCCCAGGCAATAGAAAGCATCGTAAGTCAGAAAACTAGTTTTGAATATGAATTGTTAATTGGTGAAGATGCGTCCACGGACAATACCAAGGCAATTTGCCTTTCGTATCAAAAACGTTTCCCTGAGAAGATTCGAATTTTCTGGTCAGAAAAGAATGTGAACGCATATGGAGGAAATCATATACGAGTGGAGAGCCGATGTCGCGGCGAGTTCTTGGCGTTTTGTGAGGGCGATGACTATTGGTTTGATGTTAATAAGTTGCAAAAGCAAGTAGACGTAATGCGTTCAAATGACAACCTCGCGTTTTGTTGGGGGAAGGCACTTGTCATTCATGGCAGATCTGAGCCTATGCCGCAATCTGTGGGGGAGTCAAAATATCAAGTATTTCCAGGGTTACTGATTGCTCGAATGGGAAAGCATATCGATACTTGCACGACACTGATTAGAAGTTCCTTGTATAAACATGTGAAACAAAAATATGAGATATTTTCATGGCACCTCATGCTAGGCGACAAACAGATTTGGATTGCGTTGGGTTTGGTTGGAGATGCGTGTTTCATCAATGATTACCTTTCTGTATACCGAATACATCCCTTAGGAGTTTCACACGCACATGGGGCAGAAGTATCAAGAGATGGGGGAATTGTTTCCCTTTATTTCTCGTATGTTGCCCCTCAAGAGTTGATGTGTACAGCACCGGCAGCAGAAATGCAGATTTTGAAGGCTCGCCTGATTCGCATTTCATGTCAAGAATGGTTACATGATCGTATTGAAAACATGAAGTTGCTGTTGTCGGATGAGCAGATTGCGGACGCATTATATTTGAACTTTGGTTTGATTGGATGTTGGTGTGCCTTGATTGGTGAAAGATCATTTAGGTTATATAATAGGGTCGTTTGGTTCTTCAGAAAAAGATTTCGCAAGTTGCTTCCGAGGTAATTGTATGCGTATATTAATGACAACAACTAACGCGTCATTAATGGATGGAATTAATCGTCATATCTTGACGATCGCGAAGGCACTTAAAGAGAAAGCTAACATTGAAGTTGTCGTGTGCACAGTATTCCCTAAAGGAGATTTGAATGAGGCACTAGAGCGCGAAGGTATTACTACATATTCATTGAATGCAAGAAATGGACATCAATTGCCAATTCTATATCGGTTTGCATCAATTGTTAAGAAGGTGTCTCCTGATATTATTCACATTCATATTATGGCAATATTGGAACGATTCATATTGAGTTTCTTCTTTTATCATGTGCCATGTATTGTAACATGTCATGGGATTGGAGGGGCATGTGGATGGCTGGAGAAGTTATTGACATTTCTCACGCCTTTGAATATTAGAGGGTATTGTAGCGTGTCAAAGGGGGTTGAAGAATATTGTCGAAAACAAAATCCCAAAGAAGATAATCAGAAGTGGCATATTGTGTACAATCCTGTTCAACATGTTGACATGATGTCTAGGGCGATTTATACCGAACTTGGAATTGCCGCAGAAGAGATAATCATTGGAACGGCCTGTCGAATTGCGGCTATAAAGAACCCTCTTGCGTTTACAGAAATAATGTTGAAGATGTTGGCGCATAATGATAAGATACATGCAGTTTTAATTGGAGATGGCGTGGCATATCTGGTGGAGCAGATTCAAGATTTAGTCAAAAAAGCCAATATGGAACATCGATTCCATTTCTTAGGATATCGTAAGGATTCAAGTGCCTTAATTTCCGGATTTAGCTTTTTTATTATGACATCATCAAGCGAAGGATTACCAACCGCTATGCTTGAGGCCATGTCTTCAGGGGTTCCCGTAGCCTTTTGGAGCGGACGGGGAGGATTATGTGATTTGGTGGAAATAAACGATTCATGCCCGTTTGGGGTGTGTCGTCCAAGTGGAGATGTTGAGAACTTAGTATCAGACATGGAGGGAGTGTTGTCTGATACAAATAAGTGGTGTGAGTTAAGTAGTAATGCACGTCATTTGTGTGACACGATATTCTCTTTGGATGCGGCAGTAGACAAGTTGCTTAGTGTATACAATTCCGCTATTAATCGTTAGTGTCAGAAAGTGACAGGTGTAATCGTATTAAGACAAGGTAGCCCAAAATCGGAATCTACAAGTATTATGAAAATCGCAATCTCAACAATCTCGGTATCGCCACACATTTTAGCTGTTTGGCAGTTTGTTGAAAAGTTTCTTTCTGATGCGATATATTACTATCATGCTGCGAAACATGATTCTGAAAGGGAGAAGTTCGGATGGAGCAATGATGCGGAAGTACGAGTTGAAATGGTTACACCTGAGAATCAATGTGAGCTAGAGAACGTTTCTGTGTTGATAGAGACTATGAGGGATTTTGAATTAATCTCCAGAAGAGTTCGTAATGGGAGATTTACAGTCTACTTTTCTGAACGTTGGTTTAAACCACCCTGGGGGATATTGAGGTTATTACATCCTCGATATTTTAGGATGGCCTATAAATTTGCGAAGCTGTTTAAATCTTCATATCTTTATTATCTTGCTGGCGGGGTACATGCTGCACGGGACATGGCTAGGGTGATTGGTATTTTTAACTTTGATATACGGTGTTTATTTCGAGCCCCACAATTTTCTGCACCAAGGGTTCCGTGTGCTAGAATGAAGGATTTTGAAAAGATTCTTCTTTGGGGGTATTTTGCTGAGTCAAGTGGAAAAAAGTCTGTGCGTAATTGGCATAACCCGCGAAAAATCCTTTGGTTAGGGCGTATGTTACATTGGAAAAGAACAATTACAATAATTGAAGCCGTTAGGAGAATTGAGGGTTTTACATTAACAATAGTCGGGGAGGGGCCTGAAGAGGAAGAACTCAAGCGCGCTACGATAGGAATGTCAAATGTGACATTTCACAAGTTTGTAACGGCAAATGAAGCTCGGGAAATGATGCGCGATCATGATATTTATATTCTGGCAAGTGATGGTAGTGAGGGGTGGGGTACCACATTAAACGAAGCGCTTGAAGAAGGAATGTGTGTGCTGGGAACCTATGAGGCTGGTGCGAGTGCAACGATCTTGCCTGATTCATGTCTTTTCCATGCAGGCGACGTAAATGGCCTTGTTCAACTTTTAAAATCAAAAATGCAATTTGATTCCGGGATTGGAGATTGGCAACCAAATAAGGCCGCAGAAGCACTAATAAATTTCATACGAAGAGTTTATACTTGATCATAATTCTTTCGTTTTGAGGTTGAGTAAAATGATTCTTGCCGGTGATTTCATTCCTAAATCTTGCAAGATTAATCTGCCTAACGCGTTCAAGCATCAACAAGTATTGGCGAATCTTGAAGGACCGATCTGTGCGGACGAACTGCCCATCTCGGATAAAGTGGGTGTTTGTCTGCACACAACACCGTCTGAAACGTTGTTTGATTCAATTCGAACCTTTGCTTTCTCATTGGCGAACAACCACATGATGGATTTTCGCGATGAGGGTTTGCGTCAGACAAAGGCGGCACTTGAGGGACATGGAATCTCGTATGCAGGTGCGGGAGAGAATGAAGTTGACGCGCGAGCGCCAATGATTCTTGAAGATGACGGGAAACGTATTGCTGTGTTTTGTTGCTGCGAGCGCCAATTTGGAGTGGCTGCAGATATGACGGCGGGTTGTGCTGAGATGGGGGTGTGGTTATTCCGTGCTATTCGCGAAGTTAAAGATAAGGGGATTGCTAGTCACGTCATCGTTTCATGCCATGCTGCGAGTGAATTCTCGCCATGGGTGTCGCCGACATTACGGGATTTTTATCATTCTCTTATTGATGTTGGAGCAGACTGTATTCACGGTCATCATGCACATGTGCCGCAGGGGTATGAAGAATACCGTAAACGCCCTATCTTTTATGGTCTGGGAAACTTTGTGGTTAATATAGATGATTGGGGAATGTTCCCCCATTTCCGATGGTCTAATGTTGCGAACGTACATTTTGAGTCAGAGGGAGTGATCTGGTCGATTGAACCGTATTGTCTATCGAGACAGCAGGATGAAGTTGTATGCCAACGCGCGACAGGCGATCAGAAGGCATTGTATGACCATTATTTATCACTGGTAAATCGTTCTTTTGAGTCGGAACGTAATGTTTTAATGTATTGGCAGGAGTCGGCCTGCCGATTATATCCGTGGCTTTATGAGCAAACACTTCGCATCGCATCAAGTGATCGGGGAAAACTTTCGGTACGGGATCGACTGCGAAAGTTGTTTTTTGCTACGGGGGATGTCGTTCGAGCGCTTCTGGGTCGGGAAATCAAAACGCGAAAGAGCATTTATTACGCAAAGGTTGCATATAATTGTTTTAATTGCTCTAGTCATGTCGATTTAATACGGACGGCGCTCGGGGTTCGGACCGGCACTATACATGATGTAAGAACAAAGGAAAGCGCATGCATAGCCAAAGAGATAATGGTGAGGTAAGGGCATGAAGAGTTACTTTTCTGTCTGTTCTTCAAAACTTTTTTGGCTGAAAGAAACGATAATGCATCGTGGATTAAACCGTCAATGGGCTAAGTGTTTCCCTGTCGATAGTTATTCGCGTTCAGAACTTGAGCTATTGCGAGATGAAAAACTGAAGCACGTATTGTCGCATGCAGCGACAACTGTTCCATATTACAAGAATTACTTTGCAAGAGCTGGCGTTGATCCCTCTAAGGTGACATTGAATGATTTCCCCTTAATAGAGAAAAAAGACATTCGTGGCCACGAGGATGAGTTCGTTTCAACAGCAAAAGGAATACGGGAGATTTCATGGTCTCGAACAAGTGGGTCGACTGGTGAACCGTTTAGATTTGGCCGAAGCGAATTTACATATACGTATGCAACGCTCTGGCGTGGCTTGTTCCGCTTTGGCATTCGTCCTGGTGACAGAAGGGTACTGGTGAAGGGGGTCGATGAAACAGTGCATATTTCGCTTACGACGAAGATACGTCGATGGATTTATGGCTTGATTAATCGATGTATTGTGATTGATGCCCATTTTCTCGCCAGAAATGACGCAAATATCATTAGAGAATTGAATCGATTAGTTGCTTATCGCCCTAAATATGTTCATGGGTATGTAAGTTCTATTTATCTCCTTGCTCTAACTGCCGAGAAACATAACATTGATCTCGCTTCATTGAAGGTTAAGGCAGTAGTGACAGAGAGTGAGAAGTGCCATACTTTTCAACGAGATTTGATTGAAAGGACTTTTGCTGCTCCTGTGATTGAAAATTATGGGTGTGTTGAGTTTGGTATGATTGCACAGCCAGCCAAGGATGGGCGCTTATGTATAAATGAGGATCACGTTAGAATTGAGACTGACCAAGATGGAGCGATTATTTTGACGAATCTTGACGAATGCGGATTTCCTCTTATTCGTTTCAAGAATGGAGATCGGGTGACAATAGGCGGAGTCCACGCTGAATTGCCATATCGCATACTGACAAGTGTTGAAGGGCGTATCGCGGAGACAATTCATCTGCCGCAAGGTGGTGTGGTGCATGGATATATGGTGATGTACCCGATTTCAAAGCACGTGAAATATCTGCGCGAGTATCAGGTATATCAGCCAGACATTGACCATCTTCTGATTCGTGTTGTTGAGTCTGAGCCTCTGCCTCATGAAATTGAAATGCAGATAACAAACGAGATGCGAGATATTGTTGGCGACAACTTAAAGCTCGAAATTCAAAAAGTACAATCCATAGCGCTAACAAAGCGAGGCAAACGCGCCTTCGTCTGTTCCGAAGTTCAAGCACATTAAGTTAAGAAAGGTGTGTCAAGATGTTGAAAGTTGGATTCCCAATCTCCCACAAAGAGAATGAATTGCGTAGAGCGTTGTTGCCTGATGATGTGCAAAAGATTGCCCATCCGGGCAATCTTGTTTTTGAGTCTGGTTATGGCGAAGTACTTGGCTTTGAGGATGAGTCATATATAGCTTCCGGTGGCAAGATTGGTAGTCGAGAAGAGGTTTTGGAGTGTGACATAATCTGTGACCCCAAGGTCGGTGATGCAGACTATCTAGGTTCGTTGTGTAATCAGACCATATTTGGATGGGTGCATGCAGTGCTGAATAGAGACATAACTGACAAGCTGATAGCTAGCAAATTGACCGCTTACGCATGGGAGGAAATGTACGAGGATGGACGGCATGTCTTCTGGCGTAACAATGAAATAGCGGGAGAAGCAGCTATTGCACACGCGTATCTGGTTCATGGCGTCTTTCCGTATTCTACTAAAGTAGCAGTCCTTGGCAGAGGAAATATTGCTCGCGGAGCGATTCGCGCACTTTACTCTATGGGCGCTGATGTTAGGCAATACGATAGGCATAGTGAAACATTACTGCGAAAAGAACTTCCTGAATATGATGTAGTTGTCAATGCAATCTTATGGGATAAACTTCGTAAGGATCACATCATTTACAAGGACGATTTGAAGCGAATGAAACGGGGAGCCATGATAATCGACATCAGTTGTGATAGGGCGGGCGCCATTGAGACTAGTGTGCCAACGTCAATTGCAGAACCATCGTATTATGTTGATGGAGTTCGTCACTATGTTGTTGACCATACTCCAGCGTTGTTCTACAAATCAACGTCGGAAGCGATAAGCCATGTCTTGCCGAGGTATTTAGATGGTCTCATAGAGAATCAATGGTGCGGGAATGCAAAGGCTTTAATCATTGAAAAAGGTCGTATAGTAGACCAGACAATTAATGATTTCCAGCATAGAGAATGACACTGAAACATGGGAATACACTCACCGAAGAGTGTATTCCCATGCTGGTGGACTTTAACGTACAGAGATAGGATTCACGATAGAGTTTATCTCAAACTCAGAAGTCAGCCCATTACATGAATCACACAGAGGTATGATATGCCATGAGTTGTCATTTGAACCCACTTTCTTTACATGTGCTCCTAGGGTTGCTTTATTCGTACATCCCTTACGAGCACACGTGGGCATTGCGCTAAGCCCATTGGATTTCATGTAATAGTCCAACCACGAAGAAAAACCCGAAGGACATTTTCTTCCGCCAGTACCATTAATGTTCTTGTATTTCATTTTCTTATCACCTCCTTTCTTACAAGATTATGACCACAAAGCAGTTAGCAGATTTTGTGCCAGAAGTGTAGGCATAAAGAAACGACATGTTTTGTGCCATAATGGCACGATCGTGTGTCGCGAATGTGTGACACATTGTATGTCTTATGAAAGTTAAGATGAATGTCATTCAGGTAATTCCGTCAATTAAGGATGAATCGAGCGGGCCAAGCTACTCGGTTCCAGGTTTGTGCTACGGACTGACCTCGGTTGGGTGTGACGTGTCGTTGATGTTTTTGGATGATGTTCCGCCACAGCTGAGTAATGCCCTTATCACGTAATGACTTATCCTCGGCGAGAGATCGAACACGAAGGGAGCCGCAAACATGCCCTTGATGGGCAGGCAGAACAGGGGATGAACGTTCATCAAATAGTTCCAGGCTTTTCGGACGAGGCAGCTGGGCCTAGTTATTCTGTGGCTGGATTATGTCGTGGGCTGGTTGCTAACGATGTGATGGTGACATTACATGCGTTGACTGTCCCAAGCAATGTCGAGTTTCCTTTTAGAGTTCAAAAGTATCCACTGTCTAGATGGCCTTTCTATACATTGGGTCGTTCTCCAGAAATGCTGAATGGACTTCGCAAGGCTTGTAATCGTGCAGACATTATTCACAATAATAGTCTTTGGATGCTCCCCAACGTATATCCAGGATGGGCTGTGCGTGGCACACGATGTAAGCTTATAACTGCGCCGCGAGGTACATTAGCAGAGTGGAGTATGAAACGCTCATACTGGAAAAAAAAGGCGTTTGGTCTTTTATTTCAGAATGCCGTGTTGCGCCGTACAGACATGTTCCATGCAACGAGCGAGAAGGAGTATGAGGAGATTCGTGCGCAGGGATATCGGCAGCCGGTGGCGATTGTGCCAATTGGGATGGATGTGCCGGAGGTGGAATCGCGGACTAAGGAAAATTTCAAAAGGGTACGGAAGGTGGTGTTCTTCGGGCGGTTGCACAAGGTAAAGGGCGTGGATCGGCTGGTGCGGGCGTGGGAGGTGGTTGCGCAGGAGGGATGGGAACTGGTGATTGCGGGCCCGGATTGCGGGATGCTGGAGGAGTTGAAGGGGATTGTGGCG
>JAEEGL014415247.1_pt1 | contig 14642 bp, 18 predicted proteins | sample 9134231 | NCBI WGS metagenome assembly JAEEGL01 (sample SAMN16246548, study PRJNA631951) | gut metagenome | biome: gut microbiome; feature: rumen; material: fiber-attached | host: Bos | place: Iran: Karaj | collected 2018-10 | reverse complement strand
TAAAAGAAGGTGTCCTTCGTAATGTACAGGATCTAAGTGCGATTTCAGAAGAAAATGCTGCAAGCGCAGAAGAAGTCACGGCAACAGTCGATGGAATTACTGCGGCAATTGGAACAACAAAAGAAAAATCCCAGGAACTTAAGGAAGTAGCATCTACTTTAAAGGAGCAGATGTCATTCTTTAGATAAAATTTAGATAGTCATATATAATCCCTCTGTATGATCAGAGGGATATTGTATAATAATTAATCGGGAGGAAACAACATGGGAACTGCCTTATGTAGACGATGCAAGAAACTTTTTAATCAGTTCAGCAGCAAATATGTCCTTTGTCCTAAATGCGAAGAAGAATTAAACAGCAAATATAAACAGGTTAAGGAATACTTATGGAAAAACCGGACAGCTTCTTTAACGCAGGTCGCAGAAGATTGTGATGTTACTGTAGCCCAGCTTAAACGATGGGTTAAAGAAGAAAAATTAGAATTTAGTCAGGAATCCGGTGTAACATTTCAATGTGAAAGTTGTGGTAAAGAGATCCGTGTTGGCAGATATTGTTCAGCTTGTAAAAAAGAGGTTTCTAAACAGGTTAACGAAGAATTAAATAAAATAAACGCACTCCTTCAAGGAGAATCTGCAGGGCATAAAATCGGATTTCACACAAAAAATTGATGTATATTATAATTTTTTTAAATATATTAAAATATATTTGACTTTTTATTATTTTCATGTTATAATATACATTGTAAATGTAAGGGAAATATATTTTTTCGAAAATTAACATTTTCGGAGCAGTAATGGTTATTATGTAGCTTTTGTTTTCCCCTTTGCACAAAAGCTGTGTAATAAAACGGCGGTTCGATTCCGTCAGCTGCTTTTGTCTCCGAAGAGGAGACGGACGGCATATGCGGATGCCCTTCTAATAGTTGCCGTACACAGCAGTGCGAAGCTGCCTGTTAATTTTTCATAGCGGGGTGGAGCAATTGGCAGCTTGCTGGGCTCATAACCCAGAGGTTACAGGTTCAAGTCCTGTTCCCGCAATTTCCTTAATACGACGTGTTAGGGTACTCCTTGTTGATGTTGATTTGGTTTAGGCAAAGACCCAGTGGAGCCTTGGGCTAATAACCCAGGGAGGCAGGGGCGGCACCTGCGCATGGAAAAGTCATCTAATTGGCAAGAACTGATTTATCGGGAATGTGGGTTCGAATCCCACCTTTTCCAATTCGCAAAAATGCGAAATGAACACCTGAAGTGTCATGCATTCTGGTAAAGGGCCAGTGCCGCCAGGGACTTATAATCCTTGGAAGCGGGGGCGGCACCCGCATGCGGGGATGATCCGGCGTTGGCGGATACAACCGTGGTTCGAACCCACGCATCCTCTTTGCCATTATACGGCCTGTCAAGCCGTACAGTTAGTATCTCCTATTATATTTGGGTTTTTGCTGTTTTCCACGTACATATCGAATGTGCTAAAAAAACAGTTTTTTATTGCAAAAAATTGGAGCTAAAAACAAATAGAGGAATTAATTATGTTAACTGCAGTTTTGGATAAAACTGAACAGATCATAAATGTCTTATATTCTTATCCGTACAGGAGCCGTCTTGCTAAAATCCCTTCTGCGAGATTTAATTACGATAATAATTATTGGCAGATAGATCGTGCCCATGCAGATGATTTTAGAAAAGAATTTCTCGGAGAGGTTTATTATAAAACCCCTATCTGGTATATCATGAATCGTCCGGCTCCGGATCTTGCGAAAAAGTACGCTCTTCCGGATATAAAATTACCGGAATTAAAGCTTTCCCTATATCCTTATCAGGTCTTTGGCAGCAAGTTTATGATAGACAGACTGCAGAAGTATGGGTTTGTGGTTAATTCAGATGCCGTTGGTCTTGGAAAAACCTCCCAGGGCATAACAACCATGAAATGGTATGCCGACAATAAAGGGACTAAAAAGTTTTTACTTATTGTAAAAAAATCTATCAAATCCCAGTGGGCAGATGAAATACAGAAATTTTCAGACATGGGGGATTCTTTCAATATTATATACACAGGAGACACCAAGAAAAAAAGAGAGAAAAATTATAAAGCGGCGACTGACTCCGAAAAATGCATTCTTATTACAAATTATCACAACTTTTTAACTGATCATGAAATAATAAGAAATATCGGATTTGATTTTGCGTTAATCGATGAGGCTCATTGCATAAAAAGTAAAGACGGCAAGTTAAACCACAATATAGGATATGCTGTACATGGACTTCCTACTGTATTTTTGACCGGAACTCCAATAATGAGCCGTCCGGAAGATGTATTTGGGATTGTACAGATAAGCAACCCGGGGTATTTTGGCGACTGGGAGACGTTTAGCAAACGTTATTTGTGGATGGAGATAAAGTACGGATACAGCAAATGTATAGGCGTAAGACATTTGGATGAATTGCGTGGCAAGATACAGGATTTTGTTATCAGGAGAACAGAGCTGGAGATAGCAATACAGATGCCCGAAACCATTGAAAAGAATATTTATATAGAACCCAGTCACACTCAGTCAGTATTCTTCACCATGTTACACGACGAGATAAAAAGCCTCCAGGATGACTACAATACCTATGAAGAAATGAAAAAATCCGGACGGTTATCGGACAAAGATTCTGAAAACATGATAAATACTGCAAACCGAATGAAAGGTATGATAGCAGTTAAGCAGGCTATTGCAACGGATCCTAATATTCTAAAACTGGGGACATCTAAATTGGTAAAAAATTATGCAAAGATGTTACCCAAAAGCCTTGCTATTTCTCCTAAAACAGAGGCCGTTGGCGAAGTTGTTGAAGAGATCCTGGACGATGAAGAAAAAGTAATCATATTTTCAAAATTCGTTTCAATCGGATTATATTTCAAGAAATATCTGGAATCAAAGTTTGGTACAAAAGTATTAATGTATACAGGTCGTGAAGACTCTGAAGAAAGAAAAAAGAATATCAATCTTTTCAGAGATTCTACAGAATACAATATATTGATCGGATCAGATGCCATGGCAGAAGGGCTTAATCTTGCAGAAGCAAGGCATGTAATCAATCTTGACATTCCGGATACATATGCCATATATCAGCAGCGCACAGGGCGTGTACGAAGAGTTTCTTCTAAATTCAAAAATATAATCGTACACAATGTCCTTACAAAAGGATCTGTGGATGAAGCAAAAATGGCAAAAATCATGCAGGATCAGGATCTTGATGGTGCATTGATCGCAGCGGATGAGGCACAGTCAAATCTTTTGAAAATTTTGTCAAACTAAACGTATAATATATTTATAAAATAATTAAAATAATTCTTGATTTTTTATTATTATTGTGTTATAATATACATATAGTTGAGAAAGAGAGAATTATTCCAATAATAAATAAGGAGGAAAGAAATATGCGCAGAAGCAGGACGATTCATGCAAGGGGGAAGCCCATTGCACCACAGACAAAACAAAATAGTATAAATGTTTTTTAAGGCCGGATCGGCGGCTGCGCCCCCAAACAAGGAAGGCGTGATGGAGCCGAAAGTATGCAAACAAGCCCGGGATTGTGGGCGATTTATTAAAAAGAAAGGACAGACGTATGATCAGAGCAAAGCCGTTTTTCGTAACAAAGAATAATATAGTAAAATAATGCGGGTCAGCTGGCGCAGCGAGCGGTATTCATAAAAATGAGTATCACCTGGCGCTGCGAGAGCGTTTTTTAGAAATTTTGCCGCTGAGTATGGGCAGCCTCTCCCCGGCGGCATAACGATTACGGGGCAGGATATGTGCAATCGGTTCAAGTCTTCCGGACCGGCACAAACTAAAAAGGATTGGAAGGCACCGGCGGCGATAGCGATTATTGCATTTGCTGCCGGAATTTTCCCGCCGCATACAAGGCGGGATTTTAGGGGATTCGCCAAATCGGTAAGGCATGGGATTTTGGCTCCCATATGTGCAGGTTCGAATCCTGTATCCCCCGTTCGTGCTCATAAAAACGAGCATTCATACCTGTGATCACTGATTGTGATCTTTGCCATTTTTTGGCTCGAAGTTGAGATGCGTGTCTGTTGTGTGCATTGTAAGCATGTATAATGACAGTGGGAAAGGAACGCAACTAATCCCTAAATAACGGTTATCATGCTTGACACCTACTTCGCTTGCGATCTTACCCATAGCGCAACTCGGTTCTGTAACAGACTTGCGGTAACATATGCGCAGCAGAACCCTCCTATTTTTCTAAACAAACAAATAAAATAAAAAACAAAAATCGAATTCTTATTATCTAAGCGATTATAAAAAAATTAAGGCAGGATTTCCAAATTGAAAAAAGAGAATATTTTAGACAATATAGACATCGGATGCACCGGCGTTGTTGTTGATTTTCGCAAAAAATGCTCAAATGGACATATTACGAAAAGAATTGGAGAGAAAATAACCCAAAAATTGAATGGAAGAGACTTGTTTACAGAGACTGGTATGGTGAAGAAAATCCGAAATAATATATTGACTTTCTTATTTGGGATTTTTTCGGCGATTATCTTAAGAAGCATATATCCATTCATTGCATTTTTAATAATCAGCGTTGTGAAGACAATATATTCCTGGATTCAGTTTTCTCCGATTGTTTCTATATATGCCTGGAGCAAGCTTGCGGCAGATGAGAGCGAAGAAGCAGATCCGGATAGTTTTTGTGATAACATGATCAAAAATATAAAAAGATTGCCGGACAATATAGTAAAAAAAGATATTGCGCAGACAATTTGCGATGAAGCTTATAATTACGCCTGTGAAATATCAAGAGAAAAAATATCAAAATACAATAATTCAGAAATCCAAATAAATTCCTATGATGTGAAAAATAAAATATTAAACATTACGGTTGACGGAATGCAGGAAATGATTCCGGAATGTGAAATTGCCAAAGAGCCATATGAAAGAAATCAGATATCAGTACTTGATTTTGGATGCATTTTAAGACTCGAATCCGGGATACTCAACGCTGGTTAATATAATTTTTTTGAGGAAAAAGAATGCTTGTAAATGGGGAATATGTTCGGATGCAGCGGACGCAGGATTTTATCAATAATACTGACATATTTACAGATTATAAAGGTCACTTAAACCGGATGAATCTTGAGTTAATAGGGGATATAAACGAATTAACAAGTGATATGTATTATACTCGTATTTCATATCTCTTCATACAGGAAAAAATAAAAAACATTGATGAAATGCATATGTTTTTGCCTCGGATATGGGATGTTATTAAATCCATAAAAAAGCAGGAAAATTTCTTCATTAACACAAAACATAGACTTAAAGAAATCGGTATTCCCGACAAGCAGATATATAATGTTATAAAGCAGGATATTTCCCGAACCCAAGAACGTATTACAAGACTTAAAACTATTTTGCATGATCCATATTGTAACAGCTTTTGGATGTGCGAATATATCAAATTTTTTGAGAACAGAACACTGACAGATGATGTAAGGGAATTCTTGGAAATAACAAATCTTATGCCGAAAGTTTCGCAAGAGATGTTGTCAAAAGAAGAGTTGTTTTCCAGGTTTGTTGAAAAATATACGGAATATATTCAACGGGAATTGGCTGATCGGGCAATATTTATTTCCGAAAACAATCTGGTGACGGATTACGGGAAGTACAACATTAATATTTTCAATAAACACAAAGATGCAATAGAAGCCGAAAAGATTGCAAAACAGTTGGCTATAAGCGATCAGAAAAAGAAAGATATTCAGGATTATCTTTCTTATATGAAAAACTCAATAGAAAATCAAAGCCCTATAAATGAAGCTTCTTTCAATGATATTACAGGACTTATCATTCGAGGCAGTGGATTAGCTGCACACGCAGGATTAAATCATGCAACATGGTCAATAGTTTGTTGTGCGCGAATATTTAAAGACGGAAATGTAAAATACGGATATTTGTCCGGCATAAAGGTAATAACTTCTTCATTAGATAAAGCAAAAATCTTCATCCATCGGGATAAAGATAAAACAGAGCAGGAAATACTAAGCTATATAAACGAAATGAAAAAGAAAGATATCTATAAAGACATGCAATATCGATTAATCTCATTTACATCATGAAATAAAAGAAAGGCAGGATAAAAAGATGAAGGCAAATAACAGTTCAGATTGCGAAAGCTGTAAATTCGCACAGATAGACGAGTCTAACAAAGCGCGTGTAAAGATTGTGTGCACGCTAAAGAATAAGACCTATTACTATGGGCAGCACATTGAGTGCGATTGCCACGAGAAAAAAGAGTAAGGCGAAAGGAGAAAGATATGGAAAGATATATTGCAATTGACGCAGGTAAGCATTCAACAAAAGCTGCCATGTATGATACAAATACAAAAAAGACCATAAAATACAGCTACAGAACAAAGATCGGCGCCGGTGATTTCAGAGACGATTCCATCGAGGCGAATACCCATGTTTTTGAGATCGATGGTCAGACATACAAGATCGGTAACGGAGCAAGGGGTGACGGAGCATTGCTGGAGACCAGCAAGCAATCCATTGAACACAAGCTCAGCATCCTTTATGCTATCGCTCATTTCGCATCCGATACAGAGGTTGACGAGATCAACATAGCTATCGGGTTACCGGCAAAAGAGTGGGCAAATGTCGAGAAGAGGGAAGCACTCAAGGAATATATTTTCGACAAGAACGAGTACACGATCTCTATCAAGGAAGATTCAAACTCTCCGGTTGTAACGAAGACCTTCAAGATCAAGCATAAGTATGCATATCCGGAGTCCATGGGCGCTTTGTGGCAGGATGATTCGCCGGAAGTAACAAAGAACTCATACTTCGGCGTACTTGATATCGGTAATCTTAACCTTAACGCCACTGTATGGTACGGCATCGAGCTTCAGCAGGATGTTTCTATTACAGACGAGCTTGGAGCATCATCTATCATTCAGGGGCTTTCGCAGGAACTTTCGGCAGAGTTTTCAAGATGCGATGAGAACTATGTATCCATGCTCTTAAGCCAGTCTCCAGAGCGCAGATTCTTGCGTCCGAATAACGGCGATACAACCGTCATGGAGCGCAGCAGGGATCTGATAAGCAAATATCTGTTAGAGCATGCAGGAAAGATCAAGAGGGCCTGTGACGGGCGCAAATGGTCACTTGACTATATGACACTTGTAGCCATTGGTGGAACCAGCCTTATCATACAGGATGAGTTAAAAGAAGTATTCGGCGACCAGCTGGTCGTTTTGAAGAATCCGACATTCTGTAATGCACTCGGATATCTTCGCATTATGTGCCGCAAAGAGTTGGGCGAGAAAATCGCCTTGGATTTTGCATAAAAGAGGATAAAAATAATATGAGTAGCTTAAAAGAGCGACAAAAAGCGGAAGCCATAAGCCGAATGCAAAAACTGAATATCCACGAACAAACCATAAAAGAGTTTGAGGAAAGTGGTGTTGTCAATAAATCCGAGGGCATTGGATATTTATTCTGGCTTAGCGACGATGAAAAAGAGATCGTTGCTGAATTTGAAAAAGAATATGGAGCTATGGTGTTTCATGTGATCCATTCTTTAACAACCTACGGAGAACTTTATAATCTTTTATTTGTATCAAAATACGAAGAAGAGTGGGCATCAGACAATGCCGATCTCGATGATTCGATGTATGTGATAGCACAGGTAGTAAATGTGACTTATCCGGAATGTTCGGATATGGGCGGAATAATCGTTGAGCCGAGCATTGGCGGACTGATAAGAAAGGAATAATTTTTATGGCGGAAGACAAAAAAGACATCATAAGAGTCACTGAAAAATTCCCCGCGCTTCTCGGAGCGAAAGTGAGGATAGGCGGAAAAACCGGTCCGTATAGTGACCAAACCTGGTACGGAACCATTATAAGAATAACAATGTGTAAAGACGGGTTCATGAGCGCTGATATTTACAGTGATCGATACAATCTGTGTCATCTTTACGAGATAGAGCCAAACAGCGTTGTTTATCTCATAACAAAAGATGGAAAACCAGAGTTTAACCCTTTATACAATGAATTCATGAACGAAGACATAACGAGGCAGATCGACAGGATTCAGTCGTGCACACCAACAACGATGCGTTCCGACGAAAAATTAGAAGCGGATTACCCGACACTATATGGTTATGTCAAAATTCTCGTGGATCAAGCAGGAATATTCAATACGGGAGAGGAATAAATGGCAGATGTAAGATTTAGTGAAGAATTTGAAACTCTTAAAGGAGTCAGAGTAAGAATAGGTAAGAAGGACGATCCGCACAAGGGAACTATTACCAGCTGTTGTAGATCTGTTGATGGAACAATCACAGCATGGATTCTGGAAGATGCTACTAACAGGGTTCAGCCTTGGGAAGTGGATGAAATCAGCAACTTATATGTGATTACTGACGAAAATGACAAGGCAAAGGTTGATTCATGTTACGAAGATCGAATCAGGCATGAGATAGACAGACTAATGACCTATTATTGCCACACATCATATCGGCCACAAGACAATGATTTGCCTACGCTTTATGAGTATATACAAAGTATCGGAAAAAAGAAAGTTGAGGAAGCGGTATGAGTGCAGAGAAGCCCACGGGCTCCCAGATTGTCAAAAGGCTCATTCTGAGCATAATACTCTTTGCTTTGGCTGCTTGGTGCTTTTATCGGTATTGCTACAACAAAGACTATTACAGTTTTTTTTACAAACATGTGAAAGTTTATTCGTCAAAAATAATAGATGTAGAAGATAAGGATGATAACGAATTAAAGATAACGTGCTCCAGTGAAGGAAGAAAGCTGTCCTTTACAGTAGACAAAGATGATTACACGGATCTTCCTCATACGGGGCAAAGCGCAGCTGTTGTAATGCAAGACGGGGAGCTGTATAGCTTCACACCTTGGAAAAACGGTGTTAGGTGGGATGTTACAATGAGCTTGGAATCATCGTATCGTATGAGAGCCCATTTTTCTCTCTCGTGCTTTTTCTGGTTTTTGTTTTTTGCTGTAAAACGTGCATATAACGTACTAATGTGGGTTCTTTTCGACTATAAAAAAGAAAACGAAGAAAGTAAAGAAATCGAAGAAATTGAAAAGAAAGAACTAATAGAAGAGGATATAAATGATGCAGAGTAGTTTATCGCAAAAAACTGAAGAGCTTATGATGTCTTACAAGACATCGTTAGATCTGTTAGGGATACCTCCGGGCCATTTCACTGCTGAGGATTTTTTGATGATCCGCAGGCAAGCAATGTCAGAAATGATGAGTGCTGGACAAGCTTATTCTTTGATCGACAATAATATTGAAAAATTTTCAACACCATATAGAAAAGAAGAAAAAAGGGAAAAAGATAAAAAAGATAAAAAAGAAATAAAAAATGATACTCCTGCAGATATGACCAATAATTGGCCGAGCGCGAAAGCAAAGCAGTCAATCTTGTTTGAAACTGAAGAAGAAAAAGAAGATCTTTTATCTCTAATATCTGGATAAAGGAATTAAAAAGCATAAAGGAAGGTGAAAAAATGTTATATATCAAAACCAAGCAAATGATTTCGCCATATTTATTGGAAAGAAATTATATGGCTGAAAGAACCCAGGATGATCATAAAAGAGAATATACCTACAGATTAACTGATTCTAACGGAAAAATCACGGATGATTCCAAAGAACAATCATTAGATGAACTGGTTGACTCTCTTATAACTGCAGGAAAAGATGATCCTGAGGCAGTAGCCCTTTCGGCTGAAAAAGCCAGCGAAAAAATATATGTTTTATCAATATATGAAAGTGTGTATGGCAAAAGAGCCGGCTATTCAAGAGAGGTCATGTGGGCCGATAATGAAGCTTTAATACGAAAGCTGTTAAAGCAGCGATATAACCTTGAAGAATTTGAGCTTATCAAAAAGCCCGGGCAAATATATGAAACATTCTAAAGAGGAAGGAGAAAAATATGGAGCTGAATATTGGTTCAATGTTTCTTAATGGAACAAAAATGGAAAATGTCACGTTATCCGGCATGACAAGTGAAGATTTTTTGAAGATGATCGCAGGTCAGGCGACTGCCGAAACATTGAATAATGTTGATAATAAATCTTCAGAGATGTCAAAACCGGCATCTAAAAACAAAGCTGTAACAAATAGTAAAAATGCAGTTATTGAAAAGCCTTCAGATGCTTATAATGCCAACAAAAGACATGACATAAATAAAATAGGGGCATGTCAGGAAGTCATGGAAGAAAAACGAAAAGATTTTATGTCTAACGTCCCGGATAACTGTGTTTGTGGCATCAAAGGCATTATGGATTATACCGGACTTCCTAAAAAAAATGCACGAGCCATGCAAACCAGTAGCCTTATGGTTTATAAAACAATAAGCTGTCCTACATATGTTTCTCCCAAAGGAATGATAAATCTATATCTTAAAAAGGATATTGATGAAATTTTAAAAAAGAGACATGACAGAGAGGTTGCTAAGAAAAGCAACGGAAAGCCTGCTGTTGATGAAAAAGCAAAAAATGATGGACGGAAATATAATAAGTTCACTAACGAACCCATCAAAGTAAAAGCGACAAATATAAAAACCGGAGAAGTAAGAATTGTTCCTTCTTTAACCAAGTGCGGTAAAGCGTTTGAAGTATCAAGTTCAACGGCATATCGGGCATTTTATAATGGAAATCTTTTGAAAAATGAATGGCAGCTCGAACCATTTGCAGAAATAACCAAAGAATCTTCTGTCAGTTCTAAAAAAACAGCAGCAGAGAAAAATGAGAAAAAGGTAGATACCTTTGTTTCTTATAAAGTATTTGCCGCTGAAATCCGGGCTCTTATTGTTTCAAAGAATAAGGATATCGGAAAGATCTTATCTGAAGCATATAAGCTTGAAACCAGTGTATTCGGAATAGACTGGGAGAAGGCAAAGAAGGATTATTTTAATAAGTTCTCCGAGTACGGTTCAAATCTACAGATCGCATATTGGATCGAAAAAGATGAGATTTATGGAAAAAACAGGGGCATCTTGAAAGAATGCGTGCTTGAAGCAATCAAAAAAGCATAAAATCTTTTCTAGGGCATCGTTTTTTAGATATAATATATACAAATAAAAATCGAAACATATAAAAGCGCAGATATTTTTTGATATATATCAAAATTCTGCGCTTTTTATTTTTCAAAAATCAAAAAAATGGAGGATAAAAATGTATGCCGATAAGAATATAAAAAGAAGAAAGGTAAGAATAGAGCTTTGGCCATATGTAAAAGCAGAGCTCGAAAAAGAAAATATCTCATATGGATATGATGGCGCTGAGGAATTGTCTACAACACTTTCTTCTGCAAAATATCACAGGATAATTGAAAGAGCCATGTGTAAAGAGCAGCAGGAAAAAACAATATCAAAGATCCCTGTTGTTTCTTACAAAATGTGGTGTGACGGAGAGCTCCCCACCGAGAAAAGAAGTTTCTGTTTTTTGAAAAAAGACATCGAAGCATTTCATAAAGAATTAGGAATCGAAGATGATTCTGTATAGGAGGAAATTATGGCAACAGTAATAACAATGCTCAAGGCAGTTTGTATTCTGTCATGCATCTGGGCTGCTTATCTTAATATAACATGGGTAAGTATGCTTATAGATGAAATAAAAAATAATTACAACTGAATATCATATTCGGTCTCCCGTGGGGGAGGTACATCTGTTTTAAGATAATAATGGATGTGATCCTTCCCGCCAAAATGGGGAAGGCATAACTTTTAGTTAATCTTTTTCAACAAAAAGGAGGCCGACTTATGGCTAAAATAAATGAAAATAGAATAAAAGAAATTCGCGAGCAGATCAAATCCCTTACATGGGGAGAAATTCTCGTAGGACAGAGAGCATATCATGTTGAGCAGCATATAAATGTTCCCGACTCATTCTTAAAAGAACGTATTATAAAGGAAGGTGTTAGCGCAGCATCAACATTTGATATTTCAAACGAAGAAGTTCTTGAGAAAATCAAAGAAACTTTATTAGAAGAAGAGTATCAGACTATTGAATGCATTGCTGAGTGGCTCGACGATCCCAGTGCAGAACTTGAATACTCCTTTTATAAAGAGTATGAAGAACCTATTGGTCATTGCTTTATAAAATCAAAGAAACATGACTGGAGAAAAGGTGCTATAAAATGTTCTGAAATTATGATTGTATTAGGGATGAACATAAACTACTATGGTAATACATGGTATATAAAAACTGTTTATGCTAATCCTGTAGCAGGAAAGGATTTTTAGACATCATAAAAACCGCCACCAATTTCATGGTAGCGGTTTTTTGTGTTTAATATTCAGTTGTCCCTAATTTATTTACAACTACAAAAATACTATCAGGTTCAATTTCTTTAAGAACCTCTATAAACTCATCAAAAGCTTTCTTACCATCGCCCCCGGCAGAAATAATAATCCATCCCTTATCGGGATTTTTAGGATCCTTTTTTAATAAACAGCTTTTAATATATGATTTATTAGTCAAATCTTTAATACTTTTTGATTCTTTATTTTTTATTTCTTCCAACTTCTCTTTTACAAACTCATCTACCATTTTCAAATCCTCCTATTTAACAAACCATACAATTACATTCAAAATTTCTTTCCTTAACTTTATGTATATTATATCACATTTTTAACGATAAGTCAAATAAATTATCCTCAAGAAATATGAAAATATTAAAATATAATTAGGTATAATATAAAAGATGATAATAAATATAGAAAAAGGGCAGACATTTCCATTTTATGGACTGTCCTTTTTCTGTGCCTAAGCTTATTATAACGAAAGGAGCAATTATGAAAAATGACAGATAATACTTGCCGTGCGATCACTTCAGTAAGAAAAACTACATACGGCAATAAAAATATTCATAGTATAAAAAATATTAAAAAGGATACTGTTTTTTCAGTATACATCCCAACAAATCTTGATCCATTTCAAGGAGTCCGTACTTTTAGCGATGTTTGCAAAAGGGCAACTCTTATGAATAGGGAACGATGCAATACGCAGCATAGCGGAGAACGATTAAACAGGATCCATGCAAAACCAACAACAAAAATAGAAAAATATTTTATTGTTGATAAAGGACATTTAGGCGGAGAAGAGTACCACTTTATTACAGTGGAGGCTCAGGATTATGTTTTTTCTAAAAAAACGAAAAAATTCATAACAGTATTAAACTGCCGGCCTAATCAAATACGTCGGCTATATGAACCTCTTAATCTGCCAATACCTCGATATCTTTTAGCAAAAGCAACGGAAAACAAAAAACTCCGAAGGAATCGGTGGTAATGACAAAGGTGTCTTTAATATAGAATTTCATAGCCCGAACAGAATATTCTGTCGGGCTATTTTATGACATAGTCAAAAAAAGAAAGGAGAAAAATTATGGCATTTGTACCATTACATGTCCATACCCAGTACAGCATATTGGATGGCATGAATAAAGTAAAGGATTACGTAGCCAAATGCAAAGAACTCGGTTTTACGGCTGCGGCAATAACTGATCACGGTAATATGTACGGCGCAATAGAGTTTTATCACGAATGTGAAAAGCAGGGGATAAAGCCTATTATAGGTTGCGAAGTATATATTGCACCAAAGTCCCGTTTCGATAAGGATAATTCTAAGAGATATTATCATCTGATCCTTTTGGCTCAGAACGAAACCGGATACAACAACCTTACGAAACTTGTTTCGCTGGGTTTTGAGGAGGGATTTTATTATAATCCCCGAATTGATAAGGAAATCTTGAAACAGTATAGCGAGGGCCTTGTATGTTGCTCAGCATGTGTAGCCGGAGAAGTTGCCCAGGCGGCTATCGAGGGTGGATACGAAGCAGCAAAGGCTGTAGCTGAAGAGTATATCGAGATTTTCGGAAAAGACCGTTACTTCTTGGAGATCCAGGATCATCAGGATGGTTCGGCAGATCAGCAGACAGCAAACATGATAGTTATGCAGCTTGCAAAAGACCTTGGTCTTGATATCGTTGCAACAAACGATACTCATTATACCAACGCTGAAGATGCAAAGGCACATGAAGTATTGCTGTGTATGCAGACAAAAAAGACCTTGGACGATCCTAATCATATGGTATATGAGGGCGGACAGTATTATCTTAAGTCTGAGGAAGAAATGCTGGCACTGTTTCCGTATTGCAAGGAGGCTGTTGCCAATACCCAGAAGGTAGCAGATCTTTGTGATCTTAAACTGGTGTTTGGAGAGTATAAGATCCCGAAGTATGAAATCCCAGCAGAATTTTCGTCAACAAAAGAGTATCTTACATATCTTTCAGAAGAAGGATTTAAGAAAAAGTTTGTTGGATGCGGGGAATATTCAGAGGAACAGCTCAAAGAGATACATAAGGATCTCGAATATGAGCTGGAAACGATCGACAAGATGGGATTTGTAGAATACATTCTCATCGTATGGGACTATATCAACTGGGCAATGACTCATGATTGTCTCGTTGGTCCCGGACGTGGATCAGGAGCAGGAAGCCGTGTATGTTATTGCATTGGTATCACCAATGTAGATCCGGTGAAGTACGGATTACTTTTTGAGAGATTTCTTAATCCGGAACGAGTGTCTAT
>JAEEGL010047518.1_pt1 | contig 14642 bp, 8 predicted proteins | sample 9134231 | NCBI WGS metagenome assembly JAEEGL01 (sample SAMN16246548, study PRJNA631951) | gut metagenome | biome: gut microbiome; feature: rumen; material: fiber-attached | host: Bos | place: Iran: Karaj | collected 2018-10 | reverse complement strand
GGAATGATATGTTAAAAGAAGCTGTCATAATAATTGATTTTTAGATGTTAATAATCATTGTCTCTGTTGTCGCGTATAACCTTTTTACGGTGCTTCTCAAGTAAGGGCTGCTAGTGATACGCCTGTCAAGGCTTGACCGAAAAAAGCCATCGTGTAAAGACGTGCCATGTTGATCGCAGGTAGAAATCGAACAAGTGATAGCATGAGTAAGCTAACTTGGGTCTTGCCGAGCGCAGCCGATTTTATGTAAAAATTGTGGATTATTTCGAGGCAACTGTGCATGGCCTTGCAGTATCACGATGCCCGCTAACTTTGCGCCGGAAAAAGTTATACACCCAGCGACAACGGGGCAATTTTGCGAGTAAGTGAGAGCAAAGGGGAACTCGTTTCCCATTGCCGAGCGGGAGCAAACTCGCCAGAGGCAATGTCACATCAGAAAATCATCATGGCGGCTTCCCATGTCAATTCCTCTCCTGACATGTAGAGTGGCAAATCCAAAGACGAAAATAGTGGACAGTCACGCCCATAGCATATTAATTATTTGCTCCGTGAATTCAATATGTGAATACGATAATAGTTGCATATATTGACTATTGTATTCATTTTTTTGTGAATCGTTGTTTATTAATCACTAATTGCGTATAATGTGGTTTATGAAAGATGAAGATGATAAGTATTTGCTTTTGTATATAATAATTGCGGATGAATTAAGTATTCATTTTTTTGTCTAATGGATTGCATGCAAGAATGTTTTAGATTTTTGTCCTGAAGAATACTCTTGTTAGTAGCATAAATGAATAACATTAGTATCTTTATTTGATTGTAAGTTTTTTGTTGTCAATAATCTTGCGTATATTTGCGCTCAAATTAAAGATATCTACCAATGAAAGATTTGATACAGATACAAGAATCAGAATATGATGTAATTTTGCGACAAGCCGTTGCAGAAATTGACAGGACAAAAACAATGGTTGCAACGACGGTATGTTTAGCAATTGGTACGGCTCATTGGGTAAAAGGAAAGTTAATTTACGGCCGGAAAGTTGAGTTTAAGCATGAGTATGCCGTTAAAATAAACTACTACCTATCATTGATTGACCGTTTAGAACGCAGAGAAGATGAGAACCGTTCTTTAGGTTTAATTCTATGTGGAGAAAAAGATCGTGTAGAAGTAGAATTGGCTTTGGAAGATATGGGTAAACCTATTGGTATAGCAGACTATCAAATGATTGCTCCACAATAGGGAAAAAAGAAAGTCGTAGCCGAAGAAGTGGATGCTTATGGTAAAGAATGTCCTCTTCGTACGATAACAAAGGAGGTTTCAAAATGACGATGAACAGTAGGTAAATACGTGTTTTGAAACCTCTATAAAGGGGGGCAGTTCTTATTGGATTCTTTATAGATAAAGCAAAAATAGGAAAAGCAAATTGACAATTAAAAAAATGATAAGTATTATGGTATACCCATCATGGAATGAATTTTTAGGTAAAAATCCAAAAGACCCTGAAAGGGCTTTTGAAGCGTTGTGCCGTTTATTGTTTAGGACTAGATATGGAATTGCAGATTCGTTGCCCTATTTTTATAATCATCCAGGTATTGAGACTTCGCCTGTAAGAATTGGTGGCGAAATTATTGGATTTCAGTCAAAATTTTTGACAGGAGAAACTATTGATGATTCCCAAGCCCAACTGATAATTAAATCCATAAAGACAGCTCGAAAACATAATTCAACATTAACAAAAATCATATTATATACCAACTCTGTTTTTTGGTTCCCTAAAGCAGATGAGGCTGCCATTAAGCGTCAACGGAATATTGAAGCAATAGCCCAAGATAACAATGTAGAATTAGAGTGGATGTTTGGCGACAACATCTTAGACCTTGTCTCAAAGAATGAATTGGCATACTATCTGTTTTTTAATCAAGAATCCAATATTGGGAATCTTCCTAAATCTGTTGCACTTCTTAATCGCACACAGTTTTCAAATATAGATTGTTCCATTAAATACGGATCACAGTCTATAGTATTAAACAGGGAGAACTATATTTCGCGACTGAAAGAACTTATATATCATAGAAAGAATGTTATTATAAGTGGAGAGAGTGGTTCTGGCAAATCTGCTATCTCTAAGTTGTTTTGGGAAGAAATTAAAGAACAAGAGGATTTGGCTTTTTATTTTGTCGCTGCACAACTACTCAATGCTCGTTCTGTAAATGATGTGTTCTTGATGGATGTAAACTATTCTTATTCTGCATTTAAAAACTTCTATAGTGGACATGCGACCAAAATAATGGTTGTTGATTCAGCAGAAAAGCTTTTGGAACAACATGATAGTATAACACAACGACTTCTATTAGAAGGCTTGGCAGAACAAGATTGGCTGTTTATATTCACCTGCAAGAGTAATAGTTTAGAAGAATTGGTCAATAAGTTGAAGGGCTATTCTATTGAAACGGAAGGAATCAGGGTAGAAGGACTGTCGGAAGAAGAACTTAATGAGATATCTATGAGATATGGCATAAGCCTACCAACCCATGATAAGATAAGACAATATATTAAAATTCCTTTCTATCTGGCTCGTTATTGTGAGTTGGGGGATAGCGGACTGGCAACCATGGCGTCTTTTCGCGAAAGCGTATGGAATCAAAAGGTTAGGGGCATAGTTCGTGGAGGTGAGCAATTGAAAAGAGAAGAGTGCTTAATAAATATAGTAAAAGAGTTGCAGGAGAAAGGATTATATATCGCAAATCCCCAAGGAATAGATTATGATATAGCATATAAACTCGTGAAAGAGGACATTCTTGTGGAACATCCTCACAAAGGTTATTCCGTAAAGCATGATCTTTATACGGATTGGGCCTTGGACTATGTTGTTGAGAGGGATTTCGTTACGCCATCCACAATTATGAAAATATTGGTGGAGGCACCGGTCAGTTTGTCGTACTCTAACTCTTTCAAGCGCTGGTTGGATAGTATTATTGACCAGAACGACCAAAGAGTTGACGAAATAATAGCGACTTGTGCTAATGGAGGTGTTCATCAGAAATGGGAAAACCACATTTTAGCGAGTATAGGGCAGTCTGAAAAATATGCAATAAAATTCTTCAAATCATTTGAAAACCAACTGGCAGAGGATGACTATGTCCTGTTTGATAAGTATGTAGATGTGCTTTATGTAGCTTGCCAGATAGTTGACCAGACCATTATGTACAAAGGCGAACAGATACAACTGATGAAACCAACAGGACGAGGATGGGATGAGGCTGTACTGTTTGTGGATAGACACCAAGAAAGTTACTACATGGATCATCTAGCCTCTGTGCTCAAACTCCTGACTACATATAGCCGCATGGGTAAAAATGCGCTAGCAATGAAACAAGCTGCATCGTTGACTCTTCGCTTATATAATGAAGTAGCGCAAAAGAGACTACAAGGTGAATCATTTTGGATTCAGAAGCCAAATCCTTGGAGCGAATTGATATGTAAATATGCTTACGGAATAAGGACTGAACTAAAAGAAATATTTAAACAAATTATAGCAAATAAATGGACCAGACATAATTCGCCATACGCTGAATTAGTGGCATATATCCTTAAAGAAGCCAATACGATATCCTTATATACAATATGTCTTAGCTGCAAAGATGATATACTGGAGTTGTTAAAACTATTTTGGCTTGAAATTCCAAAAGAAGGGGAAAATGATGATTCTTCTTTTGGAAGACGACATAGCGGCTTTGATAGCGAATATGTGTTTGGACTGAATGGGGAATACGGTGTTGAAATGAGCTATTTTCCTGTAAGCGCTGAACAAACACCTCTATATGCCTTGTTTTCGGCAGAGCACCTTTGGGATAGTAAGGAGATGAAGGTGTTGGAATTTGTTATAGAATTCATGAATACCTGTATTGAAACCTATATGAAAAGAAACAAGGCAGATAAATTTAAGAATATAATTGTAACACTGCCAGATGGAATGAAGCATGATGTAATAGCCTCAACATCTTTATGGAACTTGTATAGAGGGACACCCAATGTATCGATGCCCAATTTGTTAGAATGTATGCATATGGCATTGGAGTCTTTCTTGTTAAGTTTGGTTGAAAACGAAAAGGAGACGGATTGGGAATATGTCAAGAAAGCTCTTTGGATGATTTTAATTCATTCAAAGTCGGCTTCACTTTATGCCATTGCTGCGAGCCTCGCAGTAGCACAGCCAGTGCATTTGTACGACATTCTGTTATATTTATGTCAAGACATTCGTTTTATTTCAATGGACTTGACGAGAAGTATCAGCGAACAACATGCGACATCAATAGAATTTGCTTATCACCGGTATCCATTTTTGCTTGAAGAAAGAAAGAAGTCAAACAAACTGCCACACCGTCAGCAATGTTTAGAAACAACATTGTTTAATTGTCAAGTGGCTTTTGACCATAAAAAAGATGAGGATTCGAAAGAAAAACTGGAAAGAGCCTATGCCGTTGTAGATAGGTTGAGAGTACAGAATGAAGAGTTGAAGGAAGAAGATAGTACATATAAGTTTATTTTCGAGCGAATAGATTATCGTTCGATGAAGAAAGAGAGCGTTGAATTGAAGAACGGTCAGAAAGGCATATTACTGACCCCCAATTCAACGCCTGAAATGGAAAAAGAAAGAGCTGAATTACATACATTCTCTAAAAATATGGAGGCAGTGTCATTGCGAGTATGGGCTCATAAAAAATATAAGAACGGTGGTAAGGAAGTACCAGAATACTGTTATGATAAATGTACACAATATGTGCTGGAAATTGTAAGAGCGGTAGAAAAAAAGGTGAAAGAAAGAGAAGGTGATTTTCTATTGATGCCTGGCGATGAATATTTGCCGTATATAGGAAGTGCTGTACTCTTATTATACTATACCGATCGACTATCTATTGATGAAAAAGAAGAATGCTGGCAACGGTTGATGGAAGCATTGTGCTCTCCAAGAGCTATGATATCGAACAGTTTGTCTGAGGTTGACTTGTGTATGTCAGCACTCCCCGCGGCAATGAAGGTTTTTCCTAAGAGAAGGGATGAGTATGCCCAACTTATAGCAGACTATGTGAGTATTAAGGATGAGGCAGTGAACAAACGACTTTGCGATATCATGTCACGGGTTATAGCTGTAAACGATATGTGGCATACACAACCAAACGTAATGGAGGACTCCCTAGAAATTCTACGCTTAGGACTGCCAGATAAAGATTTTGCGTTAATGGATGCGAAGCAGGCTGATGCAGTGTTATGTCTATTGACTCATAAAACAGAAAAGCGTGGTCTTGGGAAATTGTGCATAGAGAAGTTGTCGTACAAGTGGCAAAAGAAAGAAAATGATCACTTCTTAGTACATAAGACCCATGAAGCGGAAAATATTGCCATGTATTTGCTTTTCGCTCCGAAGGAAGAAGTACAATCACTGATAGCTCCATACATAAAGTTTGTCGGTCGGGACAATTATGACGAACCATTGATGACAAGCCTCTTACTATGTGCACCCCAATACGAAAAGTATGATAACTTCTGGATAGCTTGGTATGAACTATATCAAGCCATAATCGACCGTGGAGAGGCTTGTTATTATGACCGTGTGCTAAATGAATATCTGTTCAACCCAGTATTCCTTATGCGGGACTATGACGATTGGTTCCGTTTGGAAGAGAAGGACATGGATTTTTTCAAAAGAGTGGTAAATGATATTGGGAGCAATCCTTTAGTGTTGTTTGATTTGTCGAGGGTCTTTGCTACTATAGGGAAAGGTTTGCAAAAACAATCTATAACATTATTTGCTGATATAGTGAGAAAGCATCAGTACAAGCTAATGGACGAAAAAAAGTCTGTTGTATTTTATCTTGAAAAGATTGTTAAGAGAGTCATGGCGGACTATGCTGATGAGATAAATATGAATCAGACGCTTAGAAATGATTTTATAAAAGTGTTGGAATTCTTAAGAGAAAATGATTCGACTGACTCTCAACTTTTACTTAATAATTTATAACGATGGCTGTACCTATACGACATAAAGATATTTTAAAGAACTACGTAGATAACGAAGCAAATGCAGCATGGGCTCGAGATTTGGTCAGTCTTGCTATTCAGACTGGCGGTGTTATGACCGATACAGAGCACATGAAGGTACTGACTGAATTTGAAAGTGGAATAACTGTTCCAACTATCCCTTTGCCGCCGAATTATGAGGATGATGATCCGAAACTGAAGTTACTAAAACTAACGCATGTGCAGGGGGTGAATGCGCTAGCCAGTAATCAGGATATCATCTTCTGTGACGAAGGCGTAACTCTTATTTATGGTCAAAACCGTTCTGGCAAAAGTGGGTATTTTAGAATATTAAATCAGATAGCAGAAGGCGAGGTGGATCATACCCTTTATAAGAATGTTCATGTTCCAACACCACCACCGATGGAAGTAAAACTAGAATATTCCTTCGCTGGAACATCAATGCCAGTTTTTATTTGGGATGGGGTAAGTGTGGGACCTGCTGAAGTAAGGCATTTGAAATTTTTTGATTCGCGTTATGCTACAACCTATTTAAGCACCCGGGATGGAAACACATTCTTCTTCAGGAGCCAGAACCTGATGGTCTATAAGGCTATTAATGACACATTAGATCTTCTTAAAGAGGCAGGGGCTCTGTTACCCCCTGCCGTTGAAAATGGATTACGTGGCCTTTGTTCTACATCATATAGGGATAATCTGACACGAGCCCTAGTAGATGCTTTTCAAGACGAACTAAAAGAGCTTGGCATGGAAGAACTCCAAGTATCTTTGAGCATAGGCGACCTGTTGGATGACAGTTCAATCGTAGCTATTAAGATGAGCAACACTATGAATATTCATGGCATTCTCAGTGAGGCTGAGCTGAAATGTGCAGCATTAGCTTTGTTCTTTGCTGAATGTGATTTGATGACAGTTAAGCAGCCAATTGTTCTGGATGATCCTGTAAACAGTTTGGATGATATTTTTATTGAACGCTTTGCACATAAACTAAGTCATATTGACAATCAAGTAGTGGTGTTTACACACAGTGTACTACTGTTAGAAGCATTAACTGATACGAGACGATTTAAAGTCTATAAAGACCCTCTAGTATCAAGAACTGGTGCCACCACAAATAAGACTCACGTTCTGGCATACGATGTATTAACCAGTGGAACAGCATTCGGCTATATACAGGGACTTGTTGAGAAGAAGACCTTATTTTACCTTCACAAGGCCCAGGAAAAATTGACAGCAACGCCCGTTACAAACGAGAAAGGTATTGTTGACGATTTGAGAATGGCCGTGGAATGGGCTATTGACGAAGTCGTATTCAGGGGATTGGCTCCAAGAAGATTCAAAGGTAGTGACCTAACTGACTGGTCAATGATGGAAACAATGACGAGTGCTGGCCCAAATAATGTGAGAGAATTACATGATGTTTATGACCAATTGTCGGCCATAGGAAGTCATTTGGGATATATGTCTTACGTAGCAACGGCAACAGTTGCTAAGCTTCAGAGGCTATATAGTAAGATAGAAGCAGTTTATAGAACCGTTTAGACATTGTTTTTGTTAAAGTACGGGACTACTTACGGTTCTGCATATTATATTAATTGATAGTAAATGATCGTAGGTGAAATAAACGTAATGAATTCCGGGCGGAAACTGCATATTTTCATTAGTTTCCGTCATTAACGTCCACTCAAAAAGTACGATTTTTACTGAAAGCAACTGAAAACAATCATTGAAATCGGTTTTATGAGCAAGCGGATTTGAAATTATAAATCAACTGATACTGAACAACTTGATAAAAATGTAATTGATTCTGTGCCTTTTATGAAATCAAAGAATTGACAAAATGCATAATTCGGATTTTTAGGGAAACAACAATGAGCTTCCACCCCAAAAAATAGTTCTTTCTTTCTGCAATCTATTGGATATTGGACACTAATGTCTGGTTTTGGTTAGTTTGATTTATGGCATGCATCTATCATACAACCATCAACCGCCCCGCTTCTCCATAAACATTGTTTTGAACGGCATAGTCGCAATGAAAAGTTTTGCTGGTATGTATAGAAAGGTGTTTTGGGTAAATGGGCGTGTTAGAATTTGAAGTTTAGTTGGAATCGTAGGCCGCTTTTATCAGCATTGGGGTTGTCGCGATAGTTTAGTCGCCATACGTATTGAAGGGACAAAATCCGAAGGATGTTTTCTACACCTACGCCAATCTCCATGTACGGTTTATTGCCCATTTTATTGAGGGCTGTCCCTTCAGGGAAACGCATTAAGTTGTCATTGAATGTCGGGTCATTCTTTTTGCTCAAACTTCCCCATAGTCCGCTCAAAGTGAAAACCTCTCTCATCTTTAGACGTTTGATCAAAGGGATGCGGTTGAGAACCAATCCGTTTAACCGGCACTTGAAAAACCAGGATAGCTGCTGATCGTTGGCAAACTCCATAACATCCATAAGGGCATAGGTTTCAGTTTGCATGTTGTTTGTCAAGTTCACATTGGGCAGGATTAGGTCAATGAAGTGGACTTGATTCCATTGTTTCTCAGCTTTCACGATAAGATCGGCAAATCCCCAGCCAGAGAGCCAAAAACGCTTCTGAATGCCAATTTGGGTAACATTTGAGGATGTTTTATTGCCCATGAATCCATTTGGGTTCCAAGTATGGCTGATCAAAAAAATGAGTGCATCTTCGTTAAGTTGAACTCTTTGTTTTCTGGTCACCATAAACTTTTCATTCAAGGCATATCGAAATGAGACACTTAATCCACTAGATTTATGCTCATTAAAAGTGTGTCCATAGCCATCAATGAAGGTTACCAAGCGAGATGGCAAGAAAGTATTATTTTGAACAGCAAACGTCATCAAGAATTTAGAATCCCATTCATATTGATAATTCAGCTGCGAAAGCCGTTGATAAATACATTTATCGTCAGGCTTGCGTGAAATGGGAATCAAAAAAGACTGTGTCTGATTGAACATCAGATTATTGCCCAATAAATATGAGTCATATTGATGGGTAAAGGAAATCGCATTGATCTGCGCTTCATTGAAGAAGGATTTCTTGGGGCTAAAAGAATAAGTGGCATGAATGCCATATTTTAATTTCTTGTCTTTGAAACCCCATGCTGTGTAACCACTAAGAAGCAGGTGGTTGCTGAAATGTGTCGTTGTCTGTCCACCTAACCGTATTTTGAAGCCTTCAAGTCCATTTGAGGAGAAAATTGAACTAAGTGGTCCGATATCAAAATAACTCTTTGTTGATAGCGAAGCGGTTTGAATAAAATCCTGAGCTAATGATTTTATGGCAAATTCAGACCAAAAGAACTTTTTGCTTTGGCGTAGGCTTTCAATCATCTGATTCATATCCTGTGTATTCCTCAAGCCAAAATCCAATGGCTGATTAAGATGGATGGTCTTTGTCGTATCACTAGGATTAAACCCATAATCGTCCATCTGTGTATTAATCTGGGCGAAAAGAGTCTGTGCTCTCTTGAAGATCACAAACTCAATGGTAATATTGTCGTATTCAAGTGCTCTGAGTTTCCCTTTGATTCTGTTATACTTCTGCTTTATATTTAGAGCTCCGACAAAATTAACGCTGGCATTTCTTGGCAAAGATATCTCAATGCTCTTAACAAAATCTGTAGAATCACACGAGACATAGAGGCTACCCAAGAAACCCATATCCTGAGAATTGTGGGGCATAAAAATCAATTGTACGCACTTCTCATCGTCTATCATAACGGTATCGCCAAGATAATACTTATAAAACGAGATACCAATGTTAGAAACGGGGCTTACAAAATGATGATTCATGAATTGAACATCATTCTGAAAGATATCGATAGATCCCAGGATATTCTCTAGATATGTCTTTATTCCAATGAGATCAAAAGCATCATCGAGACCAGCATGAGTTGAAGATACGATCTTTTCTATAAATTGGCCGTTCCATTGTTGTTTTGTAATAGATTCATCAACAGAAACAGGCAAAACGGGCTTGACTATGCCATTAACTGAGATTGTATCTGCAAAATTTCGTAAAAAGGGGAATTGGTTTAAAATGTGATTATCTTCTCTTGAATCAAAATCATTTAGTCCATAGGCTATTCTTCGGTACTTTGTACGGTGATAGTAATGAGTGTTTTCTAGGCGTCCTTCATCTCGCTTTTTTACAATCCGTCTTATGAGATCGACAGCTGGATTATTTTTTTTTGAATACTTTTTTCGACTTACGACAACCTCACTTAAAGCTGTCATCTTTTGACTCATTGGCACATTCAACAGCGCAGAATCAGAGGTATGAACAACAGTAATGGCCTCATAACCAATCGCTGTGATGAGTAATGTGTCATTATCATTGCATCGAATGTGGAAGATGCCATCTTCATTGGAGAACGTTCCTAAACGGGTCGAGCGATTATATATGGAAGCTCGCTCAATTGCAACTCCTGATCCAGTGTCATAGACATGTCCTTCAATTAGCCGTTGGGCATTAACGGCTACACTTAGACACAATGACAATATGAGGAGTTTTAGTCGCATATCCCTTTAGGCATAATAAACTCACGACTTCTGTCGATAGAACTTTCTATCTAGTTTTCCGTTGAATGTACGATGAATCTCATTTACCTGTTCATATGCTTGAGGCACTTTATAAACCTCCAGCTGGGATGCAATGTACTTTGCCAGATCTTTCTTGGAAAACTCAACGTCTCCATTTCCTACATATAATAACTTCAGTCGTGTGCCTAGTACAGGCGACACATCACTCACACAGATGCAATCTTTTACTCCTGGAAAAGCCATCGCTACATCCTCAACTTCAGTTGGCGCCACTTTATATCCACCAACATTTATCACATCGTCATTGCGCCCCATCAAGTGTAGTCGGCCCAATTCGTCTATACGACCATTGTCTGCTGTAAAGACGGTATTGTCTTGCATCACTTGAGTAGTGAGCTCCTCTTCATCAGCATATCCAGTCATCAACGTAGGACCTTGGCATGCGACACGGCCTTCATCGGTTATTAGGATGCGAGAATGTTTCATGGGACGCCCTAAACACCCAACTAAACACTCTCCATCGTTGTAATTGTATGTAGCAACAATTCCGGTCTCAGTTGATGCAAAAGTATTGTATAGGCGTGTCTTGGGCAGTAACCGGCATAATTCAAGCATATCGCTATGAGCCATCGGTGCCGCACCAGTCTCGATGAAGTCTATTTTATCAGCATAGGTTGCCAATTTATTTTTGGCTAACTGTAAAAGAATACGTATGCTTGCAGGAACCAGGAATGTGGCTACTTTTGTACATGGATAGTCAAAAGCTGCGAAGAAGGCTTCCAAATCCTTGAGGCTTTCCAAGATGTATAGAGTTGCCCCCATCATGACTGTAGGATATACCTTTGAGAGACTTCCAATATGATTAAGAGGGCCATTGATTACAAACAGAAGGTCATGAGAAAACTCCATGGAATCTATAAGATTCTCGGCATCGGCTATGATTGTGCGGTGGCTGATCATCACCCCTTTGGATTTACCAGTAGTGCCGGTTGTAAACAAGATGTCAGCTACTTCCTCAGGAGCAATGAAACCAGCATAACGATTAGCTATTTCCTCAAACCTGCTTTGTGGTATATCATGTTCAAGAGGTAATGCAACAGCTTCTGCCACATGCAGAGCAAAATAGGTCACTAAAAAGTCAATAGACTGTGACGTCCGAATTGCCGCCACATGGTGAGGCTGATACTGTTCTCTCAAGACCATGGCCTTATTCTCAACGAGTTGCCAGAGGCGGCTATATGTAATCTCTTCACCCCGGCAAATAATCGCAATCTTGTCGGGATAAAGACTCGCATTTCGTTGCAGATAGTTTTCGATTGTCATCATTTTGACTCAAGTTTCCTCTGAACCATGGCAACAATGCTATCAAGATTCTTTAGGTTCTTTGGAGTCGCATCAACAGCATCCAACTGGATCCCATATTCGCTTGATAACACCATTAAGATGGTGGTTACTCCTAATGAATCAAGTTCTGCAAACAAAAAGTCTGAATCCAAGTCCACCAATGGCAGAACGTCTTCCAACAATGACTTAATTTTCTCTTTCATAGTAAGTTCTATTTTTTAAATAAGCGTGGTAAGAAGTCTAGAAGATATCGTCTCCAATTCTCCCAACTATGCCCGCCGTCAGTTTCGTTATAAACATATTTATAGCCATTCTTATTGAGAATGGAGCGAAAATCGTCGTTCATGTCCTTGAGAAAATCATTTTTACCCAAGGCTATATAGTACAACTGAGGAGGATTATTAAATTGAGTTTCCAATTTTTCATTTAAATCATCGTAGATCTCAAGTTGGCCTCCATTAATAGCATCAGCAAATTCAGTTGCTTTCTTGCCTAAACCTGTTTTCTTTAAGAAGGGTAATGCATCTGTGACATTTTCAATTCCTTTTGCTACTTTCTTGGTTTGCTCACGACGGCTGTCATCCATTAAGGCTGTGGTCGTTTGAGCAGAAAACAATCCCACATAATCAAATACATCTGGATTATTGGCAGATATATATAGTGCGTGTAGCCCTCCCATCGATGCTCCAGCAATAGCTCGACCTTGTTTTCCTTTTATCACTCTATAATGAGAGTCTACATAATTAACAATATCTTGAATAAAAGAATTTTCAATATAGCCTAACATCGATCCGATGCCACCACCATGTGATTCGTCTTCAAGATATGGATTATCATCTACTGGAGCAGCGGCTTTATTGGCGTTTCCATTGGGCATAACCACAATCATTGGTACACAACGCCCTTGAGCAATAAGGTTGTCTAGAATTTGGCATGCACGCCCAAGGTCAGACCATGTGTATTCGTCTCCTCCAGAACCATGCAACAAATAAAGGACTGGGTAGCGTGCTTGCTTATTGGTTTTATATTGCGGTGGTGTATAGATGATCATCCTTCGATGTGGCGCATTAGGCAATGATGAATCATACCATACTTTTGATATCATTCCATGGGGTACATCATGGTCAATATAGTCGTTTGTTACACCACCACTGATTATAAAGAAATTGAGATATTCATCTCCATCTCTCACCACATTGTTATTTGAAGGGTCCAGAGTTTGTTCATCATCAACATCAAAGTAGTAAGTATATATGTCTGGGCGAAGAGGTTTTGTAGTATAGGTCCAAACTCCACCGGATTGTACCATTTCATGCTTCCCTAGTTTTCTGAAATAACTTACTGGCGTATAGATAGGTGTGCCATCAGGGATGAAGCTCCCATATAGATATACATCATCGGCGTCACTATCTACAAACGTAAATGTCACTGAGTTATCTTTGTTGATAACAGGTTCTACAGTTTGGCCAGCAAGAGGCATCGCTGAAAACGACAAATAACAGAATATACTGAATTGGATGATATGTCTTAATCGATGATTCATTTTGCTATTACTATTGGATCAAACATCTGATAATTAGTGATATCCTCTTGAGATGGCTCAATGAGATAAACACGGATATTATTATGTGAAGCCACAAATTGCTTCAATGCTGTGGAACTTGTTTTCATTCCAACTTGAACTTTATCGTTGACGCATGCAATACTTTGTTCGGCAACCGACACTTTGTCTTCGTCATCGTCTAATGCAATGATTGAGATTTGGGGGTTGACAAGAGACAACATCAACGGGAACTCACCCCACCCACAATTGATAACGACTGCATCTGTCGAACTATTGTCATCATCAATCCATTGTTTAAAGTATTGATAACGCTTCAAACGTTTTTTAACGGATGAGAATACTTCGATACCACGATATCTATAATGGTCAAGTATGAAGCCTTTGAAATATGATGTCGACTCTTTACGCTTGCGAATCTGCTCGAAGCTTGTTACATATTGTTGATGGATTAGTTTCGTTTTCTCTGTATAATCTTTGCCCCAATTGAGGTTGCCATAATGGATACGTTTGTCAACTATGAGTGTAATGTCTCCAGGATAAGTGCAAACAGTATAGCGAGGAAATACGTGATTTACTCCGTGAAGATACAGAGGAAGGATGTCAACACAACCTTCTTCGGCAAGAGAAAAAGCACCCTTATGAAAGCGCTGGATTGAAGATTTGTCATTACGTTCGCCCTCAGGGAAAATCGCCACACAATAACCTTCTGTCAATTTGTTGAGTAAATAGTCCATATTCATCGGACCAGTTGCTGGCATAGAATAGAAGTCAAGCCAACGGAAGACACGTCTGATAATAATATTACTGCTTGCTTGATCATTTGCTACAATTACTAGATTATCCGATAACGCCATTAAGAAAGCGGTGTCTAGAGTGGATTGATGATTGCAAACAACAACTGCTGGTTGAGAGAAGTCTTCTTGATACGAGTTATCCAGAGTGAATTTCACTCCTGGAATATGATTCAGGTCAAACCAGAAGCACTTTCTTATGTACTTGCGCAAGAATTGTTTTCTTGATGCAGAAGGACGGAGCAATTCAAGACAAATAAAGCCAAGAATATAAACTGTAGCAAGTTGGATAAAGAATACGGCGCCACAATAAATAGTATTCAGCAATGGGAATAGTC
>JAEEGL014555195.1_pt1 | contig 14643 bp, 21 predicted proteins | sample 9134231 | NCBI WGS metagenome assembly JAEEGL01 (sample SAMN16246548, study PRJNA631951) | gut metagenome | biome: gut microbiome; feature: rumen; material: fiber-attached | host: Bos | place: Iran: Karaj | collected 2018-10 | reverse complement strand
GTTTCTGTTTCATTTTTACCTCCTAATTGGTACTCATCTGTCTAGGGTAGTGGGGGCTGAACATTACAAAAATCGAAAGAATCCCCCACTACTCTAGACAGATAAGCGTGTTATTGTTTGTTTATCTGCCAAATTGTTAAACAACCCGAAAATGAAACCGATAGCAAAACAAGCCCCAGGGGAGCTTGTTTGTAATTTGTGTGGATTCGTTATCTAAAACTTGACGAACCACATTCTGTATTGTACGACATTAGAACTTACTATCCGTGCGCGAATACTTTCTCGCCGCACCTACTTAGAAGTCTTTGCCTTATCTACAAGCTCCTTGGTTTTCATTTTTGTAATGTTCAATTTCGATACCTCTATATTAGCAAAAATGTCTGAGTTTGTCAATGTGCTTACGCCTCTATTTGACAAGGTTTTTCCACAGATTTTCTTCACCTCAACAGGGGTGAACAGAGAATCACGGCTCTTTTCTTTGCGCCATGACCGAGGTCTTTCTCTAGTAAACATCCACCCACAGAATATCCTCGATTCTCTAAAAAACCACTCTACTTCGGTACCACCAAAGGGGAGCATGAATTCCCTTTCATGCTCGTCCCTTCTGAACACTCCAGTTTCAAGATCAAGTTGAATCGTAGTGACCTTATCGACCATCCTAATCGTCCTGGCGCTCTCATCCACCCGGCCCCAGGTCATTGTCCTAATCTCTTCTAAAGAGAAGCCTTTATCAGCTAGCCATCGCATAGCCTTGTATTCTTGTTGGAGGTAGTCATTCCCCCATGCCCTGTTAATTGGCATATCATTCCCTTTCTACCTCCAGTTAATTGTTAATTTACACCTAAATGGACTGTGTTCCGTTCGTAGAATGCCTTCTCGTAATCATCTTCGCTTTCAAACTCACTGCGTCTAATATCGAGTCTGCTGGCTGGCCTTTTGCCAGCCAAGCCAGCAGACGTAATGTTCGGTTTTTGTTCATATTCTACTTTATTCTTATTTTCTTCTATATCTATATGTGCATATTTTGCACTACTCACCCCCGTTTCTTTGTAGTGCATATTTTGCACTACTTCGTGCATATTTTGCACTACTCCATCGTTTGTATCGTGCAAATTTTGCACTACAGAAGCCGAGTTTTCCACAACCCCAAACATACCTTTTTGTGCTAAATACTTAAGTTTCTTTGGGTTGTCAAAAACCGAATAAATCCGCCTTGCCGAATTGTTGTTATTTTTCTTCTCGACAAATAAATATCCTTTATCGACTAACTTAGGGATAGCGTGCTTCACTGTACTCTCACTTACCCCTAATTTCTCCGCTATAGCCTCGTTTGTTTCAAAGCAACATCTAGTGAAGCTAGCTACATATCCGTAGATAAACTTCTCCGTGATGTTTATATCTTCGTCATCCAATATTTCTTTAGGGATGACAATACCAAAAAACCCTCTTTGGTTATCTTTGGTCATATTACCTCCTTTTCTGCACCTATTTTGTTTTGCACCGAAAAGGAACACTACACTAACAAAAACCTTCGCTACTCCAAAAAGTTTCACGAAGGGTCTTGTTTTGCTATCTACTTAAATTATACATCAAAATTGGAGTTTTTGCAAGTAGATGCAAAATCAATGTTATACCATATGTTATAATAAAACCAACATACGGCACACTTCCGGCTTAAATGTGGGGTATTAAACATTAAGCAGGAAAATCTTATATGACAAATCCAGATAATATTGTAAGGGTTAGAGCAAGAAACGGTGGCCGTGCTAGCGTATATGAAGCCAATGGATGGTGCCAAGCTTATGGCTCCGGTATCCTAGATGGAACTGGGGTAGTACAGAATACTGTAGCCAATATGACTGTCTTAGTGGGCGGCTCATCATCCAAACCGGATGTACTCATAGCACAAAACCCAGCCGGCTATAAAATCGCCCTGGATTTAGTGGTCCAACAGCCAGTCACCATAACAGCCCCGGCTTCAAATAGTCGTATAAGCGCAATAGTGGCCTATACAGACGATTTAGCGTTAGAATCCACAGAAGATACCGTAACAGGCTCTCCAGCGTCCTGTGGATTGATTGTAGTGAATGGTAGCTCGTCTGCTTCACCAAGCGCACCGACTGATACCCAAATCAGAAACGCTATCACCTCTGATGGGGCTACCGGCTCGCAGGCTTCCTATGCAATAATAGCGACCATAAAAGTGGCCAGTAATACTACGTCAATCACTGACGCTTTAATAACGAGAAACCAAGCCGGAGTACAATCGTCTAAGATTGATTTCAAGACATTAAGTGGTAATTATAGTTTAGAAGAACAAGATACAGGTTTCACTTGGGTAGACGGCTCGACAATCTACAAGAAAACTATTAGCATTGGAACTTTGCCTAACGCAACTACAAAAAGTGTAGCCCATGGTATTTCTAACCTTGGTAACGTAGTAAAAATAGAAGGTTGGGCATATAGCTCGTATGATGGGTTTCACTTCCCATTGCCATTTGCTAGTACCGTTAGCAACAACGAATCTATACAGGTTTTCGCTGGCAATCAAAATATCATAGTTTCAACGGGTGTTAATAGGACAGCCTTCATATCTTATATAACACTCTATTATACTAAGAGTTCTTAAAGCTACCTGACTAAGTTATTAGTCATATTTCCCTTTCTTTACTTAAATTCTATTGTTTCCCCAGCAATCAAGCCGTAACCGGTACCGTGCGTCCACCCATAATACACAGAATTGCCAGTCCTAGTCGATACCCACCTTTTTGCGTAGTCATTCATGTATTTCCAATCTACATAACCTTCACGGCGCAACATAATGGCGCTTAACGTGTCTCCACGCTTCACAACGTATAAATTCCCATTCTGAACGTCAGAACGGCTCGTAGGGGCTTCTACGTGGCTCTCAGGCTGTGTTTGTGGTGTTGGTTCGTAATCGCCAGGCACTACCCATACCCAACCCGCAATATTCATGTTGTGGGTCGAAACAGTCAAAGGTACGTAGTTGGCGTCATTCACCATAGCGGTATTAGCCCCGGTGGAGTAGAGATACATTGCCGTGTGGCCATACTTCGTGTTAAATCCACCCGATCCGATAGCCCCTTCTACTGGCTTGTCCGTATACTTCCAGCCGAAGTTCCTTACAAGATAAGCCGCTACGTCCTTGCCGTTGACTGGGCCGTAATCAGGGTGCAAGGATGAGTAGTCTTTCCGCCCGGTTGCCAGATAGGCCGTGTATTTGGAACACTGCCATCCTCTCCCATTGTCGTTGTTACCATCAGGCAATCTGCGACTAAGTACGGTTTGTAAAGATGTTGCCGCTCCGAGCCCCTCTACATCCTCAAACTCCTCTATGGTGGCCTCATCGGTTGGGGCGTCCTCGTTCATGATCCGATACATGGCCGCTTCCGCATCCTCGATGAACTTCTTCGTAGCTTCCGGTATCTGAGCATCATTACCATCTAGCGTGCGATACTTCCCATCTTCAGACGAGTGCCCAAAGACGATAAAAATGGCGCATAGTAAAGATACGCCAATTACGATCAGCCAATGTAGGTTCCTTTTTGCGAATTTACCGATTCTTGTCATCTTTCTTGTCCTCCGTTATTTTCTGACCTGTAGAGCCGAAGAAATACATATTGATGACCGTATTTGCGGCCAAGAATGTTGTGACAATTTGTTCTCCTACTCCCGCAAACCCCCACGTTTTAGATATAAGTGATACAAAAGTCGCAATAGCCGACAGAATCCCTGCCGCTAAAGACAACTTCCTTTGCGTACTTAGGCTTGTTTTGATAGGTTGCGCCATAGTTCTACCTCCTTTTTTTAGATATGTGCGACTTATAATAGCTTGAATCTACTCCATTTTCGTCAGACCAGTGCTTAAAAGCATCCCATGCCTCACCATTCCCATCTAACTCCATGAAATACCTTTGAGCAGTTTTTAGGATAGTATCTTTGTTTGACGGCTGCATTAAAATAAGGAACAGAAGCTGGAACCTCGTAATGGCCAGCTCGTTCCTCTCCCCCTTTTCTAAACTAGCATCTACCTTCTGCTCAATCCTAGATAGCCTGCTGTCTTTGTTGTCGTGGCGAGTCACTAGGAACTGGATTAGGGCGAAAAATCCACCAGACCCCAAGATTGTCGTAATCAATAAACCAGCGTCCATAGATTATCTCCAATCTCGTCCGGCACTAAGCCTCCGGCTCCTGTTCCGGTTCTGGTGTTGGCTCTGGCTCTGGAATATGAATATAGTGCTGAGAAGCAATCAGTGTACCGTCAGTCATAGCGAGCATAGCGGCATGAATTCTCACCTGGCTTACCGCTGCAGATGACAAGACTAAGTGGTATTTGCTCTCCGCTTCGTTCTTGCTGTCGTAAGTGTAGACCAAGTTGCCAACTGTCCCATCAGCGTTGTTCTGTAATTCTATTACGATGTATTTTGGATTCATATTTACTCCTTTTATTGGTTAATTATTATTGTGCATTACTGCCTGACTTATGTGACATCAGCCCCCTTGGTGAAAGTGCCTGACCCAGAATTGGTGAAGAAAGTTGCCGAAACAAAATCATACAGACCTATCTCACCGTCTGCGATACGGTAACAGGGGATAAAATTACCGACAAGCACATCATTGTAGTAGAACTGTGCTTTGTACAGCTTGTAATAGACTGGGTATCTTGGGTCAAAACCATTGTAGTTGTATCCAAAAAGATATATGTTTCTCCTAGTGTTAATATCACCGCTTATCGTTCTAGTGTAGACTGTTTCGCCATCAACCCTGATTGCCTGAGCGGATGAGTACATATCTACACCAATGTCATACGGTGTACCAGTCGCAAGAGGAGTTGAGCTGTAGTATGTGGTCATATAGGATGTACCGATGTTACCATTGGCGTTTTGTACGAGGAGATAGAAGCGGCTGTTATTGCCGAAGCACCCCGCAAGAGGACTCCCGCCTCTAATCTGCGAAATGCTTATCCGTGTTTCAAAGCGGATTCCGCTTCGTCCGACAATACCTGTGTCAATATACTGTGTGCCCGTGTTCTCAATGTACTCCACCTGTTGGTACTCCGATGGAAGGGGGAACACTTCTGGGCCAACAGTAAACACCCCCGTACCGCTGTTGGTATAGAACACATCATTGACGAGGTCATATAGACCTGCTACATTGTCCGATTTTCGGTAGCACGGGACGAGATTGTATCCAGCCCCTGTTTTGACGTGATGATAAGACGCTATTCTACACTTCGTCGGCGCATTGTAGCCGTAGAACAGGCGCAGATTTGCCGTTGTGCCACCGAAAGTAATGTTCGAAACATTGAGACCACATCCTAGATCAGAAATCAAAAATTCCCTGTTAGAATAAGTCCACGTGTGGAACTCGCCGTCATTCTGTGTTCTGGGGGATAGAAATGTGTTGTTTGTCGCTCTACTGCCAAAACCTACACAATATCCGGAAACGCTCGCTTCATGTACGCCCATTCCAAACCGATTATTGTTATTGTTCCACGTTTTGGGGGAGTTTATGTATTTGTCGCTAGACATTGACGTATCGATAGAAAATCTTGCCTCGATGATGTCTGTATCATCAAACCCGAACGGAAGGTCGATATACTGTGTACCGCTGCTCCCGATATAAGCCACTTGCTGATACTCAGTAGGAAGCCCGCCTGCTCTTTCCCATAACACGGTCGCACCAGAGAGGATACGGTTGACGTTCCCCTCTGGAATTGTTATCGCTTTGACCTGTGAAAAGTCCATTATCGTACCACCACCTTCTTTGTTACTGTCGTCCCGCCTTCAAGCTCGAATGTCCATGTTTCGGTATTGTCTAACTGCTCCTGTAATGATGGTACTGCGTCCCAGTGGCTAGCATTCCATGCTTCACCACCCACGATTGCAATATTGCACTGATAAATGACGCCATTATGTATTGCGTAATCTCCCACTGCGTATGTGGCACTCGCAGAATACTCTGTAGCATCTGTGATATAGCTCGTGACTTGCTCTTGTACCCCTGCTAAATTGGTCTGTGTAGCGACTACGGTCGTATCCACCGAGAATGTCGTGCCAGCGAGGCTTAGACCATTCCCAGCCGAATATGTAGTATCCGTAGCTGAGATAGTGTTACCACTAATAGATATATTGCTCCCAGCAGTTAGAGTATCCTGCTTCCCAGCCGTAGCGGTGCTAATAGCGCTCTGGACTTCGGTTGCCGTTTGATAACTGGAATCATTCGTAAGGTCGGATGTTCTAGTCGGGACTTGCGGAATATTTGTAGCGCTAGACATCACTGCATCATTGTACTTCGGCCTATTATTCAAAGCATTGAAGTCGGATGTCCCCTCGCCTATCCTCGTTACCTCCCCAAACTCTACTTCAAAGTTGTCGTATTCGTCATTAGTTTCTAAATTAAAGTTTTCAGCCATTTACATATCCTCCGAGTTTAAGACTGGTTTCACTGGAAGCCATAGCAATTGGCTGGCCAACATCACCTCGTTCACTTTGGCCCTGACCTGTATCAAAGCCTTTCCTGGAGCGAAAAGTTTTGTTTCTTCTTCTGACAGCTTTATAGCTATCATATTGTTTTCTGAGTCAATTTCTGCGTCACTCAAAGTCTTTTCGAGAACGGTTCTTCCGCACTGACTATATGTAACTAGCGCCTCTGTCACGCTCCCAACTTCGATGTCCTGCGGAAAGGTGAATGTATGTGTTGGTGTGGTTGCTCTACGCATAAGACCTCGCTTGCATTGTGGTTGCTATTCCCGCATTCACCGCAAGCGTGGCGTTCTTTGGTTTTATTATATCACAGTTATTGTAGACGGGTGAATATGCCAGGTGAGGTGCTTACTAGGCTAAAAGAAAACTTACCACCAGGTATGGGAGCCTGAATTATTATGCTACCACTGCCGTCTTGAACAGCCACTACAGCGTAAGATGAAAAAAAGTTATTTTCATCCACATCGCACCGTATGGAAGCCACTAGCAACTTGTCTTTAGGCTTAATATTTGGAGTAAATTTCACTCTCGCGTTCACAACGTCATCTCCCGCATCGTATATTGGTGAAGTAGACATATATGACAACATAGCCCCTCCATATACACTATAGGTAGCCTTCAAGGCTTGTATTTCGTTTTCTAGTTTTGCTATTTGCTGTTCTAACTTTATTGCCATATCATCCTCGCTGTTAACGTCCCCTGTGCCGCGGATTGCACCGCAAATCTTAATGTGGTTGGCAGCCATACATCATATCCTGCCCCATCTGTTGTAAAGTTCGGCCTAGCAGTTACTAGCCATCTAGCTCCACCAGAGTACGGTATTCTTCTTGAGCTTATCACTGCCCAACCTGGCGATGTAGACACAAAATCAATCTCTAAATTCGCAAAAGTGTTTATCCCTGCATTGCATTGAAAAGTAACTTCGATAGTTTCAGTATTAAATCTATCTCCGCTAGATGTCCTATACATAGAAACAAGCGGTTCCCACTGCAATGGATTATATGAGCCAGATTTACTCCAATTTGTTGTATTGCGAGAAGTAGTGAAATCTAATGTAGAGGTAAAAATATCCATGCTGGATGCGTTATGCGAAAAGGCCGCTCTGATAGAGGCTATCTCTTGTTCAAGCTTCTTCAATTGAGAATCTACCCTCATATAACCCTTTCTACTGTTAATGTTCCTCTAATATTTGCAATAGCTTGGCAAGTAATGGCAATATCTAAATCACTTCTAGAGAAAAACATACTCCTTAAAGAGCCACTAAAATCAACAAGAAAATCAACATACCCATCCCCAAGTTCCCCGATATAACCACTAATAGCAGACCTATCTATGTAAGAAAGGTCGTTCGCCGAAAAGCTAAAACCGTATGATTCCGCAAAAGCCCTATAAGTAGGGGATATTGAAGCTGAATAGGCAAAGTTTATCAGAGGTGGTTCGTTTATGCCATCAGTCCTGGTAAATCTGAATTTAATTCTGGCTACCAGTCCAGAACCAGATAAACTAACAGCATCAGAGTATGATTGAGTTGGCGTGTTTTCTGGTAAGAGTAGTTGAGAATAGGTAAGCCCACTAAACACTTTCTGCGCCTTCACCTCATTACGAAGCTGCGTCACCTTATTCTGGACGTCCATTACCATTAGTTATCCTCCAGTAGCGTTGGCGTTACCGTAGCCACTCCATTGTCGTCCCATATAGTGTCTAGCCCTATAATCCTGTAGAACCCTGAGTGGTCTGAATCATCATCTGAATTTTCTTCAAAATAAAATGTATCTCCAATCGCTAAGCCATTGTCCTCATTGCTAGCTTGCCCCCAAGCAATGGGCCTACCTACTAGAGAAATCTGTGGGGTTTCTATCCCGAAGTCTAATTGCAACAATCTAGTTTGAGCGTAATTGTCTACTGCGCTTTGACTATTTAAGTTTGAGGCTGTTTCGTATGTTCTCCAGTAACAATAATTATTCACGAAGTCCGAGTTAGAAGCTGCCCCCATTTTGGCGGTTTGCTCCCCAGTCGTAGGATCACCTACTTGCCCATTACCAGCTACCAATACGTTACTTGCGTATTCATTTGTTTCCTCTATAGAGTAATCGGATGCCCAAAGTTTATACACTCCATCAGAGGGGTACTTGATGACTATATTCTTATCTTTCCCTCGTGGCTTTAATATGTCAATAAATTGGTGCGTATAGTCCTCTGGGTCAGTTCTAAAAACAATGTCAAACTTCCCCGCTCCCGTTACGTTATTCATAGCGTCACAGAGAGCTTTGGCAATAGTTTGGAAGTCCTTATAGGTGATGGTCTTAGTTCTGAGCTGGTTTACCACTCCCCAAGACCAGTTTAGCGTTTCTCCTGCTGCGCTTGCTCTAGCAATAAACTCATTTATCAAAGCCTGAGCATACACATCCGCCCGGACGTTATTAAATACTCTCATCGGTGAAAAAACATCGTTTGGGTTGCACACTAAATCCCCAGATAACCTTGCAAAATACTCATAAAATGTTAAAGAAATAGTCTGGTCGGCTCCTAGCCCGCTTCGGGCTGGTTTGGCCGATAGATACCCTGCAAATCTTACATATCCATCGGTTTCAAATACTACCCTAGTTTTCCCTACTCTTAACATACTGGCAGGCTCATCATCAAAACTCTTTTTGACAAATTCCTGATATAGTTTCCAGTTAATATCAAAGGTGAATACATCCGCCGTCGCACTGCTACTTTCGCTCTTTAGTGTTTCTACCAAATGACGGTTCTTAGCAAATTTATTTATATCCCCTAGCAGTGTATCGCCTAGATATAATAAAAGCCTGTTCATCTTCCTCCTAGCTTATAATGTTATTCCAACTGATTGTGGAGTTATCTGTTGCCCCACCGTCCGAGTTAAATCCTGCTGTGTTCTCACCTGGCTTGAATGATACCACCCCATATACAGAGCGGCTCACTAGCGCGCTATCTAGGTAGGCAGTGCCAGCAGTAAAATCTACAGTCAAAGTCTGCCCTTCCGACACAGTGCCATCGTACTCAGCATTAGTATCAGTCGTATTATTCTGGAGTTTTGGGTTTATGCAAGGTCCATGTACTACCCACACAGGATAAATTACCTTTGTGGACGCAATATTCACCGCCTGGACGCCACCCCGCCCAATTACCCATTCCTCACCCACATTATCACTCACAAGCCCCACAGAGTCCCAAATTTCGCCTCCTGTAGTATTTCCTATAAGTGGCAGTGTCACAGTATTGGAGTATATCTCCTTGCCGCTACTATCCTCAGAATATTCATACCAGTCAGAATTTCCTACAGTGAGCGTAACAGACCAGTTAGAATATGTTTCATGTGGTACCGGTATTATCTGAAGTCCAGCCGAAATCCAAGCATCAGAAATAGCAAACATGGAGCCATCTCTCTTCACATAGATAATCTTGAATGTATGATTTATCTGAAAAAATCTAGCCAGTATTAGTGAAAGGTCCCAGTAGTCAGAAGTTTTGGGGATGAGCAACCCATTCACAGGTTGCTCATAAGTAGAATTATGTTGTCTTACCATTTCCCCACCATCTGCTTCGGTATATTCTACAGCGGTAGTATTTGGATCTGGGCGTACCAATAGCACATTATCTTTAGCTAAATATAATTCTTGGCCGTCAAATGATAACATCTCCCCATCATCTCTAATAAATTTCTTAATATAGAGTTTGCCGTTCATTATCCAATCACTCCTCTCTGATTAAACGCAATTTTGCGCGAAATAATGTTTGCCAGTTCTTCTGGAGATTTATCGTAACCATTGATTGTGAAGTAGTTCGTCTGGCCGCCGCCAGCAATCTCTCCGGTTTGGTTCATTCTTTCCAGATTCTCATACCCAATATCACGAGCCGCCGCAGCTCGGATGACGTACTCGCCCTTAGATAGGGCGTAGATGTTGGAGTCACTGGTGTCTGTACCGATACCCTGAACGATACCACCGGTGTACATTCTTGGAAGATGTACCCCATCTATATGTGAAAGGTTCACTCCTAACCATCCGAATGCGCCATTGATTACGTCAAGGAAACCATTAAGGATGTTTACTGGTGTATTGATAAAGTTTTCGATAAAGCTCAATATCCCATTCACTACAGCCTTAAATGCTCCGGAAACCGCATCGCCGATGTAGGTTCCGATATTCACGAATATACGGGTTATATTATCCCAAACATTACTAAAGAATTGGCCTATGTTAGAGAAAATGCCAGTTATAGTCTCCCATATACCATTGAACACTCCCCCGACCCAAGTAGCAAAATTACCAATGACCTCTCCTATAGCTCCAAATACTGTTTCTACGGTGGCTTTCACTTCGTCCCAGTGGATTATAAGTTCTGCGATGGCGAAAGCAATTGCGCCAATTACTGCTACGATAGGATTAGCCATGATCAAAGAGAATATGGATGTTAGACCATTAAATACCTTCTGCGCCATGAAGATGCCAATTACCGTGCCCAAAAACGAGGTAATCATCGTAAATATAGGCTCTAGAATCGTCCAGTTAGTCTGTATAAACTTAACGACATTACCAATAGTCTGCACTATACCGACCAAAGCGTTCTTAATACCGGTAATTGCATTGACTATGTTCTCTGGTCCTATTTGCTGGATGATACTAACGATGGCGTTACTGACGCTCTGCCTCATAGTCGTCATCGCTGTCTCGATGCCACCAGTTGCAGTCCTTGCCACTGTAGATAGAGCTTCTAAAGAATCCGTGCCGTTCTTATCCATGTTGACCAATGCTGCCATGAAATCTTCTATCGATAGGGTTCCTTTTTGTAAAGCTGTGTACATATCACCACCCATAGATGCACTTGCGTATCCAAGATAGTGGGCTAGTTCTTCCATGACCCCTGGAGCGACTTCCATGATAGTAAGCCAGTCCTGACCCATAGGCTTACCCCTCTGTACTACCTGCATAAATTGCTCCATCGCATCAGAAGCTCTCGTTGCGGAAGCTCCATTTGACAGCATTGCGTTAGAGATGGCCATGATCCAGTCTGACGCTTTGTCTACATCCTTGGTTACAGCCACTAGCCTCTGTGTCCCAGATACGACTGCGTTGAGCGGAGTTGGAACCTGCTCTACTCCCTTCATCAGTTTCTGGATTGTCTTTGTGGCATCTTCCGCAGAATACCCCATCTGCTCCATTACCTTTGGGAATCTTTCTAACGTGTCGGCTCTGACTATAGCGTCACTAATCTGGTTAGTGATGGTTTGAGTAACCTTCGCAAAAAGCTGTTGTGTGATGCCGCTTATCACCCCGATTTTAGCCGCAAACCCTGCGGAGAATTTAGAGCCTATCTCGGAACCGCCAGCGTCTCCAACGTCTGCTAATTCTGACCGGATGGAAGAAGTCATCCCCTTCATCGTAGGCTTAATTTGTATCCATGCTGTCCCAAGACTTTTTCCTGTCATACTTGCCTTTCGGTTAGTTGATATAACCGCATTCTTCCGCAAGCGTGGCGTGGTTGTGTTACAATGATTGTATCACATAAAAGGACATTCTATGAATCGAAACACTTCAAAAGAAAGCATCAAAAACCTTTCTATAAGAAACCAGATAATCGTAGGAACTATATGCGCTGTAATTGTCATTGCAGTCGTTGTAGCACTTAATAGCAAAAAATCCACAAAAACACAAATGTCTATTACCGAAGCACAGCAAAAATGTATGCTGATGGAAGAAGCCGATATCGTAAACACCGTTGGAGAAGAATATAGTCAGGCAGTAATAGATCGTGCAGAAAAACACTGTTTGGCTATATGGGATAAGACTGCCAATCCAAGCTCTACTGAAGAACAATTCATAGAGGCCGTATCATCAGATTGGGAAAATCGCAAAAACGAGATGCTGCAAGGTTCAACTCTTCAAGAACTATACGATGCGACTAAGAAGTAAACTTCGCCAACCACCCAGGCTGTCGCTTTAACACTGCCGTAGTCCTAGCATTGTTTGAAACTATCCGAAACGTTGTACGGCTTCGTTTGCTATTTGTGTCGACCCTTTTGACTTCAAACTCGCCCTCAAACCCAAAAGTCTGCAAAAACTCCGCCTTAACTTGTCCGAGCTTCTGCATCATCAAATCCTGTTCAATACCAGCAATCTCCGGGCTTTTCATAATCTCTCTAAGCCCCTGTTCGTTGTAATAAATACCTATCTTATGCATTACTTATCATCCTCTTCTAGCTTGGTAGCTTGATTATTTCTCTCCTCGAATATTCTAGCTAAGTCTATACTATCATATTTGGACTCTTCCCTCTTTTGTTCTTTGAGCTGTTTCTTAGCATCAAGCACATATTGTGGTTGGCTCAAGGGGGGAGCTTTAAGCGGTGCAGAACCTTTTTTCTTGTGCGAGTTAACGTACATCACGGCTAGAACATCCAGTATATGCAGAATTTGCGACTGGACTTCTCTGTCCCAGTTCCAGTCCTTAAATGGTGAATACTTGCACACATAGCGTGACTCCGGCGGTAGATTAACAAGTAATCTAGCAAACCTACGGAAGCCTAGAGAAGCTATATCGAGGTTGTAGTATTGCTGGAAATCGGCCTCTACTATTTCGTAGTCTGCCACGTACGCCTCTGCGCACGACTGCCAGCTTTTGGGAAGGCTTCACCTATCCTCTCTACCACCTTCATCAATGATTCTTGCGAGAAATACCCTTTCTCCGCCTCGATATGCTTCCTGGTATCATCGTAGACCTTCTCGCCACCTACAATTGCAAATAACATTGAGATAAAGTTCGGTAAATCATTCAATCGCTGCGCTTCAGCTAAGTCTTGTTGGAAATCGAAGTCGTCCAGCAGTTGCTCGTTGACCTCTACCTCGTACCCATCCCAGAGTTCTAGTTTTCTGTTTGATTTAGACATTGTGCCTCCTGATAAGATTAACCGCCTTTACCGGAAGCGTGCCGTATCTAATATTAGGCTCATTATAGCACAAAAAGAACCTGCCCGACTGGGTAGCCCCAATCCAATGGCAGGCCCGTGGTTTTATTATAACACGAAAAAGCCACTCCTAAGAGCGGCCATTTCGTGTTCCCAAACGAACTAAGATTCAGATTCACTGGCTGGAGCGGTCCAGAAGTCATCATGATAGACTTGCTTGCCCGACAAAGCCTGAGAAGCGAATTTGAATGCAGTGATAGTGACTGGGAAAGTCACAGGGTCACTATTGTTGTAAGTCTGGTCTCCAGAGCGGTCAGCAAGTTGACAATCTCCGTAAACAATCCGATGATAGCGTGGATTCGCGCTACCGTTGTTCTGGATAGTGTCAACTACTATGATACCACGAGGAAGCTGTTCACCAGTTGTACCCGACTTGATAGCTCCACTCTCCTCTATAACAACATTCTCCGCACCCCTCATGTACTGCAAAACAGCAGGGCGAATGGTTTCGAGAAGGTTGTAAGTGACAGTTTCGCCGAAGTCAGTTTGGTTCACCATTACATTCTCTGGCCCCCAAGCCTTAATCACATCGGTTTCTTCAGATGTAGTCATAGTGACACCATCTTCAGTTACGTAACCGAGGTTGACGTAGGCTGCTGGTAGAGAAGCAGAGGCATCCGTTGGGAGCGTTGAACCGGCAGGTGCGAAGTAAATGGCTCCTCCGACCTTTGGTAGACCAATCGTGATGTTGTCTTTATTGTTCATCTCGTTTTCCTCTTTAGTTGATATTGGCTCTGTATAGCGTGGGTAATGCTATAGCACGCTATACAGAGAACTTACTGAATTAGCTCCCGCTTTCAGAACCGGCAGAAACCACAGCAAATGCAGTCGGGTCTAGTACGCGGAAACCGAATTTGAGCTCCATACGGATACAAACTTGGTTGACGTTCTGAAGATCATAGCTACCACCAGCTGGGTTACCATATTCGATAACTTTCCAGTCAGCAGCACCAGCAAAGCCAAGATGCAACTTGCTCCAGTCACCGATGATGAGCTCGGTACCATTAGCACCAACCTCAGGGGTAGAAGCAGCACGCTTCCCGGCGATAGTACCACCAGTTAGACCAAACACACCGAGGCCAGGATATTTCTTCTCGTTGCCTTCAGTGACGGAAGCCAATTTAGCAGCCGCCGCCGGAGAGATAGCCACACCGG
>JAEEGL014305205.1_pt1 | contig 14643 bp, 15 predicted proteins | sample 9134231 | NCBI WGS metagenome assembly JAEEGL01 (sample SAMN16246548, study PRJNA631951) | gut metagenome | biome: gut microbiome; feature: rumen; material: fiber-attached | host: Bos | place: Iran: Karaj | collected 2018-10 | reverse complement strand
TCTTTTCATAATCCGGGCGTGATATGGCGCTATTATCGGTATCATTATCCATTCCGGCCCATACGGATCCAATGCCTGCAAAATTTGCGCACACGAACGACGGCTGCTTGGGCAGTCTGACGATACTCGTAAATTGTATTGTCCGTGTTCTCATTTGCTTTTTTATCTCCTTCTTAATCCGGCGGTGAAATACTATTCTGTTTTGTTCACCGTCACTTTATCATTCTTATCATCGCATAAAAAATGGGAAGTGTTGGCTTTCATGTATCAAAACATGAAGGACAGGCACTTCCCTCTGTGGAGTATACTACACTACTGACTTATTCTTGTCAATAACTTTTTTAAAAATTTTCAAAATTTTTTTTCTCTCTGATGATCACTAATATATGTCCATCATCTTCTTTGTACATCTGGTCGTCACTTCCAGATAATACTTCGCATCTTCCGTCGACATCTCCTTGGAATTATACTGTTCTATCTTCGTGGCAAAATCCGTATACTTCGCCATTATGGTCGTATAGTCTGCAAGCAGGTTCATATCTGTCGGATTGGCATTGTACTTCTTCATGAAGGCAACGTATTCATCTACATAGCTTTCATAACTGTCCAGAAATGCTTTAAGATCAGGATCAAGCCCGGTTGCCGGCTTCTCTGCAGGCTGTTCAACAGGCTGCTCTTCCTGTATAGTTTCAACCGGTGTCGCTGTCTCTGCCCTATAATTATCATACCGTTCGTTATAATCATTATCGCTCGGAATATCGATCAGTCCAAAATCACTTGCCTGTGATATGCCGGCAAGCAGACACATCACACCAAGTATCATGGCTATGACAGTAAAGAACTTCCCCTTGTACTTTCTCTTAAAGCAGAAGATACATCCTGCTATGATACCCGCAGCAAGCAGTATCGTTACCAGCGGCGGATCCGAATTGAAACATACGAAGGACAGTATCAGCAATCCAATACCGTATAAACCGCCAAACTTATCTACCTTTGCATACTTGTTGTCTTCCATGTCTCTCCCTCCTTCTCTGCACTGATTCTTCTCATCATATCATTATCCCGATAACGATATCCCCACCAAAACGGTGGTGGAAAATATCAATTCAGCTTATCCATCCCGTGTTTTTCAAGAAGCTCGTTGACTCTTAACGGATCCAATACCCTGTTGTTTATCGCCACTATTATGCATGCATCCCGCGGATCCTTTGCATACAGCTCACTCATACCGTACAGTCTCAATGCCCTGCTCGTTTCTATCCAGTTGAAATGTCCTGCCAGGCACAGACGTATGATCAGATCACGATCCTTGGTATGTTTCTCCATTGTCACGATCTTACCGCCATATGATTCGGACACACCTGCAATGGTATACAGATCTTTAAGCTTGATTCCCTTCTTTTCAGTAATATCCTTGAAGTAAAAGTAGAAGGCTTTCTTTCCCGAAGCGATGTACGCTTCGTTCTCTTTAAGATACCTGCTGATTCCTCCGGGTTTTACACCTAACAAAAGTTCATTCAATTCATTCGTTGATTTTTCCAGCATTTTCATACCTCCTGTTTCCCGTTTCGATGTTGATTGTTTCCTTCTATATACTCATAATACCAGTCATACAATCAAAAAAAGCCCCCAAAATGGGGGTGCAAATTTACGCTGCGTAACCTTTTATGCATCTTTCATGATCTTTTCCAGACCTTTGCTGATCAGCAAGTCATCGATCTCATCAAACCTGTAAATACGATTGCTTATGGCCACTATTATACAGGCGTCCCTTGAGTTCTTTGAATATAGTTCATTCATTCCGTAAAGCTTTAATGCTCTGTTGGTTTCTTCCAAACTGAAGTGCCCTGCGATACATAAGCGTAGGATTATATCACGCTTTGGTGTGTGCTTCTCCATCCTTACAATCTTACTTCCCACCGTATCCGGTATATCTGCGAACGAATACACATCCTTAAGTTTAATATTTTTGCTCTTCAGAACGTCGGTGAAGTAATAGTAAAATCCTCTTTCCTCATCAGCCATCCCTCTTCCATGTTCCTTGAGAAAGCTATCAAGCTGATCAGGTTTCATTTTCGAAAGTACCACATCCAGTTCGTCTGTAGATTTATTAATCTCCATGATCTACCCTTTTAATCTATCAAGTTCTATGATCAGCTCTTCTGCAGTATAACGATCCGCAGCATTCAGACTGATGCATCTCTCTATGATACTCCATATCTTTCCTTCTGCGCGTTTTTCCTTCGGAATACTACCGGTAAGCATCACATTGAGCAGAACTCCAACTCCATATATATCTGCTTTAGCTGATGAGGCCTTAAAACCATATCCCAGCTGTTCCGGCGCTGCATAATATTGCGTTCCCATGTATGCTGTATCATCCGTTTTTTCCGGGTCATACCACTTTGCCACATTCATATCCAGCAAATATACTTCATTGCCCGGCTCAATTATCACATTTGACGGTTTAATATCCCTGTGTATGATCGGTGCCGGAAGATTATGAAGCATATTCAGGATCCTGCATAATGATATTATTACAGAAATCGAATCAGCCTCAGACATTGGTCCTTTAGCGAGCCGCTCTGCAACTGTTTCTCCCTCAATAAACTCTTCTATTACTATCAGGCAGTTGTTTCCCTCATATAATCCGATTATCTTCGGCATATGTTCTACTGGATTAGCTTTCAGATAATCATAGATGCTTTTATCATAGACTGACAGATACTTCTTTATGAAGCATTCCCTGGTTTCCATGTTTCTTATGAGAAAAACACTATCCTTATTTCCAATGTTCTTCTCGTCACTGTATATCGATAATTCAAGGACATCCTCATCGCTTAATCCTTTATATGGATTATTCTTATCACTTAGGTATTCGTCCTCAGACAAGAATATCTCACTTTCAGAGACCTTATTCTTAAAACCACACTCCAAGCACGTCCACTCTCCCTCTTCTTCAGTAAATCCTTCCTGAGTATTCAGGAGCGCACCGCAATTATCACATCTCCATATGATATCAGACTCACAGTCCATCGCTGGATTGATCAGCATCTGACCGCATCCTTTGCATATCCAGTACGGCAGGTCATTGCTGTAGCCTTTCTGCAAAGTAAGATTAGCATCACAGTTGGTGCAGAATTCGTACGAACAATCACCATCTATGATGCCTTTATTCTTCCTTTTAAATAGATTCAGGAATCTTTCCTTTAATATCATTTCTGCGTATCCGATTCGATTTCCTTTTCCCGCGCTTTCTCAGCTGCGAGCTCTTCTTTAATCTCTTTCCTCAGCTCTTTCTTTTCAGCTTTCCTCTGAGCATTTTCTTCCGCTGCTATCTTTATATCACCCACAACCTTTTGTGTCCCGCTAGCGACACCGCTTGCTGCTTTCTTAACGCCATCAGCAGCAGTCTTTGCGCCTTTTTTTATTCCTTCCGTCAGTTTTGCAGCCTTTTCACTCTCCGCAAATTCGCTTATAGCTTCGCCAGCCTTAACCCCAAATTCACCCGCTTTCGATACCACACTACCTATAACGCCAAATACTCCCTTTTTCTTTCCATCGCCTTCTATCATATTATTTCCCCCTTTATCCAATACACTCTATCAATTCTTTTGTCATATCTATATACTTAAGCAAGACCGCTTCCATCTTTTTCATGTCATTATCCGATACTCCTATTTTCTCTGTAAAGTCTTTTACAAAACTCCGTTCTTCTTCATCATAATCACCGTCCGCATACATAAGTCCTATCAACTCCAATACAACAATTTTCTTATGCTGAATCTCTGAGTACAAAAACGCCGAAACAATACTCTCCATCGTTTTAATGTTTCTAGCATCAAAGAATGCAATTCCCATTTCCTGACAGTATTCTTCTATCATCTGATATTCTTCATTTTCAACTACTCCGTTTGCACCTGCCGCATGCACCGCAAGACTCACAAAAGCTTCCTTTTCTAACTGATTTAACTTACCAAGAAACATAAGACACCTCCCTATATCATCTCTGTTATTTCGCCGAGTACTACATCTGCATCACCTACAGCGTCATATACAATATCTTTATTTACCTCATTTATCTTACCTTCTTGTTTTTTGATTACTAGCTTTATCTGACACATTGTATACATAAGCCCCACAAGAAGAATCGCGTTTTGAGTTGCCTGCTTCTCCTTTTCAGTAAAGTCATCCCACATAGTCTTCTCATTAAAGTAAACAATATGTTTGATGATATCGAGATATTTCCTGTATGTCACTTCCACCTTAGTAAGACTCACCTTAAAGTCCCCAGCTACAGTTGTAAGCTCATCAAAATATGAAACAATAGTATTTATTTCTTCCTCTGTTCTCTTTGCCTGTAAATATGCCTCATCTGCCTTATCAGAAAGCTTGCTACCAGTTATATTAAATATAATACCTCCTACTAGAAGACCAACTCCTAGGGTCGCACCACCTAATACAGCTGCTCCAGCAGCCATTCCACCACCTCCTGCAGCGAGCGAGCCGCCGCCAAGAGCTGCTAATGTTGCATTTGTAGCGGCAGCACCACTTAGTGATGAAATCGCTGTCCCTGTAGATGCTGTCCCAAGTGCCATAACAGCAGAAGTCGTTGCGCCAGCCGCAGCAAAACCTCCAGTAGTTCCGACCGCCGCACCGCTTACTCCACCCAGAAGAACTCCTGCACCTGCCGAAACTTTTTTAAGTTCTTCTGCAACATACTCTGGAAGATCGATACCCTCCCTTTTGTATGCTTTAAACTCAGGGCGTCCCTGTATTTTTTCTATTACATCAGAAAAATCATCAAAAGAAGACAAAATGTCTAATTCCTGTGTACCTATACTGTCCATTAATGCAGTAGTTTCAGCATTCCTTTTCTCGAAAAGCGCTATCGATCGCTCCTGTTTTAATCTTGCCAACTTAATGGTGTCGTCTGCTTCCTTCATTCGGATACCACCATGAATACCACTGCCAACACCAGCAACACCGGCAACTGCAGCTATCCCTCCAATAATCAACGGCAACGGCATTTTATCACCTCCTCGTATTTATTCCGTCCTTAACCTTTTACATGCCTCTTCATTCAGTCTGTAGTATTCTTCTCTGGTATATATTTCAGAAAAGAATTTTTCATAACATTCATCTATCCTACATAAAGATGGTCTGTCATCATATATAGAGCATAGATTCCCCGAAAGATAACGGCATGTACCATTTCCCATATCTAGATCCTTATATATCTCAGACTGGTCCAAATGTCTGCAGCAGTTTCCACACTTGTCACATTCAAACATCATCCAAATACCAGCTTATTATTTCTATTTCCCATAAATGAATCAAAATCCCCATTCCACGGAATCTGTATGTTCAGTTTTTCATATGCGTTCAACATTATACTGTTCATTTCCGCGATATCATCTGTTTGCATTATGTTGTCCGCTAGTTCAGAGAACTTTGAAGTGTCTTCCCTAAACTTTTCAACATCCAAATCCGCAAGTTTTGCAGCCAATACTTCCATCATGTCTGCTATCTCTTTGTAATTATTTGCATCAGACGGAATACTGTTAAGTCTGTCCACAAGATCGTTTATAAACTTGCTCCTATCAAGAAAAACCAGAAATGTACATGCAAGCATACCACTGATCATACTAGAACAGAATACCGTTACGGTTTTTCCCATCTCTTTTGATGAACCAATCGGAGTTTTAGATATCATATCTCCAACCGTATTTCCTAATAATGCCCCGGCTCCTGTCGCAAGTATAATTGTAGTTGATATAACTCTATCGCCCAGAGACTTATTCTGTGGATTAAATAGCAATTCACTTCCAGCCTGTACAACTGATGCGTAAATCTGTCTAATACAGCGCACAATATTCTTAGAAGTAGTAAAGAAAACATTGCACATAGTTGTTGTCAGGCTTGATAAAGCACCTGTCACAAACCCTTCACATGCTTTTGTCAAAACTTCCTTATATTGTTTGTTTATACTATCATACCCTTGTTTTAAGCCTCTTCCAACAGCATTTATCATATCCTCAAGACTACTCCCAGCCGGAATTGATATCAATTCATTTCTAGCACAAATATAATACTCTACCAGAACAACTCCCACAACCTCTCTGATTGTCATCTTAGCTCCGTTTTTTATGGCAGTAATGGCTGTTGCTCTGATAAACTCCGGACTCCTATAGTATTTATCTGCTAGTTGTTTCTCATATTCACTTTTTGCATATTTGTTTAGTTTTATAACCTCATCAGCGTCTATAGCATCAAGCTTTTCAAGCTTTTCAAGTTCTTTTCTTTCTTTATCTGTTCTCGTTTCTTTTTCTTTTAGCTCCTGTATCCTCTTAATCCTTTCTCCGGTTTTATCAACATGCTTCTTTAGGTAAACATTTTTATCAGTATCCTGCATCGACCGATTGATAGAACGGTCAGTTGCGTATAGATTCCACTCTGTATTTGCAAGTTCTTCAACAGTCATATCTGCAAGTATTCTACCCGGATCTTCGTGTATTTCTTTGGTTGCAATCATATGATCAAGGTCTATATCGGCATTTCGAGCAGCCTTTTTTCCTGTATATGCATCAATAAGATTACCCTCTTTCTTCAATGCACTATTCTTGGCATTTATCTCTTGATATTTTGGATCTTTCCCGTGATATTGATGCTGAAGCTGTTTTGTGTAATCGGGCAAACTATCATATTTATCTTGTAATTTCGAGTCTCTAAAATAACCGGTTTCTCTCACATTATATATTGTATCCACTTCCCCGCCATCTTGATCCTTGATCATCAGATCAAATCCCAAGACAGTTGCAAGTTTAGAATTCAAATTATCGAAAGCAGGAATATCCTTGAGAAAATCAAGGCCAAATGACGCTATAAGACTATTGAGAAGAACCCTTTCGTATTCCCCAAATAAAGTTGTAAATATGTTTTCGCTAGGATTTATATTTTTTCTCGCATTTAAAGCACCCTCATCCATAAATAACCCCCAAGCGTATACTTTGTGATCCAAAACCTCATTTATTGTCCTAATCTCATATAAGTGTTGTTATTCGTTCATCACACCTTATTTCAATCTATACCGTCCGTCACCATCAAACAATCCAACAAGAGATTCTTTAAGAGCTTTAGAAAGTCTATCATATTCGCATCCATAGTCTTCATCCCAATTAACTTTTTTATTATCCACATTTCTGATTAATTCAGGTTTTCGTTTTGAATAATAATCAAAGATAATTTTCGCAAACTCCTCTACAAACTCTTCTTTTTCTCTTTCGACATCCTCAAGTTCAATTGCAATTTTCACAATTTTTGAATAGTCCTTACATCCCTCACACTTTGTATGCCTGTCAGCCAGCTTCAAAACATTTCCTCTATTATATTTTTCGCATTTGATACATCCGCAGCTCTCTACTGCTTCATCATACTTATCCCTCAAATCATTTATATTTTTCTGAATATTCTTTAGTCTTTTCTGTCCTTTTTTTATTTCTATCGATATCATAACCAACCTCCCATTAATATGCTGAAGAAAAAGCTGTAGATGCAGCACCAAGGAATCGATCAAAAAACTCGGCCCCCATATGCTCCTTCATATAATCTCTCAACGCAAATCCTCCCATATGAGATACCCCACCTATAGCTTTGTCATGAACTGTTCTAGATACAAGTGTTATAGTTTTTAAATCGATATTTTCATGCAAAACATAGTCACTATCTTTTATAATACTTATAAGTGAAGAATTCGATATTGCATCAATCTCATCAATTGAATACTTGATTTTTATTTGCTCCGCCAAGGAATCTGGTATCAAGGATGGGTCTTTTTTCCAACTTTTTTTTAACTCTTCGGCAGCTAATGCAAAATTCTCATTACGATCATTATTCAAAGCATTCTTCAATGTAACTGTTTGATACTTTGCTTTATCAAATAAAACACCAGCGGCACCATTTTGTTTTATAACCTGCACTACTTCTCCATCCACCTTAAAATGTGCAATAATTTCTCCATTCTTTGCCTTTTTGAATATCTCTTTCAAAGCCTTTTTGTCAATAATATTATCTGCTTCATCAAGAATATCATTGGCTTTTAACGAATCAATTGATTTTTTAACTAAAACATCATCCGCGTTTTCAATTAACCTCTCTACTTGTCTCCATGCCAACTTATTTGATATATAAGTACTATGAAAACGGCTATTGTCTGCGGCTTTCTTCAATGTATAAATCGCTTCGGAGATTTTATCGCCCTTATCCTTCAATACGGCAGCAACCTTTTTACTCATTTTAGGGAACATCTTTTCATTTAGTTTCGCCACTTTATTTGACGCTTTGGTGACAGCTTTTCCAACTAAATCTCCAGCCACCTTAAATCCTGCACTCAGACAGAATCCTAATGCAAATCCATAGCCCATTTGTTCAAGTATTTTTTTACCACTTTCGCCATTTATCCAAGCAATAGAAGCATGTTCTATTGCTCCCATTACTCCATCCAGCGCTGAATCCACAACGAAATATGACGCACCAGAAAATGTCGCCATAACATATGGTCCAAGGAATCCACTCACAGCTCCTGTAACCGCTGAGAACGCAACATGTCCCCAGTCAACATTCTTAAGAGTCTTACTCTCTATAACAACTTGCATAAATACATCTATGGCCACTCCGACTATAGCACTATTATAAGCTGATAACGGTGGACACTCTATGGTAACCATAGAGCCTACCATTCCAGATATAATTTCAACTACACACAACGAACCAATTATCCATTTTGTCAACGCTGTGGCCTTTTCAACTTCATCCTCTATATCATCTATCTCTATAACCATTAGACCGTCGCTGGTTATTCTATAGCACTCCATCGGATCAAGGTCTTTAGCAATTTCTGCCAAGTATTTGACATCGTAGCCCAGAAAAGTCTCTTCCTGCATTGACAGAAAATATGCCTCAACTGCTTCCTGAGCCATATATACATATGTATCTACATCAACCGTAGCAAAGTTTTTATCTTGTTCATCCAGAACCTTATTTATCTCTTTTTCAAGTTCATCATAGTCAATGCTAGATGACAAAGACGTACCCGTAACAGTTATATCCTGCCCAAAGTCAAGATCATATACATATTTGCCGGTATCATAAGAAAACAAAGATCCTATAGACTTATCGAAGGTATTCTCGTTATATTCAGATTCCTCATAAAACACTTTTCCTTCGTTATCTATTCCATACTTTAGATATTTATCATATACAACGCAGTGATCAATGTACTCATCACTTTTGTATTTCAGCATAAAAGAAGTATCTTCCATCGGATAATCGAGATTAATAATCTCAAGTCCTTCATCAAAATCATCATCCGGAATTTCAAGTTCTCCACAGTACGGGATCAAACCTGCCATTATGCATTTTTCGGTTTCATCATCATTTGAGTAACACTCAGAGAAATCAGTATAAGCAATACCTGATACAGTATCGCCACTCTCAAGTTCTACATATGCAGGGAACACTTCATAGCCATATCTCAAATCATTTATTAGCAACCCATATACAAATGTCTCGAAGTCTCCTATATAATCCTCCCAGTTATCAGAAATCAGGAAGTTTTCTGATACTGTTAATACCTCTTCTACAGTTTTTTCATCTACATTGGTTTCAGAAGTGATATCTGCTACAATATCATCCACTAATTTTTCTTTATCTACATCCACTTCATCTGCTATAGTTGGAACAACCGTATCAGATGCAGCCGGTTCTATCGCCTGTTTGCTACACCCATACATATTATTAGTGAGCATAACTAATAGCAGTATTATCGCGATAATTCTCTTGTTACTGATTCTCATATACCCATATCCTCTATCATCTAACCTTTAGTATTGTCATCTTTCTTTTCAACCTGCGTATTTCTTTTCTTTGATGCCCTTTTTCTCAAGCCCGAAATAATTATCAGCAAAACAATTGTACCTATTACGCCTATTGATACCCCGATAATCATTGCATTCTCGCTTATGTACTGCTGAAAGGTGGGCTTAGCTTCTTGTTTTACCTCGACATTATCAACTACCGTCTTCTCTTCCGTAATGTTTTCCTTTATATCCACGTTACTTTCTTCTTTTGTTTCCTCTCGTTCTTTTTCTGAAGTTTTATCCATAGAAATATCTTTCTTTACAGTTTCCGCAATCAATACTATCCGATCAGCATCAACCTGGATTTCACCTGATACTTCTTCTCCATCCCGTGTCCATCTAACGAAATCATAATCATCGTCTAACTCCGGATCATGCAGGGTATAACTGGAACCATATTCTACTTCCTCTCTTTCAATTTCAGCATCATTCTGATCTAGCATAATTAGCTCACATGTCGCAGAAACCCATATAGGCATAAGAGTCTTAGTTCCAAGAAAGTCTATTTCATCTATAGTTTCGTAATTATACTCCTTTCCATCCTCATCTTTATATCCCTTTAAAATATAGCCCTTTCTCACCGGAACATCGCCCAAGGATACATCTTTTTCTCCCTGCTGTGTAATAATATCTTCCTTCTCTTCCATCCCCTCACCCGAGAAAACAATCATTGAATAATCATTAGTTAAATTTATCTTGAATGAGAACTTATATCCTAATCTGTTTATTACCGAAATCGTATACTCCCCTGAATCCATCCAAATCCCGTCTGTAAGGTTATCTCCTGCGCAAAAATCCTTGTATCCGTTTGGTTGATCTATTGTTATAAGACTATATGGGTCTATTTCATCAGAGAAGCTCCCCAGCGTAAAAAAGTCAGCATATATATATGTCGTGTTCGCATTTGCTTTATTGACTTTTTTGCTCTTAACTTCTCCTGCCACATTGTATTCAACTTCAAGCTCACCTGTATTATCCCCATTTCTTACGAATATAGCCTTATAATTGTTAGAATCCCCATATTTCGTTACTTCGTTGATACTGATTACACCAGTAGGACATTCAGCTTCTTCCAGCTGCTTTCCGACGCTTTTCTCGTATTCGATCGGATACTCTTTTCCATTGCAATCAGTTATTGTAATCTGGTATGAATCTATACCATATTTATCCTTTGTAAATTTAAGTTCATCTTCTCCAACATCCAGATTCTTGTCTTTGTCTTCTACATCCGGCAGAACATATCTATGCACCTTATCATTGACTATTGGAAGTGTATTTCTCATCATTTTGTCTTTTGATTCCTTGTCAAAAACTATCACACTTCTATATAAAGCCAAATCTCTTAAGTCATCAGTACTCTCAATCACCTCTTCTTGCAATGTGGCATATTTTGTTGGATTCGACATATCAAAATACAGTTTTTGGACAGCACTTTCCGAAGAAGTGTTCATAGCTTCTGTCAATTCCATAACCTCGTCACTATCATAATCGTCCTTTTGAGCTATGAAGTTTGACCCACAATACTGATATGTTCCATCCTCCTGTATCTCGACCATACTTCGCTCACGTTCATATGCAAATTCCCACGCCGCATTCGCCGAAACAAATGCCTGTGTAATACGCCCGCCACGTCTACTTTGATATGTCAGGCCATAATATATTGGATATGCGTCCATCATACTGGTCTTGCCATATTTCTCAAGAATCCCTTGATTGACAGTCGGCCCAGGCGCTGTACCTTCAGGAATCAATGTAAATCTAAAAGTAAAAGTATAGTAATCACCTGACAGATTGTTCCCTTCTTCAGAGTTCGTTGTAAATATAGCCTCATATTCACCGGCCTCATCCAGTTTTCCATTTTTAGTAACTCTAGTATTTGATATTTTTATTTCTTTTCCTGTGGTTTTATTTTTGATGCTTCCCTTGATTGGAAGATGATAGTTATCTACGGGTTCTATATGATAATACACACTCCCGGCTTCATATATGGGATATTTACCAGGCGAATAGATCCTTTTCCCATATAGGAAAATAGAATCATCATTTTCCTCACTTCTGAAATATAGATCTAATGCTTGTGCCTCAGAGCAGCCGTATACGTAAATAGTCTTCTTTGTAGTTTTTCCAAATCGATTCTTGAGGGTTATATCATATTTTCCCGGTTCAGTATATTTGTTAGTATCCTTGTTTGTTATAAGTTCATCATTTCGATATATTTCATAAGACACAGTCGGATTAAGAGAATTATCTATTTCAAAACCCGAAACTGTAGCAGCACCAGACAGCATGGTTTCAGCTTTCTTATATACATCAACCACGTTCTCTTTTTCATCACCATATATTTTCTCTATTTTGTCCCCCATAGATAGATTCTTAATTGTAACTGCTTCAATATCACTTTTGCACATATAAAACTCATATTTTTCTATATAGTTTTTATATGTTTCCGAGTCGTTCTTTTTTACTTCGAATGCATAAACTATTCTTATAAACAGTCCATTTGAAACATCCTTGCCATCTGGCGTATAAAGCAAAACACTATCTAATGAATCAAAATGCGTAGCAAAATCAGTAGTATACAGTCCCTTTGCATACCTTCCTTTATCAACATCTGTCCAGTTTTTTCCATCACTTGAGGTTTGCAGAATTAATGCGCCTTTCCCTACCTGTCCGGTAACCAGATTATAAACTTTTTCATCTTTATTCTTTCCCCATTCATCTGAATTAATCACCCATCCATTGGGTAATGCATTTTGCCGATAATTTAACCTCAAAAAAAGGCTAACAGCGCTACCAGTAATACCATAAGCGTCACGATTATCATATGTATCCTTTGTCACAGGATGTCCCACAGCAGTACCTATATGTACGCTTGTATAAGACATTTTACTATCAGCTATACCCTCAACTTTTTTATCTTCTTTATACCCTGTATTATTTGTACTCTCATATATTGAAGGAGTAATTGTGGTAAGTTCTGCGCCATCTGTCACCTTTATTGAGTATTTATAATCTTTACCTAATCTTGTAGAAATAGTAACGTCATAATCCCCGGGAGTAGTATAATATGCACCGTCACTTATACCCTTTGTTTCAGTACCGCTCTTTTTAACTGAAATATTCTCATTAGCATTATTTATATCAAAATAGAATCCTTTAGAACTCTTGGCGTTTCCGGTTAATGAATCACGAGTTTCCATATCCTTAATAACCACATAATTATTTTCGGAAGCGATGAAAAACGTATACACTTCTGTACATTTTCTGTATAACGTCTTTGGAATACTATACCATTTGGATTTTACATCTTTTTTCGTTATCTCATACGCAACAATCATGCGGTAGTATATTCCGTATTTTATTTCCTCCTCAGGAGTTATATATACATCACTTTTGCCACTTTTATTTTTGTCAAAAAAATCATAAATCGGTTCTATAGCAGGGCTCCAGCTATTGCCATCAACAGATTTTTCAACAATAAGTATTCCTTTATTTATTTTCTCACTGTAAGTCGTATTATTAACGACTTTTTCTTTTTCATCAGTCAGTTTCCAAGTTTCAGAATCACCGCTCTGGAGCGCTCCATCATATGTATAACCTATCGTCACCACATCATTAACGCCATATGCTTTTGTAGTTCCATACATCGTCTCTGTTTCTATCTTACCTTTAATAAATGCATTTCCAGCTGAAAGTCTTCCATGCGAAAATGAAGAGACACTAGTTGTATTTGATATCTCGTGAGAAGAGTTCTCGTCTGATTCATAACGATCGATTATGGGCTTCGCCGTTCTTTCGCCAGCTCTTCCGATGATTGGAAAAATAGTAAAGACTGATATAAAAACAAATAATATGGTTAAGATTCTCTTTTTAAACATGGTTTTCTCCCAAAATGAACGATAGAATATTATACTGCTATTATGGCGTCAATATCCCCACCAATTTGGTGGTGATTGCATCAAAATCAGACTCTATTTTCACTCTGAATTCTATCTGTGAACACAGATATTTCTCGATAGCCACATCCATGTAACCTCCTTGATATACAATAATCCGTTCCTTCAGTAATGTATCTCAAGCATTTCCATATAAACTGTCATATATTATACCCCAAAACACCGATTTTCACAATGAATCCCCTGCCAAAATCCGCCTCCATATTATGTGCAACATAGCATATTTTCACGCTATTCTTTCTACATATCCTTCATCATCCCGTTCCCGGCGGACACGCTCGTGAACCTGCTGCAGCAAGTCCTGCGGAAAGCCCGGAAAGCAGATATACAGCTGTTCCAGGCTCACTCCGCACATGCACATGCATTCAACCGCTCTTTCATCCTGTTCAGTCATATCTTTCTCCTTATGCCGCTTCGCAGAACCACTCTATCTCTTCGCAGAAGTACGGCATCATCAGTTTTGTGTATTTTACGAGCATCATGGTCATCTTGTCCTTGCTCCTAGTCTGCAGCAAACGCCTCACGGAGATCCCGCTATTTACCAACTCATAGGTCGCTCTGGTATATTTTCTTGTGAAAGCATATTCCCGCCCCCACTTCGGATGGACCAGATAGTAATCCACCACTTCCTCCGAGCCGTTCATTCGGTTAAAGCCTACCAGTTTGATCATTTCCGGAAGTTCCGCATATCTTTTCTTCATACCCATACCGCCTTTCCTTTGCTCTAAAACCTGTACCCCTTAGTTATCATCATCAAACGGATCCAGCTG
>JAEEGL013293454.1_pt1 | contig 14643 bp, 15 predicted proteins | sample 9134231 | NCBI WGS metagenome assembly JAEEGL01 (sample SAMN16246548, study PRJNA631951) | gut metagenome | biome: gut microbiome; feature: rumen; material: fiber-attached | host: Bos | place: Iran: Karaj | collected 2018-10 | reverse complement strand
TTACAAATGATTATAATCTAAAAGATGAAGATATGACTGAACTTGTAGTAAGAGTTAAAATATTATTAATTAATAGTAATAATGAAATTCTATTAGGTTATTCACATAATGAATATCAATGCCCAGGAGGGCATGTTGAAGAAGGTGAAAATCTAATAAGTGCCATTAATAGAGAAGTGAAAGAAGAAACAGGTATAGAATTAAATATTAAAGATGCTGAACCATTTGCATGCTCAATAGGCTATTATAAGGATTGGCCAGCAGTTGGCAAAAATAGAAAGATTGAAATTTATTATTACGAGATTAAGACAGATGAAAAACCAAATTTAGCTAATACAAAGTATACTGAATCAGAAAAGAAAGGTAATTTTGAATTAAGATACATCCCAATAGAAAACGTGGAAAATGAGTTTATTAAAAATGCTGAAATCTATGAAGATAAACACGGTATAGCAAAAGAAATGTTAAAAGTATTTAAAATATATAAAAATATAAATTAATATACAAGTCATTTTAGCTTAATTTGCTCCGAACTTGCCTATAGTACAAGCTTTAATTAACGCAAATAATAATTAATTATTAAGACTAGAGTAATCTAGTCTTTTTTGCTTTTTTATGATAGAATAAGGATTATTTAGGGAGTGCAGTATGGAAAGAGTAGAATTAAGGGATAAATTCTTTCATGGAGTATTAACACGTAGTTTTCCTTGTAGATTATCCGATAATACACAAGTTATAGAAAAATTAGAAAGTATATTATGTAGTAATAAAATATATCCGAGAAAATCATTATTGGATAATGGTTATTCTGATAAGTATTTACCATTTAGTGATAATATTTTTTATAATGAGCCAACTGAAATATGTTTGGCTGTTTATCCAAATATTGGAGAATATAGCTTTATGCGTGGAGAATACTCTGTATTCGATGCTTACTGGTATTTTGTTAGAATGGCTAAAATATGTTTAATGTTTGATAATCGATTATTAGATGATTATCAGATAAGAAAGGGAAAGTTGGATGATGAATATTATTTGACAGGTGACATAGATGTTAGTAAATATTTAGTAGGAATTGGAAACGCAGGATTAGAAATAAAAAAAAGTCTATTAATTCTATATTACTATTTTAAATATTATAATGACGAAATTAGTTTAGATGATTTTTTAGTAAATACTGGTGAAGGTCTTGGAAGTGGTAATCGTGATTATTATGATTTAAATATAAATAATATTGCAGAAATTATAGATTGTACACCTTTGGTGGAATCATTGCTAAGTGATGAAAATAAAAAAATAGAGTTTACAGTAGAAAACGCTGAAAATTATTTGATAGAGTATGATATTTATAATGCTCTTAAAAATATTTCCGAAAAGTACAATGTTAAACTCTATGATAGCAATGGAGTTTTAATACAAGATAGGGATAAGAGAATAGAAGAAATAAAAGTAATGATTAATTATGTATTAGAACAACTAAATGCTACAGAAGAAGATAGAACTAATTACTTAATAAGAAAAAATAAAAAATTTAGCTGAAATATACTTAATTTTTTATTGATTAATTTGTTGCAATTGTACAAGCTTTAATTAACACTAAAAAATAAGTAATAATTATGACTAGAGAAATCTAGTCTTTTTTGGTATAATTAATATGTATTAAATAGTTTGCCTGATATTTGTATGACAATTTGGGTCGATAGGGTTTATTTCTAGAGGCAAAATAGAAATATGCATGATGCGTGGAGTATACTTTCTTTTCGAAAAAAGAGGAGGTATACTCCTTTTTTGTTTCTTAGGAGGTGATATTATGCGGCATATTTAAATTATATTTATAAATTTGTTAATGATAAGGAGGGTATATATGAATAATAAATTGGAAACTTTAACAAACTTATTTGAAGGTAGTGAGATTAGAAGTATTTGGGATAGTGAAAAGGAGGAATACTATTTCAGCGTAATCGATGTGATTAGTGTTTTAACAGAGAGTAATATTCCCAAAAGATATTGGACAGATTTAAAGAAAAAATTGTTTGATGAAGGAAGTGAGTTGTACGAGAATATCGTACAACTGAAAATGAAATCTTTAAAAGATGGTAAAATGTATTCTACTGATACATTAGATACTACGGGAATTTTTAGACTTATAGAATCAGTTCCATCACCTAAAGCTGAACCGTTTAAGATGTGGCTAGCTAATTTGGGTAAGGAAAGAATAGATGAAGTATTTGACCCTGAAATAGCGGCTAATAGAGTAGTTAATTATTACCGCAGTAAAGGTTATAGTGATGAGTGGATAAAACAAAGATTAATAGGAATAGTAGATAGGTTTAAATTAACTGATATATGGAAAGATGGAGGTATAGATAAGCCAGTTGAATTTGCTTTACTTACTAATGAAATATATAAAACATGGTCTGGAATGAAGGCGAATGAATATAAAACATATAAAGGAGTAAGAAAAGAGTCATTAAGGGACAATATGACAGATATAGAACTTGCATTAACTAATTTAGGAGAATTAACAACTCGTGATATCGCAAGAGAGGAGTATCCTAAAGGATTAAAAGAAAATATGAGTGTTGCTAAACGTGGTGGCAATGTTGCGAAAGATGCTAGGGAATCATATGAGAAAGCTACAAAAAAAGCCGCGATTACCAAAGATAATTATTTGAAATATCGTTATACAGAAAATGATAAGAGAATAAGTGATAAAGACTAGAGAAATCTAGTCTTTTTATTGCTTAAGTATCAAGTAAATGATATAATAATGGCATTTGAGGTGATGATATGGTAAGCTATTTTAAAGAACTAGAAAATCCGAATGATAATTATCTTGATTTAGTTTGGACATATAGTGATTATAATTCTTATGTGGCTGAACATAAAATCCCAGATAGAATTGATTTACCTATATCTTTTGAATGTTTAGAAAAAATTATAATATTAATTAATAAAATAAAATCATATGATTTGCTTAATGATAATCATTTAGAAATTAAACCAATATATTTAGACGATAGTAAACCAACGTGGGATTATGATATGCTTTATCATGCATACATAAATTGTCATGACACTAGTATTTCAAATCTAACTGAGTATGGCGTTGATCTTTTAGATGAATTAAAAGATAATTATAAAAAAACATATAAAGGTTTAGATTTTGTTCATGATTTTGAAAGATATTATTATACTTTTATGAATTATTTAAAATTGCATACTCATTTTGAACCAATATATGATGAATTTTCTGGTGAAATTGTTGGTTCTAGATTAGATAGTGGTATTTTAAAAGATAAATATGATATTAAAGGATATTTATTTCTTTCATATAAAATGGCTAAATATCAAAATAAAATAACAGAAGAAGATAAAAAATTATTTGATGATGTATTTAATTATTTTAAAAATAACGAATTTATTTTTAAAAATCCGGAATATGTTCCTTATAAATATCATATACCTAATGCATGGTATATAACACCATTTGGACATTTATATAATTCTGCTGGTGGCCATGGTGTGGCAACTTTAATGCGTCCATGGACTAAATTATTTGCTGATTATAAAAATAGAAAAATTAATATGACAAGTTCAGCTATCAATTTTAATGAGGTTGAATCTCCATTTGAAATATCTTATGAAAAATATCGTGAATTAAAAAACAGTGATAAACTTGATGTAGATTTATCAGTATTTATAGATTGTGGGTATGATAATTTAATGGCAGCTAAAGAAACATTAGAAAATGGCTATATTACTTACAGCGATTGGCAACATTATGTACATTTAATTCCAAGTTTTGCATCAATTAAACCATTAGAATATGAAAATATGTCTGAAGAGGATAAAAGTTGGCATGATTGGATGGGTAGAAGAACATATAATCCTAGAATCGCAAAATATGTTGTTGGTATTATGAGTGCAAACGCTGGCTTGCTAACTAAATTTCAATATTTAAGAAATTATTCAAATGATTATGTAAGAGATTTTGAATTTTTACATGATTTAGGTTTTGATTCAACACTTATACAATTTTGCGGTTTTCATAAAATATCATCAGTTGCTGACAAAACAATTACAACATCAGATGTTAATTGGGAAAAGGATTTTGAAGAGTATATTGAAAAAGGATGGCATATTGATTTTGTTAAACCAATTCTTTTAAATAATGGTAGACTTGAAGAATTAAGTGATGAATTTATAAAAGTAAAAAAATATTATATTTAAATATTAGTAAATAATTAAGACTAGAGTAATCTAGTTTTTTTATGGTATAATTATAGTAGGTGATAATATGAATGATATATTAAATAAAATAGATAATATGAATAATTTAGTAGAGTTACATATGCATTTAGATGGTGCTATATCAGTTAATAATGCTAAGAAATTAGCTTCATTACAAAATATTAATATTCCATCTGATGATGAGATACTTAGTCTTATGCAAGTATCAAAAGACTGTCATGACTTAAATGAATTTTTAACTAAATTTGATTTTCCATTATCTTTAATGCAAACTACTATCGGTATTACAAATGCAGTTAAGAATTTGTCTGATGAATTAGTAGAACAAGGTATAATGTATGCTGAAATAAGATTCGCACCGCAATATCATATGAATAAAGGATTAACTCAAGAAGAAGTAGTTAAGGCTGCGATAGAAGGTATGAAGTTATCTAATCTAAAAAGTAATTTAATATTGTGTACTATGCGTGGTATGGATACTTATGATAAGAATATCGAAACAGTAAAATTAGGTAAGAAATATTTAGGTAATGGCGTATGTGCTATTGATTTAGCTGGTGCTGAAGGATTGTATAAAACTAGTGATTATAAATATGTGTTTGATTTAGCTAAAGAATTAAATGTACCATATACAATTCATGCCGGTGAAGCCGATGGACCTAGTAGTGTAGCTTCTGCTATAAGTTTTGGCACTAAAAGAATCGGACATGGCGTAAGAAGTAGTGAAGATATATCTTTAATAAATGAAATAAAAAATAAAAGTATTACATTAGAAGTATGTCCTACTAGTAATATATGTACATCTATTTATAATAAGGTAGATGAGATGCCTATTAAATTATTTATGGATAATGATATTAATATAACTATTAATACTGATGATCCATCTATTTGTAATACTAGTTTAAAAGAAGAATTAAAAAAAATAGCTATGGCATTTAATTTAACATATGAAAATATTTTAAAATTTGAGGTAAACGCAGTTAATGCTTCATTTGCTGATGATGAAACTAAAAAAGAGTTATTAAATAAAATTAAAGACTAATATAGTCTTTTTATTTACTAGTAAATATCTAATATGTTATAATAGATAACAATTATATTCGGGAGATTTTTTATGGGAAATATTAATGAAAAATATACATATGAAGAAATAGTTAATGAAAGAATAAGAGAAATAGAAGAATTATATAAGGAAACTGATTCGTTTAAAAATTTGGTTACATATAATGAATCTAAATACATATTTTCTCGTGCTAGAATATTTCCTCATGATAGTCGCTTATTATTATATTATAAACCCTTGTTTGGTCTTGAAAATAGAGAACCTGATGCACATTATATAGACGCTGTTTGGATTAGTAATATAGATAAAGTGAAAAATGAATACAAAGATGCATCTGGTAATTTAATTTTATCTATTGATAATATAGATGAATTTAAAGATAGATATAATACTATAATAGAAAGTAAGTTATATAAAGAATTACAAAGTGATGCAGAGGAAATTAAAAGAATAAATAATGGTAGTCTTGATTTGTATTTGTATGATGGATATGCTCATATACATCAAGGTAAAAATGAACTTCTAATATATCAAAAATATCACGCACGTTTTAAAGGTAATAATACAAATGCAAAACTATTATATGATGAATATATGCATAGTGAATATGATATATCTAGTTTAAGTGATTATTTTATTGAAAATATTGAAAAAAATAAAGATAATGTTTTACCAATTGAATTGGAGGATGGTTTTAAACCAACTACATATCATATAGATGAATATGGTGAATGTGATTTTGAATATTTCAACTTAAACAAAGAAGAAAAGAGATATGTTTTAACTAAATGTAATGATTAAAAGACTATATAGTCTTTTTTTTAATCATAAAAGTTCTACCAAAAGTAGAGTAGATTTTGGTTCAATTGATATGATATAAGGTATAATTAAAGTGTAAGGAGGGTAACATGGGAATTAAAGATAAAGATTTAAATCAGATGAAGATATATAGAAAAAATATATCGCTTAAATTATCTGATTTAGAGAAAAAAGAAGATGTTAAGGCATATCTTAGATTGACCAAAATGTTGAAAGAAGCAGATAGTGCTTATGATAATTTAGTTTATTCATCCAAATTGGACGAATATGATTCTTGTGAGCATTTGATAGTTTTGTTTGATGATGATTATGATTGGTATGAAGGACGACATAATTATAAATATGGTTGTTTGAAATGCGGGTTAAATACTTATACTTTTGATAATAATTATAATTTTAGTATTGTCGATAAAGCTAATAACGAATATATGAGAAGGTGTCACTGTGAATGGCTAGATGGTACTTATGTTTATAATAACACTTATTATGATACGTATAACAAGTTTTTAAGAGCCAAGGAATTATATAGTTTATTTCGTTCAAAAGATACTTTAATATCTGATGAAATGATTCTTAAAATGATAGAAGAAACAATTAATAAAGAAAAAGAAAAGTTGAAAAACAAAGAATATGTAGTGTATAATAATTAATGTGTAGGAGGGTTTATGGATAATATAAAATTTGGAAATTATATAACTGATTTAAGAAAAAACAATGGTTTAACTCAACGTTATGTCGCATATGAATTAAAAGTTACTGATAAAGCCGTTTCAAAATGGGAAAACGGAAAATCTAGACCAAATATTGATGAATTAGAAAAATTAGCTAACTTATATGATGTATCAATTAATGAATTACTTGAAAATATGAAAGAAGAAAAAGATGTTAAAATTACTAAAATAGTTTTAACTGGTGGTCCATGCGCTGGTAAGACAACAGCTTTAAACTGGATTAATAATTACTTTAGTGATAGGGGATATACAGTATTATTTGTTCCTGAAACAGCTACTGAATTATTACCTAATGGTGTTGCTCCTTGGACATGTAAATCTAATTATGATTATCAATTCGCCCAAGTAACATTACAGAAAACTAAAGAAATGTTATTTGAACGTGCTGCAAAGGGTATGGATAATGAAAAAATCCTTATCGTATGTGATCGTGGTATGCTAGATAATAAAGCTTATATGGACGATAATGAATTTAAAAAGATTCTAAAAGATTTTAATACAACTGAAGTAAAAGAAAGAGATTCATATGATGCTGTATTCCATTTGGTAACAGCTGCTAAAGGAAAAGAAGAATTTTATACGCTTGATAATAATAATGCTAGAACAGAAACTGTTGAGCAAGCTAAAGATATTGATGATAAAATAATATATTCATGGACAGGACACCCTCACTTTAGAATAATAGATAATAGTACTGAATTCGAAGGGAAACTAGAAAGATTACTTAAAGAAATTGCGTCTTTCTTAGGCGAACCAGAACCATATGAAATCGAAAGAAAATATTTAATATGTTACCCTGATATTAAGAAACTAGAAAGTATGCCAAATTGTACTAAAGTTGAAATTGCTCAAACATACTTAAAAAGTAATGATGATATTGAAAGAAGAGTAAGAGCTAGAGGTATTGATGGTGACTACGTATATTACTTAACTGAAAAAAGAAAAGTTAATGATATTAAAAGAATTGAAATAGAAAAAAGATTAACTGAAAAAGAATATCTTAAATTATTGATGGATGCAGATACAAGCTTACATACAATTCATAAAACTAGATATTGTTTATCAGAAAATAATCAATATTTTGAATTAGATATTTATCCTGAATGGAAAAATCAAGCTATCATGGAAGTTGAATTGAGTAGTGAAGATGAAGAAATAAATCCACCAGAATTTATAGATATTATTAAAGAAGTAACTGAAGATGATAGTTATAAAAACTATAATATGGCAAAAGAGATGCCTAAACAATTAGTTAAAAAGAGAATACCTACTTCAAGAAAAAACGGTTAATTAAAAAGACTAGAATATATCTAGTCTTTTATGTTATAATTAATTAGGTGATAATATGAAGATAGCTGTTATTTCAGATATACATGGTAACTTAGAAGCATTAAATACTGTTTTAGAAGATATTAAAAAAAGAGGTATAGATAAAATATATTGTTTAGGAGATATTATAGCTAAAGGAACTCATCAACAAGAATGTGTCGATTTAGTTAGATCTAACTGTGAAGTAGTTATAAAAGGTAATTGTGATGAATATTATTCTAGACCATCTATACCAGAAGATAAATCAGATACTGAAAAGATGAGATTTAATTGGAATACAAATAAAATAAATGATGATTCTAAATCATATTTACAAGGATTACCATTTTGTCATGAATTTTATTTAAGTGGTAGATTAGTTAGACTTATACATGCAACTCCAACTAGTATAGATGGATTTGTAGGAGGTATTGATACTTTAGAAAATTTATATAGTCTTTTCTTACCAAGTGAAAATACTATATCAGAAAGTAAAGCTGATATTCTAATATATGGACATATTCATAATCCATTTGTACAAAAAATATATAATAGATATATTATAAATTCTGGATCAGTAGGTAATCCAATAGATGTATTTAGAAATTCAGACAAAGACGCTGATAGTAGATTTACTACAGTAGCTAATTATTTAATACTAAATGGTAATTTGGATTCTAAAGATATAAATGATACTTTCTCATATGAATTAGTAAGTTTATCATATGACATAGAAAAAGAATTAGCCGCAAATACTGATAATATTGAATTTGAAGGATACGCGATTGAATTAAGAGAAGGTAAGTATCGTGATATGGCAAAAGTATATAAATCTTTTGAATTAAGAGGTATTAATAAGGATAATATATAAGACTAGAATATCTAGTCTTTTTTTGTTATAATACTTTTAAGGAGTTGGGTTTATGGCTGATATAAATACTAACGATAATTCTCTTTATAGAGAAGATGGTATGAATAAAAATACATATAAATTATTATTTGAAGATCATGATGAAATTAATGATGATGCTCAATCTAGGGAATTTCTTATGTTATGGCATACTATTAGAGAATATACTAAATGGCATGAAAAACTTATGCTTTATAATATGTTAAGATTTTTCTTTAAAAATAAATATATTGATATGAGTGATATTAAATATGATCCGGAAACTAAAGAATATAAATATGTATATAATGGAGAAGTATACACTTTTGATATATTATCAAAATATATTAAGGGTGATGAAGATAACTTCTTATTAAAATTTATAAATAACTATAAAGTAAATAAGGAATTGCACTCCGAAGAAAGATATGGAAAATGTCACCGTAATTCAATTTTATTAGCTGAACAATTAGAAGGTTCAAAAATCTTAACTGGTTATATAAACGTTGGTAATTATAAAGTGTTACATTCAGTAGTAGTAGCGAATAAAAAAGGAGTACTATTGGTATATGATTGGACACAAAATATAATAATGCCTTTAGATGAATATAAAAAAATATGTAATCTTGTAGTAATCGAAGAAGTAGACAGTAAAGTTATGCTAGAAGATTTATCTAAATTGTATGGCACAAGTATGACTGATAAAGTATATTTAACTTTTAGAGATGAGATAATTAAAGATTTAGAAAGAAATCAGGAAATCTTTAATAATAAGAAAAATAAATAGGCTAGAGTAATCTAGTCTTTTTATGTTATAATGAATATAGGTGATTATATGGAAAGATATACTTTTGGACAAATAGTTAATGAAAGAATAAGGGAATATAATGAATTGGATGAGAGGGCAAAGAAATTAGAAAATCTAATTACAGTAGTTAATGATGATTATAAAATGGGATTTGCAAGATATGATGAATTCGATAATGGGAAAATAATGATATATTATGGATATACTGATGAAATAAAGAACTTTATGTATAAATTAAAATTGGTTTGTAGAGACTTTGAGTTTATGACAATGCGTTATATATGCCCAGCAAATAGGATTATTATAAAAAGTGAAGACGATATAAAAACTGAATATAAAGATGATAAAGGTAATACTGCTTTAGTTATAAATGATATAGATAAATTTAAAGAAGAATATAATGCATTATTTGATAGTGAAACATATAAACACTTGTTTACTTTTGAAGAAAAATGGTGTGAAAACGATGAATTATTTGCTAAAGATAAAATAAGACTAAAAGTAGATACAGCGTTTTTGACTTTTATTCATAATGATAAGAATGTATCATTTGAGTTATGTGCAAATCGTTTTGTGACATTAGCCGCATCAAGTAGAACTGCAGAAGAAAATATAGATTTATTTAGGAATACTACCTTTCATGCGGAATGTTTTGATGAATATGTTAGAAAAAATATAGATTTATATGAAGGTGAAGATAAGATTTTTACTTTTGACGATAAATATAAACAAAAAAACTATCATCATGTAGGATTTGGAACCTATGGCTATGCTATGGAAGAACAATTTGAAATAAGTCAGGATGATAAGAAAATTATATTAACAAAAGTACCAAGAGGCTAGATAAAATTTATCTAGTTTTTTTCTTTACAATAAGTTTATTTTCATATATAATAATTAACTAGTGTTTGAGGGTGTTTTTATGGAAAAGGAAGCAAGACTATATCTATTATTTGATATGTTAGGTGATTTAAAAAGAAGCGGACCTATACAGTGGCAAGTAGATAGATCTAGAACTACTGATATAAAAGATCATGTGTTTGATTTAATTATTAAAATTAGAATTTTAAAACCTTATTTACCAAAATTTATTGATACAGAAAAAATGATGGATTATGCTATTGTACATGATTTAGCTGAGATTATAACAGGTGATATAACTACATTTGAAGGTGTTACAAAAAAAGAAAAGGTACGTGTAGAACGTATTGCTACTAATTATTTAATAAGTGAATATGGCGATGTTATGAATTATAAAAATTTAGTTAATAATTTTAATAATCTTAGTGATATAGAAGCTAAAATATTACATATGTTAGATAAAGTAAGTTCTAGTATTGAATTTATGAAATATGATTATGAGCATAAAGTGGATATGGATAATCCTTTAATAGTTGAATCATTAAGAACTAATCCTGGTGTAGTTAAATTAAAGGAACAAGGTTATTCTTTAGGTGAAATATTTTATGTATGGCATTTAAGATCTGTTTTTTTTACAGAAGAAGAAATTGAAAAATACAATATAAGTAGGGAAGATGCGAATAAAATTGAAGATGTAATTAAGACATTTATGAGTGTACTTAAAAATCAAATAATCAACTTAAATGAAGTAACAGATGAATTCCCAACTGAAGCTATGGTATATAGATACATTAATGAAAGAAAGGCAATATAGTATGTTTGATTTAGATGCAATAGAAAAAGATTGGAAAGAAAACTCTTTTTGCCTTACTGATAAAGAAATAAGACAAATATATATTAGTGAAGGTATAACTACTAAGGCTTTTTCTGAAAAGCTAGAAGAGCTTGAAAAAAAGAAACATTACGGTACTGCTGATGAAAAATTAATAGATATTATTTTTGGTAAACCAAAAGTTTCAAAACTTGATGATTCTGAATTAAATGAATCGATGCTATTAGATGAAGAACCTTTTTCTTTTGATGAATACTTCAGAATGCGTCGCGAATTAAAAAAGACATTCCGTTTAAGTCGTGAGTCTCAAATGAAAATAGTAGAAGGTTGTATGGATTTGGTATTTGATGAGACACGAGGATATTATCAACAATTAGACAAAAAAATTTCTATGGAAGATATATATTATTTATGTTTAGAAAGTTTAATTAGCGCGACTAAATATTGTATTCATTATACAACGAAAGATTGCTTTAGATCTTATGCCGTTACTTTTATGTGTAGAAATATAGTAAATTATATGGCTAAAAAAGAAGGTATTTCATATAAAAATGCTTATTGTATAGTATTTAAACTTTTTGATCCAGACCTTTATATATACGGAAATGAAAATATGGAATTATATAATGTTAGAGAATTTAGTTTTGATTATGATAAGGAAATACCTTATAAACCATCTGCTATTTATAATATGACTAAGGATAAATCATATGATGCTGATTATATAAAAGATATATCTTCAGAAGAGTTTATGAATACTTATAATAAAGCAATATCTGAATTAGATGATATAGATAAAAAAATAATGGGATTAGTTTACGATAAAGATGGGGAAAGTGTATTAACTCATGCTGAAATAGCTGATATACTAGGTATCGATGTTAATAAAGTAATAAATACTAAAAGAAAAGTAAAAAATAGATTAAGAAATGATTATCATTTTGATAAATATAGGGAGTGAGAGATTAATATGGATAAAATAATAAGAACTTATGTACAAAAATCATATAGAGGTATCCTTTTTTCTGATGTCAAAACAGAGGAGGTTACTGAAAGAGATCCTTTAAAAATTGAAAACGATGGTGTAATGCAAGGATTCCGTTTCTATGACCAAAGATTTGTTATCGATGGTACTACACAATATACAGGTGAGATGTTTAACTATTCTAACTGGATTTATTTTGGAGAAAGGCTAAGTTTTGAAGATGTTTTAAAAAGATATAGTGATCACCAAATATTAATTAACAATATGAAAGATACATATAATTATGTATGTCATACACAAGCAGGTTCATTCATACCTCTTGATGATGGCGACATGACTTATGATGAATACGTACAAAAAGTTAATGAAAAAAATAAAACATTGGGTCAAAAAACAAATATTAAGAAACAAAATTAAAATATGTTATAATAAGTAAAGAGGTGTTTTATGAAATTAGTAAGAGTAGATGATACGAATTTAGATATCATTGTAGAGAATGAAGACTATATTGATATTTATAGATGTCATAATTATGAAGAAGAAGCTAAGGCTAAAGATAGAGATTTAGGTTTGACAAAGTGGAGAATTACTGAACTAGAAAGATTTTATAGGAAATTCGAAGAAAAATATCACGTATATGCTGAACCAAAATTATATAATTTTGATGGCTATTACTATAATTACCATATTGTCGGTGAAGCAAGTTTTAATGGCAATTACATTAAACCTATTAGAACTATTGATATTGGTTATAATGGACCAGACGATCATACTGGATATGTAATTGAAGACTATTGTGAATTCAAAGATAACTTCCCTGTTTGGATGCCTATAGGCTTTATGAAAGAAGAAGCTAGAGTTTCATTTAGTAGTAATGTAGCTGCTAATAAATTAGATGAGTATTTATCAAATGATGCACTTGATTATTGTGGCACTAATAAAGTATTAAAAAGTTTTCATGATTTTGTTACTAAACATTTAGTGTGTGAAGATAAAGGAATAGAATTATGCGAATATTGTGGAGAAAAAACTTTTCAAATGGGTAGAATAATATGGCTAGATAAAGAAAAAGGTATTGCTGATGTTTCTTGTACCAGCAGTCGTGGCCACTTAAAAGAACTAAAATTAGATAGATGGACTATCTAGTAATATTCTATAGTAATAATATTTAGTGTATTATTATTTAATCATTCATTAAAACATTATCAAAGCAGCGGTTCATAGCTGCTTTTTTGTTGAGCTAAATCCGTTGCTAATTTGACAAAATGTTAGTTTTGTATATAATATTCATAAAGAAGGGGATGAGTCTATGTTTATTGACGGCTTAAATAAAGATAATTTCAAAGCCAAATATTTGGATACATTAATAACAAGATCTACTTATGCAAGTTTAACCGTCGAAGAAAAAGGCTTAAACTTCGCGAAGGATGAAAATGCCGCAAAAGTATACAATAATTTAGAAGCTATGAAAGCTATATTAGAAATAAAGGATAGAAAATTATCACCATACGATGCTGTTAATATTGCTAAAATAATAAATAAAAATGTATCAAGTATGCCAGAAGGTTTCAGAAGAGTAGAAGCAGTTATTTTAGGATCATCTATGGAATTAGAATCCCCTAATCGTATTGTTGAAGCTATGTATAATTTATTTAACAGCTATTATCGTATATGGGATATACTTCCAATATACGAAAGAGAAGCTAGATTTCATAGGGAATTTATAAGAATCCATCCATTTGAAGATGGTAATGGTAGAACATCTAGAATAATTACAAATTATAATTTAATGATAAACAATAAAGCACCTATAATAATAGAAAAAGAAGAAAGAAAACGTTATTTTGATATGATCGAAAATAATAAAATTGATGCCTTAACTGAATTCTTTGAAGAAAAATCAAAAGAGGAATTCAATACAATGTTAAGATTATATGAAACATATTGTGATGGTAATTTTGAAGAAAATGATAGCAATATGAAAATTTATGAATTAAAAAAATAAAAAAAAGATTAAGTTTAACTTAATCTTTTTTATTATGAAAAGATGGAATATATAATATTCCTTAAATTCATAAAGATTGTGTATA
>JAEEGL010858427.1_pt1 | contig 14643 bp, 13 predicted proteins | sample 9134231 | NCBI WGS metagenome assembly JAEEGL01 (sample SAMN16246548, study PRJNA631951) | gut metagenome | biome: gut microbiome; feature: rumen; material: fiber-attached | host: Bos | place: Iran: Karaj | collected 2018-10 | reverse complement strand
TTTTCTTATCGTTCTTTATGTCGTAGCTCATAACGGAATACGAACCGTTCTTGCCTGCCTTAACATAATAAGCCATGGAGCCTGCTGCCTGAGGCCTGCTTCCCTTCTTTGCCAGAGTTATGATCTTGCCCTTTTTGGCATTAAGGACATACGTGCCGTATAAACCATAATCACCCGAATAATATGTTATAGCATAGAAATTCCCGTAAAGCTTATTTCCCACAAGCAGCGATTCTCTGGGAGACTTAGTGATTTTTTTGGTCTTCATATTTACTATGTACATATATCCGCCGTCAAAGGTATCGTCACATACATAGGCAAAATTTCCGCAAACCAGGGACACTCCATAGTTTATATCCTGCCCTGTGGCGATCCCGAGGTTAAGGATCTTGGACTGCTGTTTGCTCTCCAGATCCTTTTTATAAAGAACATACTTCCCTGATTCTTTCTTCAGGTAGTATTTGAATCCTTTGTACTTATAAGTCTCTGAAAGGCTTACTACATGCTGGCCGCTGATCCCGATGGCTTCCGACCTGCTCGCAGCAGCTGCGCTATTCATTGTATTTACAGGTGTCATACCTATAAACAAAGCCGCTGCAACCGATACTGCTAAAAATGTTTTCATCGCTCTTTTCATTTTAATCCTCCATTATCATCTCTAAGGATACGCCGCTTTAATCAGTGATACCGGATTGCTCCCCACGCAGCAGAAACTCTCCGTACTCCAGATCCTCGGGAGTTGTTATCTTGATATTAGACCTGTCCCCTCTTATCATCCTGACCGGGTGATCACTATATCTTTCCACGAGCATGGAATCGTCCGTAATTGCCGGTACGCTCCCACCGCCCTTTACAGCTGCATGATATGCTTCATAGCAATCCATAATAAGATCCCTGCGAAAAGCCTGAGGCGTCTGGACCGCATATAACTCCTCTCTCATAGGAGTATCCAAAATAACCCCGTCATCACTTACACGCTTGATGGTGTCACTGCATGGCACGGCGGTTATCACCGCATCATGAACCTTTACTTCATTGATGATCTCGTCTATGAGGGAATTTCTGATAAACGCCCTGGCTCCGTCATGGATCAGGACATATTCTCCGCCTGCTGCCGTAAGACCGTTATAAACGGACTCCACACGCTCGCTTCCTCCGGCTACGATGGCACTAACCCTGAAAAAATGGAACTTTTCCACTATCTCGCTTCGGCAGTAATCCTCATCACCGGCTCCGCAGACAAGTACGATCTCGTCCACACCGCTTACGGAAAAAGCTCGCAGGCTATAGTACAGAACCGGAAGGCCGGCCATAAGCCTATACTGCTTGGGAACGTCTCCTCCCATTCTCAGGCCCCTGCCTCCTGCAAGTATGATAGCACTAACACTCATGCTCTCTCTCCCAGTTTGAGTGCCGGAACTGCATTGAGATCCCAACCACTGCGCCTGCCGGCAATAAACTCATAATATGCCGCTGCACCTATCATGGCCGCATTATCCGTGCAAAGTATAGGCGAAGGACAATAAAACTCAACGCCCCTCTCCTCACAGGCAGATCTCACTGACTCTCTGAATGCGCCGTTGGAAGCAACGCCTCCTGCCAGTGCCAGTTTTTTTACTCCAAACTCCTCTATAGCCATAACCGCGTGATCGGTAAGCGCACCAACCACAGCCTTTTGGAAGGATGCTGCGATATCAGCCTCATTGTAGGTCTCGCCGCGCATCTTACAGCCGTTCATATAGTTAAGCACTGCTGACTTAAGTCCGCTGAAAGAAAAATCATAATCGCTGCCGGTCACATGGGCCTTGGGAAAAGCTATGGCATCAGGATCACCCTCCAGTGCCTTTTTTTCGACCTTGGGTCCGCCCGGGTATCCCAGACCTATGGCTCTGGCCACCTTGTCAAAGGCCTCCCCCGCTGCGTCATCAACCGTACGTCCCAGGATCTCATAAGACCCGTAATCGGAAACTCTGACCAGATGTGTATGGCCACCGGAAACCACAAGGCAGATAAAAGGTGGCTCAAGATCGGGATACTCGATATAATTGGCGCTGATGTGTCCCTCGATATGATGGACTCCTACAAGAGGAAGACCGGCGGCAAAGGCAATAGCCTTAGCCTCTGCAACACCGCAAAGAAGAGCGCCTACAAGTCCCGGTCCGTAGGTCACCGCGATGGCATCCAAGTCCGAAAGCGTACACTCTGCCTCGGCAAGCGCCTGCTCGATGACCTGATCCATCCTCTCTATATGCTTACGGGATGCGATCTCCGGAACAACACCTCCGTAAAGTGTATGTATTGGTATCTGTGTAGATATGATATTGCTCCTGACATGACGACCGTTTTCGACAACTGCCGCCGCAGTCTCATCACAGGAGCTTTCTATTGCAAGAATACGTATATCGCTCATTATGAATCTCCGTCCAAAGTAAAGGCAAGGATCCTGTAATTTCCGTCATGGTCCCTGCGAAGTGCAAATTTCTGATGTGTGATGCTGATATCTTTACCCTGACGGATGGTGTAGGTGGCTTCCACATATGCCATCTGATCCGAGCCCACCTTTTTCTTTTCTATATCGCTGGTTGAAGCAACCTTGGTACTGACAAGTCTGGAATCGGACTTTTTATAATTCTTGATCTGCACACGTACCGAGGCAATATACTCCTCTCTGGGGTTCTTGGCAGCCAATTCCTGATCCATTAGTACCCTCATCTGATCACAAAGCTTTTCTATCTGATCCGATGTGAGTTGCTCATCATAAAACAAGGCCGTGATCCTGTTGAATGTTTTGATCACTTCTCTGGGCGTCTCGGGATAATCCCTAACCAGATCAAGAGCCAGAACCTGCTCAAGCTCGGTCTGCTGCGCGCTGGCATTGTCTGCAGAAGTCCGCTGACTCATGCGTGACAGATAAATATAGTATCCAACTGCCAGAACAGCCAGTGAAAGTGCTATGATCCCCGCCCTAACAATCCTTTTCATCACTCATCCTCCGGAAAAACAAAGGTCCTGGTCTTGCCATCCTTTCCCAGATGTGCCTCCGGGAAGACAGACCTGACATCCCCCATATATCTGCGACCGTCGGGCATGGACGGTGAAAAATGCGTAAGCCACATCTCGCTGACACCCGCATCCCTGGCCATGACCGCAGCCTCATAAAAAGTCATATGCTTGTTTTCTTTTGCCTTGGCAGCCTTTTCAGGCTCGCCGTACATCCCCTCGCAAATAAAAAGATCGGAACCCTCAGCCGCCTCAACGATACCGGCGGTGGGTCTGGAATCGGTGCAATATGTAACCTTGAGGCCCTTTCGCTCCTCTCCCATGACCTGCCGGGGATAAAAAGTTTTTCCCTCAAACTCTACTTCAGCGCCCTTTTGCAGCGGATTCCAAAGCTGGACAGGAAGCCCCAGAGCCTTGGCTGCCTCCACGTCAAACTTACCCTTGCGGTGGATCTGAAGCGAATATCCGTACCAGATAACATTGTGATTGACCCTGAAGGCCGTGATATCGTATCCCTTGAAAGTAAAGTTTTCCTGCTTCTCGGATAATTCCCTGAACACGATCTCGTAGGGCAGCTCCGGCGCTATAACCCGAAGTCCGGAAACGACCCTCTGAAGTCCCCGGGGACCAACCATAAGGATAGGCTCAGTCCTTCCGGAATTTGCGATATCCAAAAGCATACCCGGCAGTCCGCTGATATGATCTGCGTGATAATGGGTAAAAAGCATGATGTCGATGGAATGGCTGCTCCATCCCACCTTTTTCATGGCGATCTGGGTACCCTCACCACAGTCAATAAGCAGGTCACACCCATTGTACCTGGCCATCATTGATGTCAGATGGCGCCTAGGCATGGGCATCATCCCCCCTGTCCCCAGCAAACAAATATCAAGCATGTATATCCTTTCTCATAAGGATAGCGTCCTCACCGGTGTCGTTGTAATACGCCTTTCTGACTCCTATCCTGTCAAATCCGTTATTTTCATAAAGGCCGATAGCCGCCTCATTGGAAATGCGAACCTCGAGAAAAACAGACTCTATTCTTCCGGCTGCGCACTCCTTCTCAAGTTCCTTCAAAAGCTCATGCCCAAGTCCGCCTCTCCTGTGCTCCGGCAAAACAGCAATACTCACAAGGTCGGCCTGATCTCCTCCCAGATAGCAGATAGCATAACCTACTATCCGGCCTGATGTCCCGGCACTGAGCACTATGGCATGATCAGACGCAATATCGCCTGCAACCGACTTTTCATCCCATGGGGACGAAAAACACTTCTTGGAAATATCCGCTATTGTACCGGCATCTGCCGGGATTGCAAGTCCGATATCGTACATAAATCCCCCCGTATCTTCCCCTCCTTAGGATGTAAGTCCTTTTTCCATACGCTCACGCTCAGCCTGAGACATCCTAAGATACTCGGGATGATGTTCACCGTGCTTTTGAACCCGGCCCTCGGCAAAGTATATCGCTCCAAGAGACGCAACCGCACCGGCACGCTGTCTTGAAAGATGTGCAGGCGCAAAAACATAAGGAACCTTAGCCAGCTCCCCTATCTTTTCCGAAAATACCGGGACTCCGTCTCCTAAAAAGACTACTCTCTCCCCACGAGAATTGATATCCTCCAGTATCTCCTCAATGGCAACTGCGCAGGCCTCTCTTACAACCGTAAAGGAACCATCATCTTCAAATCTGTAAAGTCCGGTATATGTCTGCATCCTCCGGGCGTCCATAAGAGGACAGATAAGCCCCTTTGTCCCGAAAAGATTGTAAGCCAAAGCATCCACCGTAGGTACTGAAACGATAGGCTTATCAAGTGCCAGCGCCAATCCCTTGGCTGTGGATGAACCGATACGAAGTCCCGTAAATGATCCCGGTCCTCCCGCAACCGCAATCGCATCTATGGTCTCAAGATCCAGATTACTCATACGCTTTAGCTCATCCAGCATGGGAAGCAGCGTCTCAGAATGTGTCCTTTTGTAATTGATCGTGTACTCCGCCACCAGGATATCATCCGCAATAAGCGCAACAGATGCCACAAGGCCGGAGCTGTCCAATGCAAGTATCTTCATGATAGCTCCTCCACTGTAATAGTCCGGTGATCAAAGTCTCCCTCCGGATCACGGCTGATAGTGATCACTGTCCTCTCTGCCGGCAAAAGCTCCTCAATAAGCTCCGCCCACTCAATAAGGCACACCCCATCACCACAGATGTAGTCATCAAAGCCCACCTCATACATCTCCTCCGGATCAGATATGCGATATACATCAAAATGATAAAAAGGGATATGTCCGGAATCGTACTCGCAAAGAATAGTAAAAGTCGGGCTGGTAACGGGTTCGGTAATGCCCAGTCCACGGGCAAAACCCTTGGCAAAAACAGTCTTGCCGACACCCAGATCTCCCGAAAGCGTTATGACTGTACCGGGTCTGGTCTCACGCGCCAGTTTTTCTCCCAGTGCCAGTGTTTCTTCTGCAGAATTTGTCTCGTAAATCATACCTTACAGTATATCATTTATCATGTCTAAAGAAAATACTGACTTCACTCCCCAACATACCCCGGCCAGATATCCTCGCATAAACTCCGGCAATAGTCAGCAGAAAACTCAGGGCATGTTTCCCAAAAACCAAACAAAGAGATCGAAGCCGAGGCTCCGATCCCTGAAAAACTCTATAAGAGGAATTACTTTCTTCCGTGAAGGATGGGTGAGATCCTCTTGTAAATAAGCAGGGTGATAACCACCGAGCAAAGTGCCTTAAACAGTGTGAAGGGCATATTGAAGATCACGAGGCACTGCCACAGTTCCTTTACCGAAGGAAGGATCATCTGATATGCACCAACAATTGCCTCCTCGGGCATAAACTTCTCATACACGGGATAGGTGATAAAGAAGTTGATAGGGAAGGAAAGAACCGCCATGGAAACAGCGCCTACGATGGATCCGATAACCGCATTCTTTCTGGTCTTGCTATGCTTGTAAATAAGTCCCGCGGGAATAACAAAGGTTGCTCCCAGAAGGAAGTTACAAAGCTCACCAACTCCTCCTGTCTGTGTCAGTGTAAGATGAATAAGGTTCTTGATCAGACATACGGCACCGCCGCTGAGAGGGCCCATAGCAAAGGCTGCGATAAGTGCCGGAAGCTCGGAAAAGTCCAGTTTGATAAAGCTAGGGATCAGCGGGATAGGAAACTCAAAAAACTGCAGGATAAACGCCACTGCCGAAAGCATGGCTGTCACCGTAAGGTATCTCACCCTGGAGGCAGTTCCCTCTGATCTGTCTGCTGCATTAACAATGTCACTCATTTTGAAAACTCCTTTCTCTTTGCGAAAGCCTTCAAAACGAAACGCCCCGTACATATAAAAATGCACGGGGCGCAATAATAGCGTAATTACTATCTTCTCCCATCCAGACTTTACTGTCGGCACCGGAATCTCACCGGTTCAGCTCGGTATAACCAAGGTCACGGGCTTTCCGAATCGAACAAGTCCGATATCGGATCTACCGTCGGTCGGGAATTTCACCCTGCCCCGAAGACTTTCTATTGAATTTTAGTACCGAAGTAATTGTACGGATTCTCACCTGATATGTCAAGTATTAAAGCTTAATATCCTTGAGCAATCCTGACAAACTGCTTCCGAAGGATCCGTTGTTTCCACCGCGATCGTCTCTGCGATCTCCAACCCGTCTGCCGTCCTTACGATCACCCTTTTTGCGGTCAGGGCGATTACCCTTGGGTTTATTGCCACCATGTCTGCTTTCGGACTTTCTCTCTTCCTTCTTTTCTTTGGAAGGTTTGCCCGTCTCGCCGGCCACATCACCGTGTCCGATCCTCATGGACAGTGCGATCCTCTCCTTTTTTACATCCACATCAAGAACCTCAACGTCGACGATATCGCCAACGGAAACCACTTCCAGAGGATGCTTGATATACTTGTCCGTCATATGGGATATATGTACAAGCCCATCCTGATGAACACCTATATCTACAAAGGCGCCGAAGTCTACAATATTGCGGACAGTTCCTTTAAGTACCATTCCGGACTTAAGGTCGGAAAGCTCTAGTACGTCGCTCCTGAGGATAGGTCTTGGCATATCCTCACGGGGATCTCTGCCGGGCTTTTCAAGCTCCTTAAGGATATCTTCAAGGGTAGGAACACCCAGCTCCAGCTTTTCAGCCAGCTCGGTAACATTGCCCGCTTCCTTCTTGATACCGGAAAGACCGCCGCTCTTAAGTTCTGAGGGATCATGTCCCAAAATTGCCAAAAGCCTGTCTGTTGCATCATAGCTCTCGGGATGTACTCCTGTGGCATCAAGGGGATTCTCACCCTCACGGATACGAAGGAATCCTGCACACTGCTCATAAGCCTTGGGGCCCAGCTTGGAAACTGAAAGGAGCTGCTCTCTTTTTGTGAAGGAGCCATTTTCCTCTCTGTAGGTAACGATATTTTTCGCGATGGTTTTTGAAATACCTGCAACATATGAAAGCAGCGGTGCCGATGCTGTATTAAGATCCACCCCTACTCTGTTAACGGAATCCTCTACAACACCTGCAAGTGCTTCGGAAAGCTTCTTTTGGTTCATATCGTGCTGATACTGACCTACTCCGATAGACTGGGGATCGATCTTGACCAGTTCTGCCAAAGGATCCTGAAGACGTCTGGCAATGGATGTAGCACTACGCTGTCCCACGTCAAACTCAGGGAACTCCTCGCTTGCAAGCTTGCTGGCAGAATATACGCTCGCTCCGGCCTCACTTACGATCACGTACTGAACCGGACGATCGATCTGATGGATCATATCCGCTATGATCTGCTCGGACTCACGGGAAGCAGTTCCATTACCCACCGAGATCAGATCTACCTTATACTTGTCTATCCACTTCTTAAGAAGGGCTACCGCCTCATCTACACGATTCTGAGGTGCAGTAGGATAAATAACGGTAGTATCGAGTACCTTGCCGGTTGGATCTACGACTGCGAGCTTGCAGCCTGTCCTGAAAGCGGGATCCCAGCCAAGTACAACCTTGCCAACGATAGGCGGTTGCATAAGAAGCTGCTCCAAGTTCTTTCCGAATACGTGGATAGCTCCGTCCTCCGCCATCTCTGTCAGATCGTTGCGGATCTCCCTCTCGATAGCGGGAGCAATAAGTCTGGAATAAGCATCCGCGATAGTCTCCTCAAGTATGGGAGTGGTTACTGGATTGGAGGACTTTATAACAGCCTTCTTAAGGTAATTCAGGATATCCTCCTCGGGTGCAGAGATCTTGACAGTGAGGAAGTCTTCCTTTTCTCCACGATTGATAGCCAGTACCCTGTGTCCGGGAAGTCCGGAAACAGACTCGCTGTAATCGTAATACATCTCGTATACGCTCTGTGCCTCGGGATCCTTGGCTGTAGAAGATATCTTGCCCGATGACTGTGTCATGGCTCTGATATCAGTCCTGTACTGTGCCTCGTCCGAGATCATCTCGGCAATGATATCCCTGGCGCCGGCAATGGCATCCTCTACCGTATGAACATCATTCTCCGGATCAGCAAAAGGCTCTGCCACTTTTTCGATAGGATCTGTGATCTCCTGAGCAAAGATAAGAAGTGCCAGAGGCTCAAGGCCTCTCTCCTTTGCGACTGTAGCCCTGGTACGGCGCTTGGGCCTGTAGGGTCTGTAAAGATCGTCAACAGCAACCTGTGTCTCTGCTGCCTCGATAGCAGCGCGCAACTCATCCGTCATCTTGCCCTGCTCCTCGATGGAAGAGATAACGGTCTGCTTTTTGTCCTCAAGGTTGCGAAGGTAGGTAAGGCGCTCGCTAAGGTTACGAAGCACCTCGTCATCGAGACCGCCCGTAACCTCCTTACGGTATCTGGCGATGAAGGGAATGGTGTTGCCCTCATCAATAAGGGTAACCGTCGAAAGCACCTGCTGGCCTCTGATACCCAGTTCCTGCGCGATCTTTGTAATAATGTCCATGGGTCTTTTTCTCCTTTACATAAATATGACAGCTCAACCGCCTTATGGTTACACACGGGTTAAGCTGTCACAAATAAATCTTATCTGTAATCCGGGAAACTATGCTCCCTTAAACTCCTGCGCTGAAATTATGTCCTCTATTCATCATGCTGTTAACGGATGCCTTGTATCTGGCATACGGATTGGACGCTGATGCCTGAGATACGGCATCTGCCTTTTTATCACCGTCACCCTTGGGCGTTCTGGTAACCGTAGTCGTAAGTCCTCCCGCCGTGTAAACGGAACCACACTCCGGACATACCGCCTGATGTACGGAAACACCGCAGGCCAAAACCTGTCCTCCGCTCTGAGCCGCCTTGCGGTATGCATTGGATACATGCATGGCCTCATGGGCTCTGACTGCAGCTCCGGATGCCTGAGGAGACACATGAGCCGGCTGCTTGAAGGAAACATTTTCCTCATCCGAACCGTCCTGATACTTGCGGTGCTTACAGGTATCGCAATCCTGAGGAGCGGACTCGTACCCCGGCTTTTGACCGGGCTTAAGTTGTTCACGACCATTACCACTTCCGAAAATATCGGATACGGAAAAACCACTGCCTAAAGCGGCGCTAAATCCAACTGCCATACGCTCCTCCTTTCCATATGATATAACAGGAAAAGATCAATCAATCTGCAGGATCTGAATCCTTCTCATTAGCAAAAAACTCTCTGGCACCGACTACCTGATTTTTGCCATTGCCCTTGGCATGATACAGGCACTTGTCTGCCCTCTCTGTAAGAGCCTTAAAATCTTCATCAGCGGTATTGGCTGCAACACCTGCCGATATGGTAACCACGATCCTGAAATACTCAAACATCGTGACATTGTTGGCAACTTCACCGCGAACCTTTTCACAGATCTCCATGAGTCTGTCATAGGAACCATCACCTACAACCAGGAGCATGAACTCCTCTCCGCCCCATCTAAATGCCTGGACTTCCTTGGACTCGTGATTTCTAAGTATGCGGGCTATATCTCGAAGTACCTGATCACCTGCAAGATGTCCGAAGTTGTCGTTGACCTTTTTGAAATTATCGATATCAAGGATAGCTGCAGCGTAGGAAACACTACTCCCGTCCTTGTCGATACCGTAAATGGGAAGCACTCTGTCGATCCTGTGCCTGTTGGCCAGCTGAGTAAGTGCATCATACTCGGCAACATCCATAAGGTCTGTCTCGTTTTGCTGGATATGAGTTACGTAAACATATGAGAATATGGTAACCAGTCCGATAACAAGGATACCATTGAATGTATAGCTCACCCTTGAAAAAATAGGTGAAACCTCATACACCGGCTCCATATGGATATCTACAAATATGGCAAATAAATACGAGATCCCTGATATTATACACAGTACCATGGGCGAAAAGCTTCCGGCACCGTCCGACATAATAACGTAATTTGTAAAAAATGCTATACCTACTACGCAAAAACAATACTGCTGAAAACCACAATCCCAACCGACACATACGACCGCAGCCATCATGTGAAGGATGATCTCACCGTAAACGAGTTTCATGTAAAGCGCCGGCTTGTCCTTGAGTACGGAAAACAACCTCGAATAAAGGAAAACGCTAAAGGTGTTAAACGCCACCATGATCCACGCAGCGGTGAATCCGAAAGCAACAAGCAGTGAAAAATGAACCGCCAGCAATATCCAGTTAAATAATGTCCCCCACCTGTAGCTGCTAGGATACTTGATCCTCTCTTCTTCGGAGACTATGTTCATTCCTTCCATGTCTGAGTTAATCCTCGATCCTGATGAGATAACTGAACCTATAGGTCCTGTCCGCTGGATATGTAAATCTAGGGTGTGTCTGCGGTCCGCAGCTGCCTGTCCCTATTCCGCGCTGGAACGCACTGAGGGTCACATAAGTACCAGTGCGCTTCTCATCACTTCTATGTCCCATTTTGATCAGTGCAGCGTCGGTGTAAGGTTTGATCCCAAGTTCAAAAGTACCGTCAAGAGAGATAAAGCTTATCCTGCGGTGACCATCGCTGATAGTAACCCATGATGTATCACTGCGGTTGCCGCTCTCCTGCGGACGGATGTTGGGAGTGGTCATATCAGACACACTGCACTTAACAACATCAATGGGGTACTGATCCTTCATGTCACAGTAACTTTCGCCGGACCTTCCTTGATACTCTATTATATCAAAATCTTCGGAAAAATGGAAGGTTTTACCGAATCTTGGTATATCTCCTCCTCCACGCATGGTACGAAGCTCACTTGTGGCTCTGATACCGCCTTCCATTGCTTCGTAATAATCCGTGCACAAAAAGATCCCTTTTTTGTTTTTGATCTCGGATCTCATAAGGATCTTGTTGTCTTTTTCCTTATAATTGATGAGTTTTTCTACCTGATGGTACCAGGGCTCCATCACATCCCGCATAAGGATATCCACGTCATTATCCGTGCCTGCCCTGAAAAGAATGGTAGAAGGCTCACCCGCTCTGATAGTGAATCCCTTAGGGAAAATAGGCGCTTTTTTACCCACTTTGACCTCGGGCTTTCTGCTTTCTAGGAGGATCTGCTCGTCACCTACAAGCCTGTCACCATCCCGCGTATCATAAGTCTGAACTCGGACTAAAAGGTCGCCATCCAGAACCTTGCCTCCCTTTTTCTCGGGAATAACCGCTACCCTTTTTTTGCTAAGGGGATGCACATCCGGAACTATGGAAGTACTCCGGCCGTCACTCCAGGTAAAGTCCAGTCTGTATCTGTCACTCTCAGAAAAAGCGCAGGTATTAAATACCTCAAAATCATCACCGTCAAGATGTCTGACCCTGATGGGACGGTATGTGAACCTTACTATATCAGCACCGGTAGAGGGCGTTCTGTCCGGATAAAAAATACCGTCAACGCAGAAATTGCTGTCATGGATCCACTCGCCATGATCTCCGCCGTAGGTATAGTTGCCATCCCGTTCCAAAACTCCATGATCCACCATCTCCCATACGCAGCCGCCCATGAGATTATCGTGGGCATATATCTGCTGCCAGTAATCCTCGATATTACCGGGGCCAACACCCATAGCATGAGCGTACTCGCAAAGGAAATAGGGTCTGTCGTTGAGCTTTTCCACCTCGCAGCGTTTTTCTCCCACAAGGCGAACTCTCTCCACATCCGGATACATCTGAGAACCAACGTCATATGCTATCCTCTTGGAATGGATGCAGCTCTCATAATGGACAGGGATGGATGTATGTGCCTTGAGATAATCATACTCCCTGTCAATGCAGTAATCGCCTCCGGCCTCGTTGCCAAGACTCCACATGACGATACAAGCATGATTCTTATCTCTTTCAAAAAGATGACTGATCCTGTCAATATATCTGGGTGCCCACTTACTGTCATCCGTAATATAGTTGTATGACGGAGGCAGGTTCATATGGAAGGTTCCATGGGTCTCCAGATCGTTTTCATCAACAACATAAATGCCCATCTCATCACACAGCTCCAGAAGATAAGGATCCGGAGGGTAATGGCTGGTACGGACAGTATCGATATTGTACTTTTTACAAAGACGCATATCTCTCTCGATCTCATCCCTGGACATGGTATAACCCTCTGTGGGACTGGTATCGTGATGGTTAACGCCTTTGAATTTCACAAGGCTGTCATTAAGATAAAACTTACCGTCTCTGATGGTAACATCCTTGAAACCCACACGAAGTTTTACACAGGATGTAGGAGTCTCAACAAAAAGATCATAAAGAACCGGCTCCTCGGCATTCCACTCGGTTACTTCAAGATCACTGAGGGAAATCTCCACTGATCTGTCAGTGGTAACGCCGCTTCCTGTCTCCTTGATATCCTCGCCTGTCAGACTCACCGTCACTTCTGTGTCCGAAATCGTACTAACATGGATCAATGCGTCGTACTTTCCGTCTTTCTTTTTCGTTTCAAAATAAACGTCCCAGATATCCTCCTTTTCATCACAATAAAGGAGAACATCTCTGAAGATACCGTTGTTACGGAACATGTCCTGAGCTTCAAGATAGGTTCCGTTGCACCAACGATGAACAACCGCAAGAAGCTCATTGTCACCGGTCCTTACGTGATCGGAAATATCAAACTCAGCTATATTGTGACTGCCCTCGGAATACCCTACAAACTCACCATTGACATAGAGATCAAGACAACTGGCCACACCAAGAAATGAAATGGTGTAGGTCATATCCGTACTCTCGATATCAAAGAAACGCCTGTATACACCTACAAAGTTGTACTCCTCATCCGGCTTTTGCCACCTGGGCTTGATCCCCAGATCTGCGCCGCCCCAGGAAAATACAGTCCCAACGGGATCCTCGCCCGGGATCTCCGGTGGATTGTAGGGAAACTGATATCTGGTATTGAGGTAAAAGGGTCTGTCATATCCGTGAAACTGCCAGCAGGCAGGCACAGGTATACGATCCCAATCTACGGATCCCGTATCAAGAAAATCCGGCAGAGTCTTGGGGTCATTATAGAATTTAAAATCCCACTCGCCGCCCAGATCCAGGACCTTGGGAGAATTGTAGCGCTTGTCACGTAAAGAGACGGCAGCTGCGCTAGATCTGTCCGGATAAGGTATCAGATATGAGCGAGGGGCACACTTGCCCAGGTCGTATATATCAAAGTCCTTGTAATTGTTTTTATTGATATGGTATTCCATATTTTTTCCCCTTTTATAATTGGCTGACAGGACGGCTATCATGTGTCAGACTGTTCGGTCTAATATCTTAAGCAAGTCTAAACCAAATATGATCAAAGTTCCGTTTTTGACTACAAAGTTGACCCCGAGGACAATAAGCGCCCCCCAAAGAGTCCAGTCAGGGAAACGGTAGGATTCAGTGGTTTGATGAGTCCGAACTCGGACAAAATGCATCAGCCAACCGACCAATATGTAAATGAAAGCGATCAGACCATAAACCACAACCGGATGATAAAAAAAAGATCGCAATATTTCTCCTCTTAACAAAGCGCGTACCGCTCTGGTACCGCCACATCCCGGGCAATACAGTCCGGTAAGGCTGTGAAAAAGGCAGCCCGGATAGTGTGAAATAAAGCCAAACAGGTTTACCATGTCCAATCTACCCCCACAACAAATCTTGCAATAAGTGCAAGTATCAGAAGATGCACGGGATAGAACCCATAGAAGAAGTACTTAAGCTGCCTGCCTCTTGTCCCGTTGTAAAACAAGATAAGCGGAACATCAATGAGTGCAACTAACTCCAGCGAAGACGAAAGCAAGGCCAGCAACAGGACTCCCACAGCCATGGCGAGTACCCTGTTATTGTAAAGCCTGTACATTACAAAAATACAAACAACTCCTGCAATACCGTAGTCAGTATTAAGAAGTTCCGCAACTATCATGCATGCCAGGGGCACAACATAAGTCAGAAGTATCCACTTGACTTTGGAAGTGCTACGGCTCTTTTTTCCCTCACTGTTGGACCATATAGCAAGAAGCCCAAAAAGCAGCGTGAAGAAAACGTTGTTGTAAACAAAGGAAAAAGGCGTCTGGCTAAAGGCCAGATCAAAAGGTATCTCCGAAACCAGACCAAAGAGCAGAAGTCTGAAAGCGTACATGATCTTGTCCCTGGTATAATGAAATCCCTCAACTATAAGATAACAGTATATCGGAAAAGCCA
>JAEEGL015261858.1_pt1 | contig 14644 bp, 16 predicted proteins | sample 9134231 | NCBI WGS metagenome assembly JAEEGL01 (sample SAMN16246548, study PRJNA631951) | gut metagenome | biome: gut microbiome; feature: rumen; material: fiber-attached | host: Bos | place: Iran: Karaj | collected 2018-10 | reverse complement strand
TGCACCGAAGCAGAAGGAGTACATCCTCGGCTATATGGATGTACGGGAAGACGGTGTGATCGGCGATACATACTATGTACGGATCAAGGTGAAGTAAAGAGATGCTGGAACTGAGGGATTATACCGATCAGGACAAGGAAACGGTCCGGCATCTCTACAAAGAACTCTTTCCTGCCGAGGAACGGATTCCTTTTTCCTTCCTCCTGAGGAAGAACGGAAAGGACTGCCGGATCCTGGTCTGCGAAGAAGAGGGGAAGACAGTGGGGTTCACTGTCGTTTTCCTTTCGGAGGAACTGGTCTGTCTGGCCTACCTGGCAGTGGTGAGGGAACGGCAGGATGAAGGGCTGGGCTCAGCAATCCTGGCGATGCTTGCCAGGGAGTACGGAGACAGACCGATGGTGGTGGATATTGAAGAGTGCAGTGAGGAATACCCGGACCGGCTGCGCAGGAAGGAATTCTATCTGCGGGCAGGATTCCGTGATACCGGCATCCGCTGCTGGCTGTACGGTGTGGACTACGAACTGCTGAGCCTGGGCGGTCCTGTCACCATGGAGATGTTCCGACGCTGCATGGGCTATTCCCGGGCTATGGCGGTGGAAAGGAAGCGGGCATGAAGATCAGTATTCTGACGATCGTACCGGAAATGTTCGGCTGGCTTGCGGAGCATACGCTTGTACAGAGGGCAGTCCGGCGCGGCATTCTGGAAGTGAATGTCATGGATATGAAGGAATGTGCAGGCGGCTCGTTCCGGCATATCGATGACTCTGTCTACGGTCCCGGTTCCGGCATGGTCATCCGCTATCCTGTTGCGCTTGCGGCGCTGGAGAAGGCCGGTGCAGGCAGGAAGGTCCTGCTCTCGGCAGCGGGAGTTCCGTATACCCAGAAAACAGCGCACCGCTTTGCCGGGCTGGATCACCTGATCCTGCTGTGCGGGCATTATGAAGGCTTTGATGCCAGGATTGAAGCCGATGTGGATGAAGAGATCAGCATCGGGGACTACATTCTGAGCGGGGGAGAGCCGGCTGCGTTTGTTATCATCGATTCCATTGCGAGGCTCCTGGGAACCATACGTGAGGAGAGTACAGAAGAGGAGAGCTTTGAGAACGGGTTGCTGGAGTATCCGCAGTATACTTCGCCCCGCAGCTTCAACGGCAGGGATGTGCCTCCGGTACTTCTGTCGGGAAACCACGAAGCCATCCGGTACTGGAGGCTTGCAGAGTCCCTGAAGCGCACTGCAGAGCGAAGGCCGGATCTGCTGGAGAAATACACTCTCAGCACAGAAGAAAGGGAAATCCTTGACGGCTTGAACGTCATGGATGAAAGTTGTACAGTGGACACAGAAAACGGAGGAGAATCATGAATCCCATTACATTGGAAGAACTGGAACAGATGCGTCAGGCGTACCTTGCGGACCCGAAGGCAAGGGTAGTGCGCCACGCAGCCATGAAGAATGACATCAATCAGATCGCCAGGGTGTTCGAAGCGGAAGCGAACAATCCCGATCTGTTCTCCATCAACATCAAAACCATGCCGGCAACCAACCAGATGGCATCGGGACGCTGCTGGATCTTCTCGTCGCTGAACGTTATGCGGGAGATGATTGCGAAGAAATACAGCATCGAGAAATTCGAACTGTCCCAGAACTACGTCGCGTTCTATGACAAACTGGAAAAGATCAACTACTGCCTGGAAGCCCTGAGTGCGGAAGCGGCAGCAGACTACAATGACCCGGTCGTGCGGTGGCTGCTGGAGACAGCGGTCGGCGACGGCGGCCAGTGGGATATGCTGGTTTCCCTGATCAAGAAATACGGCATCTGCCCGAAGACAGCCATGCCTGAGACATACCAGTCTTCCCATACCCGGACCATGAACGGCATCATCAACCAGCGGCTGAGAAGGTTTGCGGCCGAGACCAAAGCCCGCCGGGCAGCCGGTGAAGAAGAAAAGATCGCGGAGGACAAGCAGGCAGCGCTGAAGGAACTCTACGGACTGCTGTGCAGCTGCTTCGGTGTACCGCCGCAGAAGTTCACCTTTGAGTACGCTGACAAGGACGGTGCATACCATGCCTACCGGGATGTGGCACCGCTGGACTTCTACCATGAATACCTGGCAGATGATCTGGATGATTACGTCGGAATCATCAATGGACCTACCGCGGACAAGCCTTTCTACAGAATGTATACCGTGAAGTACCTGGGCAATGTTGTGGACGGCAATCCGGTCTCTTTCCTTAACCTGCCGCTGGAAGACTTCAAGGAACTCATCCTGCGCCAGCTGAAGGACGGCAGGATCGTCTGGTTCGGCTGCGACTGCGGCAAGGACGGTGACCGGGACAGCGGTCTGTGGGATGATGCGCAGTATTCCTTTGAAGACACCTTTGATGTAAAGCTGGGCATGACCAAGGCAGAAATGCTGGATACCCGCCAGAGCGCGATGAACCACGCAATGGTGTTCACAGGGGTCAATCTGGTGGACGGGAAGCCGACCCGCTGGAAGATCGAGAATTCCTGGGGCGACAAGACCGCGAACGAAGGCTACTACATCTGCACGGATTCCTGGTTCGACAAGTATGTCTTCGAAGCAGTCGTGCATAAGAGCTATCTGAGCGATGAACTGCGGGAAGTAATCAAGGAAGAGCCGAAGGTGCTGGATCCCTGGGATCCGTTCGGTTCCCTGGCAGACTGAGAGAGGTGCAACCAACACCTCTTTTTCTGTTAGAATGGTAGGCGGGAAAGAGGAAACAGTATGAAGATCGGGGTTATATCATTGGGCTGTGCAAAGAATCTGGTGGATACGGAGTATCTGCTGGGACTGCTCAAGGAAAGCGGACAGGAGATCGTCCAGGATCCGCAGGAAGCGGAGGCAGTCATCATCAATACCTGCGGGTTCATCCAGAGCGCGAAGGAGGAAGCCATCCGGACCATCTTTGACGTGCTGGAATGGAAGGAACACGGTGTAGACAAGGTGATTGTGATGGGATGCCTGGCCAAGCGGTACAAGCCGGAGCTGGAAAAAGAAATCCCCGAAGTGGACCGGTTTGTTTCCATAGATGAATACGGACAGCTGGGATCCATCATCGGTGAGACACTGGGCATTCCGGTGCATAACACCTACGGGAAAGCACCGAGGATCCTTTCAGGCAAGCCATGGATGGCCTATCTGCGCATTGCGGAAGGCTGTGACAACCGCTGCGCCTACTGTGCCATTCCGCTCATCCGCGGTCCGCTGGTCTCTGTGCCGATGGATCAGCTGGTCAAGGAAGCGCAGGAACTGGCAGACCAGGGCGTGAAGGAACTGACCCTGATCGCCCAGGATACCTCACGGTACGGATATGATACGGACCGCCGGCTGCATCTTTCAGAGCTGCTGAAGAAGCTGGATGCGATAGACGGGTTCCACTGGATCCGCATTCTGTACATGTATCCGGATGAAATACCCGATGATCTGATCGAAACCATACAGCATTCCCGGCATATCCTGCCGTACTTCGATATCCCTGTCCAGCATGGCTGCGATGAAGTCCTGAGGGCCATGCACAGGCGCTCCAGCGCAGCAGAGATCCTGGACAGGACTACTGCCATCCGGTCTGCCTTTGCGCATCCTGTACTGCGTACAACGCTGATCTGCGGCTTCCCGGGGGAAACGCTCGCCCAGCATGAAGAGAACCTGGAGCTGATGCGGAAAGTACGCTGGGACCATCTCGGTGCATTTACCTACTCTCCGGAAGAGGGTACAGCGAGCTTTGAGATGGAGGATGATGTACCGGAGGAAGAGAAGAAACGCCGGCTGAACGAAATCATGGACCTGCAGGATGAGATTGTGAAGGAGGACAGAGTCCGTCTGATCGGTGAAGAAGCGGAAGTGCTGGTGGAAGAGACAGAGCCGCTGACCGGGATGTATCTCGGCAGGAGCGCTATGTTCGCACCGGACGCGGTGGACGGCTGGGTGCGCTTCCGGAGCGAGGAAGCACTGGAGCCGGGCACATTCTGCAGAGTGCGCTATACCCGGGTGAGCGGTCAGAGCCTGCTGGCGGAGTATCTGGAGAAGCTGGATGTCTGAACATAGGGTATGGCACATCTCTGATCTGACACGGTATCTGCGCTGTCCGCGGCTGTTCCGGCTGGACCAGGACCAGGGCAAGGCTCCGTTCCAGCAGTTCCTCCGTATGGACGAAAAGATCACGGATCTGGCAATGGAAAAGCTCGGTGTTGCGGAGTGCTTCATGGGTAAGCGGGGCGATCAGCCCGCCAGAGCCCTGGAGGCGCTGGAACATGAGGAGTGGCTTGTCAAGGCCAGATTCGAGCATCGTGGACTGCGCATCAAGGTACCGTTCCTGCACCGCAGTGCATCCGGCTGGGATGTTTACTTTCTGCTGGTCGGACTGGTGCCCCGGACGCTCAGTACAACGTTCTACACCGCGGTGCTCTGGGTGCTGGAAGGGTGCGGAATCACCATCAACAGCATCCGCATCATCCATCTGAACGGAGACTATATCCGCGGCAGGGAACTGGATACAGATGAACTGTTTGTGATCAGTGATTGTTTCTACAATGAAAAGAACCGGCCTGCCGGGGATATTGAAACAGTACTTAGGGAACGCCGCACGGACTATGGACCGGTTCTGGAGGAAATGGACAGGCTGGTGGAAAGCGGGATCCCGGAAGCTGTGCGCCGGGGAGCCTGCACAGGAAGGATCAAGTGCCGCTTCTTTGATGATTGCTTCGGCGAAGGCGCTCTGCCGGACAATTCCATTATTCACCTGACCGGAGCCCAGCACCGCTACCGGATGTTCGATGAGGGCAGAAAGTACCTCCGGGATGCGGATCCTCTGCAGATTGAAGGTACGGCGCAGCAGTACGCCGAGATTGCGGCGGACCGCTGCGGTGGTCTGTTTGCCGACCGGGAAGCACTGCGTACCTGGCTGGGTGATGTGCAGTATCCGCTGTCCTTCATCGATTTCGAATGGGAGCGCTTTGCGGTGCCTCCGTATGAGGGCATGCGTCCGTATGACGTACTGCTGTTCGAGTACGCACTGGATATCCTGCATGAAGACGGCAGGCAGGAGCACAAGGTCTTCCTGGATGTCCATGATGACCGGGAAGCACTGGTAAAGAGCCTGCTTGAGAATATACCGGAGACCGGAACCATCATTGCCTACAATGCCATCGGGGCAGAGATGATGCGCATAGAGGAGCTGGCGGTGCAGCTGCCGGCATACGCAGAGCGTCTGCGGGCACTGAACAGCCGGATGAAGGATCTTCAGCAGCCCTTCGAGAGCGGTCTGGTCTACGATGTCAGGATGCGCGGACAGTGGTCGCTGAAGACGATCATGTCCCTGATGGATGATCCGGGCTACAAGGATCTGGACATCCGTCATGGGATGGATGCGGTCTACCAGTGGCGGTATCTGGACCGCGGTACACCGGACATCGATACACAGAAGATCGTTGAGGAACTGAAGGCGTACTGCGGCATGGATTCCTATGCCATGACGGTGGTCTACCGCTGGCTGTGCACTTTGGCAGGGCTTTGAAGAGAGCCCTGTTTTTTACTGCAGCGGAGTGCTATAATACAGATAACGGGAAAGCAATGACGGATCATGGAGAGAATATCGCTGCCAAGCAGATGTTTTCTTCATAAATCCGTGATATAGATCAGGAGGTAATCATATGCGTTTTGAAATCATTGGCAGAAACATTACCGTCACCGACACAATGCGGGAAAAGATCGAGAAAAAGCTGAGCATTCTCGAGAAGTACCTGATCATTGACGGTGAAACCCACGCAAGGGTCGTGACCAAGGTTCATCCTACGAGCCAGAAGATCGAGGTGACGATTCCGACAAAAGTAGGTGTGCTGCGTACAGAGGTGGAGAACGATGATCTGTATGCAGCGATTGATCTCGCGGTCGACAAGCTGGAGGACCAGATCCGCCGGCAGAAGACCAGGCTGAGCCGCCGGCACCGGGATTCCCTTGCGGAAGCCTTCTACGCCGAACAGGAAGAGGAAGAGGAGGATATTCCGGTCAGAACAAAGACGATCATGGTCGATGAAATGGATCTGGATGAAGCGATCATGCAGATGGAACTGTCCGACCATGACTTCTATCTCTTCCGTGATGAGGAATCGGGAAGGATTTCGGTGGTCTACCGCCGCGGCAGAGCCGGATACGGACTGATCGAAACAGCTGAATAGAGCAACTGCCTGCATGGGCAGGCATCGGAAGGATCCGGTATACACCGGATCCTTTTTCATACTCTGACAAACCGTATCCGGCGTGTTACAGTGTAGATGAATACAGAGGTGGAATATGATCGTAAAAGCAATTATGGTACCGCATCCGCCGATTGCACTGCCGGAAGTAGGGCGTGGGGAAGAAGCAGGCATGCAGGCTACCCTGGATGCGTACGCTGAAACCGCAGAACAGATCGCGCAGGCAAAGCCGGATACGGTTATTGTACTGTCACCGCACGCTCTGATGTACCGGGACTGGTTCAATGTTTCCGGCGGGAAGGAAGCGTACGGTGACATGGGCGGCTTCGGTGCACCGGCTGTGGCGTTCGAGAAGGAGTACGATGAAGAATTCACCCATGCACTGAGTGAACGACTGTACGAAGCAGGCTTCCCCGGCGGGACGGAATACGACAGGGAGAAGAGGCTGGATCACGGTACGATGGTACCGCTGTACTTTCTGGACAAACAGTACCGGAACTACCGCCTGGTCAGGATCGGACTGAGCGGTCTGCCGCTGGCCATGCACTATGAGCTCGGCATGTACATCGCCGGGACTGCGGAAAAACTGGGCAGAAGGATTGCGGTCATCGGCAGCGGAGATCTTGCCCACTGCCAGAAGAAGGACGGTCCGTACGGCTACCGTCCGGAAGGACCGGCCTATGATGAACGGATCATGAAGACCATGGGCAGTGCGGATTTCGGAGAACTGTTCACCTATGCACCGGATTTTCTGGAAAAGGCAATGGAGTGCGGACACCGTTCTTTTGCCATCATGGCCGGCATACTGGATGGTCTGGCAGTGCAGGCGCAGGTCCTGTCCCATGAAGCGCCGTTCGGTGTCGGCTACGGCATTGTGTCCTACGATATCCTCGGCAAGGATGAGAACCGGCACTTCCTGGTACAGTATGAACAGAAGGAGAAGGAACGGATCCGCAGGATCAAGGAGAACGGGGATGCGTATGTCCGGCTGGCCTGCCGGGCTGTGGAGCACGCTGTATTGACCGGGCGCCCGCTGGCTCTGCCGGAAGGACTGCCGGAGGAAATGATGAAGAACAGAGCCGGAGCGTTCGTGTCCATCCATAAGCAGGGTGAACTGCGCGGCTGCATCGGAACGATCGCACCGGTGCAGAACAGCCTTGCGGAAGAAATCATCGAGAATGGTGCGAGTGCCTGCAGCAGGGATCCGCGCTTTGATCCGGTTACGGAAGAGGAACTGGACTGGCTGGAGATCAGCGTGGATGTGCTCGGTGAGCCGGAAGTGATCCAGGACGCATCACAGCTGGATGTCAGGAAGTACGGCGTCATCTGCACATGCAGAGGCAGGAAGGGACTGCTTCTGCCGGACCTCGACGGTGTGGATACGGTGGAGCAGCAGATTTCCATTGCCTGTTCCAAAGGGAGAATCGACCCGGAGGACGAAGATCTGGTGCTTGAACGCTTCGAGGTGGTGCGCCATGCCTGAGATCATCTGCGACATCTGTCCGCATCATTGCCGTCTGAAGGAAGGACAGACCGGTTTCTGCCATGCCAGAAGGAATATCGAAGGAAGGAATGCAGGCATCAACTACGGCCGGATCACTTCCATCAATGTGGACCCGATCGAGAAGAAGCCATTGGTCGGCTTCTGCCCGGGCTCGTGGATCCTTTCCGTCGGCAGCTTCGGCTGCAGCATGGCCTGCTCGTTCTGCCAGAACCATGAGATTTCCATGCACGGGGAGGAAACCATTTCCTATCATGTATCCCCTGAGGATCTGGTGGAGCTCTCCCTGAAGCACCCTGAAAGCATCGGGATTGCGTTCACCTACAATGAACCGCTCATCGGCTGGGAATTCGTACGGGACACAGCAAAACTGCTCAAGCAGAACGGTCAGAAGAGTGTGCTCGTGACCAACGGGTGCGTGGAGGAACACATTCTCAAGGAGCTTCTGCCGTATATAGACGCAATGAACATTGATCTGAAGGGCGATGAAGCGTACTACAGGGAACTTGGCGGAGACTATGAAACGGTGAAGAATACGATCCGGCTGGCTTCCTCGGCCTGCTACATTGAGGTTACCGTACTGCTCGTGCCCGGCAAGAATGACAATGAAGCATTCATCCGCAGGGAAGCAGACTGGCTGGCACAGCTGGATCCTGTACCTGTACTGCACCTCAGCCGCTATTTCCCGGCATACCGCTGCACCATTCCGCCGACGGATGTCAGCGTCATGAAGCAGCTGAAGCGCATAGCAGAGGAATACCTGCCGGATGTGCGGCTGGGCAACGTCTGGGAATAAAAAAGCCTGCACAGCAGGCGTGGAAGGATCCCGCAGGGATCCTTTTTTCTATCTCATCAGTGTCAGCTGAAGCAGGAAGTAGATGATCGTCATCGCGCTCAGACCCGGCATGAAGGAATTGCTCTGGTTGTAGAGGTAGGAAAGGATCCATACCAGTACGACGTTGTACAGCAGTGTCGGCAGCAGTACAGAGAGCTGCGGCAGGAAGATCAGAGTGTAGACCGTACCGAACAGAATGCCGGACAGCAGGATGATCTGCAGTTCATTGGAACGCACCTTCAGATGATCCGTCAGGCATTTGAAGCCGATGTTCACGATGCTGCTCTGCAGGAAACTGTAGGCAGCCAGAATGGCCGGCAGGGCGAACAGATCTTCCTTCATGACAGCTCTGTCAGGAAGGGGAATACTGCCGTGGATCCACCGGATGTTGATCATCATCCAGCCGCCGATCAGGAACAGACCGAGCGCTCCGTAGATCAGGAAATCACCCTTGTTGGCCTTCGCACGGTTGTAGTGGATGCCGAACAGGTTCCAGTCATACATGATGAGCAGGCCGCCCATGACATTGAGAGCGAACATCCAGGCTATGGTCGTGTTCTGGATCAGATGCTCGATCACCATCGCCAGCGGACGCAGAAGAAAAATCATCAGCATCGACAGGATGATTCTTTTGTTTGACAGCCTTGAAATGTAATACTGTGTCACTTTTTCTCCTGAAAGAGGGGTCTTTCCGTTCTTTCTGCAAATATCATAAGTGAAGGAACAATTCATTGCAAACTTTTAGATATCAATTTCTACGGAAAGATTGCGCGTGTTCAGGAACGGTATTCTTCGGTTTTTGAATTGTCCGCACAACAAAGAGGAGGAGAATAACATGAAAGCTTACGAAGCCTGCAAGGACGATCCCGCTGCCGCAGCGGCACTGGTGAATGCCGGAGGAGAGACATACCGTTCCGTGAAGACGCAGACACAGATCTATGAAGAAATGGGGACCATTGACCGCAACCGCCAGGACTATGAGGACAAGAAGGAATTCCTGAAGAAGATGGAGAAGAGCCTGTCCTACTGTTCACCGGACGCACAGATCATTCTGAAGAATGAAGTGTTCCGAAAGCCGGAGCCGAAGTGGTACCGGCGCTACTACACAACCACGACATACTACCGTCACAGGCATACAGCGTACCTGGAATTCCTGCGTTGTTTAGACATCTGAAAGATGGTAAACTGAACCAAGGAAAGAACTCCCGGTATAGGACCTATACAGGATCAAGGTAGAAGTTATGTTGAAAGGAATACCCGCATCACAGGGCATAGCGGTCGGGAAGGTCAGAAAGATCGAGCCTCCCGTTCTGCGCATCATCAGAACAACGGCTGACCCCGATACAGAACTGCAGCGTTTCCGGAAGGCTTCCGGTGAAACGGTCAACGATATAGAGAAGATCCGCCGTCTGGCATCCGACAGGCTTTCACCGAAGGAACTGGCGATTTTCGAAATGCATCTGCTGCTGATCAGGGATGCATCATTTGTCAACGGCGTGGAAGATATTATCCGCAATGAGCATATCAATGCAGAAGCTGCTGTTCAGGAAGTATCCGGAAGGATGATCCATGAGTTCGAAACCATGGATGATACGTATTTCCAGGAAAGGGCTGCCGATGTAAAGGATGTAACATTCCGCCTGCTCTGCCATCTGGCGGACAGAGCGCTGCCCGATGTGAAGCTGATCGATGAACCGGTGATTATCGTCGCCAAGGACCTGAGCCCTTCGGACACAGGTTCCCTGGACCGCCGCTTTGTGCTCGGTTTTGCTACAGAGCTCGGCGGCCGGACGAGTCATACAGCAATCATGGCGAGGTCAATGGAGATTCCTGCGCTGGTCGGTGTGAAGGACCTGATGAATACTGTCCAGGATGGTGATCAGGTCATTCTCGATGCGGTTACAGGTACATTGATCGCGGATCCTTCGGCGGAGCAGAGTGCTGCCTACAGCGTCTACGCTGATGCCTGGCGGGGAGAAAGGGAATCCCTGAAGGTGCTGAAACAGGAAGAAAGCATCACCAGAGACGGGCATCATGTGGAGATCTGCGGCAACATCGGTTCTCCGGACGATACCGGAAGCATTATAGCGAACGGAGCAGACGGTATAGGACTGTTCCGTTCGGAATTCCTCTACATGCGCAATGAAACCGGATTCCCCGATGAAAACACGCAGTATGAAGCCTACCGCTCTGTACTCGAGAGGATGGGGGACCGGCGCGTTGTGATCCGTACGCTGGACATCGGCGGCGACAAGCAGCTGGCCTATCACAGCTTTGAACGGGAAATGAATCCGTTCCTCGGAGCCCGTGCCATGCGTTTCTGCTTGGCGCACGAAGATGTGCTGCGTACTCAGTTCCGTGCCCTGATCCGTGCTTCTGCGCACGGAAAGCTGGCTGTGCTCTTCCCGATGATTGCCACGACGACGGAATTCCGCCGGGCGAAGGAGATCTGGCTGGAAGAGCGTGAAAAACTGAAGCAGGCAGAGATTCCGATGGCGGATTCTACAGAGATCGGTGTCATGATCGAAATACCCGCAGCGGCTGTCATTGCGGACCAGCTGGCACAGGAAGCGGATTTCTTCTCCATTGGTACGAACGACCTGATCCAGTATGTTATGGCTGCGGACCGGACGAACGATAAGGTTGCCTATCTGTATGAACCTTTCAATCCGGCCGTACTCCGGATGATCCGTATGACGATCGAAGGTGCGCACAAGCACGGACGCAGATGCGCCATGTGCGGTGAAATGGCCAGTGATGAACTGGCAATCCCCGTCCTGCTGGGAATGGGGCTCGATGAATTCTCCATGAGTGCCGGATCCGTTCTCCAGGCAAGGAAGCAGATCCGTTCCCTGGACTACAGTGAAACGGTCCCGCTTGCGCGGAAGGTCATGGAGCTCAGTTCGCAGGAAGAAGTCATAGCCTGCATCAAGGAATATATGCTGAAATGAAGAAGATACTGTTTATTTCCAGTACTGGCGGCCATCTGACGGAGCTTCTGCAGCTGAAGGAAATGTTCAGCAGCTGTGATTTCCATATCATCACGGAAAGAACGGAAGCGAACCTGTGGCTCGAGGATACCTACGGAAAGGACAGGGTGGACTGGCTGGTCTACGGCACCAAGTCCCATCTGTTCACCTATCTTTTCAAGTTTGCCTGGAACTGTCTGAAATCACTGTATCTTTACTGGAAGATCAGGCCGGAGTACGTGGTCACAACGGGCACGCATACAGCGGTGCCGATGTGCCGCATCGTACACCGGCACGGGGGAAAGGTCATCTGGATCGAGACGTTTGCCAATGCTACGACACCGACCAAAGCCGGAAAGATGATCTATCCCATTGCCGATCTGTTCCTGGTGCAGTGGGAGAGCATGAAGCAGGTCTATCCTGAAGCACAGTACAGGGGGTGGCTGTTCTGATGATCTTCGTAACGCTGGGAACCAATGATAAGAGCTTTGTACGTCTCCTGGAAGCAGTGGACCGCCTGCTGGAAGCGGGCAGGATCCGGGACCGGGTGGTCGTACAGTCCGGGTTCACAAAGTATGAAAGCAGCCGGATGGAGGTCTTCTCCAGTGTACCGGCGGAGCAGTTCGGACAGTTGATGGACGAAGCGGACATGATCATTACCCATGGTGGTGCAGGTACGATCATGACAGCTCTGAAGAAGGGGAAGAAGATCCTCGGCTGCGCCAGACTGGCCCGCTACCATGAACACGTCAATGACCACCAGATCCAGCTGCTGAGCGCCTTCGAAGACATGGGCTATCTGCTCTACGTCAAGGATCTGGATGAACTCGGGGACTACATAGAAAAAGCGGCGGATTTCACCCCGGCCGCCTTTGTATCGAATACACAGGCATTCGTTGCCTGGCTCCAGAACTGGATTGAAGAGAACTGAACGGTTCTCTTTTTCAATTGCGGGACGGAACGTAGAATTCCTGCAGATCATCCAGCCGCAGTATACCCATCGTTCTTCCGAAGACACAGCCGCAGTCAATGTGCAGCGATCTGCTCGCATCGCGCCGGATGATCCTGCCTTCATATTCATCGCCGTAGAGGAAGGTAGGCATATGCCCGGTAACGAGCCATCTGTCCGGCCAGGGATTGTCATCCAGCCCGATCCGGCTCCACATGAGCTCTTCCGGCGGTATTTCCGCCGGCTGTACACCACGGCAGCAATGCTTATCCGTACCGGCATGGCAGAGAAGGTATTTCCGTCCGCCGGCCTGCAGCTCTTTGTAGTAGACCCGGTTGCTGAGGAAGGCGTAAATGTCATAGCACTCCGGCAGCGTCAGTTCAAGGAACCGGTCCATCGTGGTCAGACCGCCGTTCAGATGCACCCAGCGGAACAGATCGTCATCCATCTGCAGATACCCCGGTGTCTGTATTTCCCTGATCAGGTCGGGGATGCGGCGGAAGAACATATCATCATGGTTTCCGTACAGAAAGTGCATCCGTGGATCATCCATGATCATCCGCAGCACACCGATCGGATCCGGTCCACGGTCCACGGCATCCCCGATGACATACAGCTCATCATATTGAGAAAACGATACAGCATTGAGCAGTTCCTTGAACTCTGCACTGCATCCGTGGATATCGCTGATTGCATAGACCGCCATTGACAAAACTCCGTTTCTGCGCAGGCACTTTATTTTACAGGGCCGCTTTGATATAATACCGTAGTAATTCAAAAGGTGGTAGATCATTTATGGGAAGAGCACATGAAGTACGTGCCGCGTCCATGGCAAAGACAGCGGCCAAGAAATCCAAGCTATACTCTCGGTTCGGCAAAGAACTTTACATTGCGGCAAAGTCCGGTGTGCCTGACCCCGATATGAACCTGGCACTGCGGCGCAAAATCCAGGAAGCGAAGTCCAACCAGGTGCCTGCGGATGTCATCAAGAGAGCAATCGACAAAGCAAAGGGCGGCAGTGATGAGAACTACATCGAATGCCGGTATGAGGGATTCGGACCGGGTGCCAGCACGGTCATCGTAGACTGCCTGACAGAGAATACGAACCGGGCGCTGACGGATGTCAAGACCGCCTTCAACAAGTGCAAAGGCGCAAAGATGGCGAACTCCGGCGCGGTATCGTTCAACTATGAGCATGTCGGACTGTTCGTGTTCCCGTTCGAGGACGAGGAAGCGATGCTGGACACGCTGATGGAAGCGGATGTCGATGTACAGGACATCACGGTGGAAGACGGCGAGATGACCGTCAAGACAACGTTCCAGGACTTCGGCAAGGCGCAGGAAGCGATCGAATCGGCGATCGACGGTGTTGAGTTCGAGGTCTGCGAAGTCACGATGCTGCCGAATGAGTATGTCACACTGGATACGGACGAGGAAAAGGAAGCGTTCGAGAAGCTGATGAACATGCTCAACGATGTAGACGATGTAAACAAGGTCTACACGAACGTAACAGACTGAAACAAAGAAGAGACCGTTCAGGTCTCTTTCATTATGTACTCCAGCAGGGCACTGCAGCCCTGTACCAGATCCCGGTAGGTCTTTTCGAAGTCCCTTGTGTACCAAGGATCCGCAACATCCCGTGGGTGCGCGGTGTAGTCCAGCAGAAGGGAGATCTTCCTGCTGCGCGGGAACATGCGCTGCAGGCTGTACCGGTTTTCATCATCCATGCCGATGATGAGATCATAGCGGCCTTCCTCAGCAGCCGTGATGCGGTGCGCATGGTGGGTGCCGAAGGGGATGCCGTGCTTCTGCAGCGTGCGCTTCGCGGGCGGATAGATATCATTGCCGGTTTCTTCATAGGTGGTGGCGGCAGAAGAGACTTCAAAGAGATCTTCCTGTCCTTTTTTCCTTACCATGTCCTTGAAGATGTATTCCGCCATGACGGAACGGCAGATATTGCCGTGGCAGACGAATAGAATCTTTATCATTCTGACTTCCTTTTTTATCCGGGGTTGTTCTGATGGATTCAAGGATAACCCTGTGCAGGTGCTGCCGGCAGCCGTTTACCGGGATGCGATCTGTTCAAGGAATTCCTTCGCTTCTTCAGCGCCTCTGCAGGATCTGAAGCTTTCAGATACTTTCATGGCACCTTCTTTATAGTGCGGATCTTCCAGGGCT
>JAEEGL013409406.1_pt1 | contig 14644 bp, 12 predicted proteins | sample 9134231 | NCBI WGS metagenome assembly JAEEGL01 (sample SAMN16246548, study PRJNA631951) | gut metagenome | biome: gut microbiome; feature: rumen; material: fiber-attached | host: Bos | place: Iran: Karaj | collected 2018-10 | reverse complement strand
TAAAAGTTTCCCAATCTGCCGGACTATAGATTTCCGGCAGAAGGGTTAGCGTCCTTTCTTGGACGACCACGTGGCCGCTTGGGTTTTATTTCAATCTGATCCTTTGGCTTCGGCTTTCGCCCGCGTTTCTTAGGTTCAGGCTTTGGAGCCGGCTTTGAAAGCCCAAGAGCTTCGAGCTCTTCCATTGCGGTTTGTATTGTGTGCACCCAAAAACCGTCATCGGATGATGGCTCTGCTGGTGCATCTGCCCTACGCCATGCTGATGAAAGATCATCCATGAGTTCACCATAGGACATCTGTTTCAGAAGTCCAGCATTTTCGGCTTTGCGGATAATCCTGCAGGTTGCAACAGTTGAGATAAAGTTTACAAACTCGCTGCCTATTACAGCAAAGTCACCCTGCTCACCAGTATGATCAAGGCACTCATCACTCTTATAGCGTTTAAAGACCATCTCCAGAAGCCAGCGGTCCTGATAACACTTGTATGCTACTTCAGGAGCAAGGTCCTGATCTGATTCGAGAACCATTACGCCGAACGTATTCCTTTTATCAGAGTACTTCTCAGGAGAAAAAGTGTTCTTACGCTTGGCGTTTGCAAGGTAAGTTGCTTCTTCCTTTGCAGCCTTCTTTGCATCTTTGAATGCGTAAAGGTAACGACCACCTTTAATTCTGGCTTTTTTATAAACCACATGGGCATCTATGCCCACAAGTACACCATCAAACGATAGCATGTCATTATCAGAAATGCGTTTGTCGTTTCGCTTGATAGGTGTAAGGAAATGAAGATCAGGTCTTTCCGAAAGCTCTTCTTTAATCTTGCTCGGAGGAAAGCCCTTATCTGCGACAATGATTCCTCTTCTAAGATCATTATCGCGTATAAATGCAGGATATGACTTTGAATCTATACTGTTGCCAGGGAATATCTCGGCACATATGGGTTCCATCAGTTCAATGTCGTAAGCATAGAGAACGGAGACCTCGCTGCATCCTCGTACTCTCGCTTTGTAAGAGTATGCCGACAGGTCATTGACTATGCTTGTGTCCTGCTTTAAGGTGCCATCAATTGCTACGTGATGGTCAGCGGATGTAGCTTTCATGCGTAGCTGATAAAACATACTGCGCCGCGCTCCGTCCATACCAATCTTGTTAAACAGCTTACTGACAGAGTTTTTCGATATGGCTGCACCAGGATAGTCCTTACAGACAAAACAACGGTTGTAGTGTTGCGAAAGCCTGCTGTCAGTAACCTGAGGCTTAATGACCCTGAGCGAAGCGATTGCCATAATCGCATAGACATCAGAAGGGTCGTAAACTGCCAGCAGATCTTTTTCAATGTCCCGGGTCACTGAGTGAACAAGGGCAGAGGTTCCATAGGACAGCATATCAGGAACCACCGGAACAGATGAAGCAGTTGCTGTAACAGGGACATACTCGTGATTGATGATATGTCCGACAACCTTGCCGTTGCGCGGCTGAGGATTTCCACCTGCAACATATTTCGTGGACGCCCTTTCTCGAACAGCGTATCTTTTAGGGCCGTCACGTCCGCTGTCATCTACGATGGTATTTACTGGTCTGGGAACTGCACGGATATCTGCTGGAACTGGCATAAGAAAACCTCCTTTTATATAGTCCTATTATACCATATTAGGACTATATATTCAAGCTTTCTCTGTCCCGTTTTACAAAAATCTGATGTCAAAGTGCAGTAAAAATCAAGGAAAATGATGCGGTTTACCAAGGATTTTTGCCTTTGGTGCACTCATTTTCTGACAAATGAAGTAACAAACCGCGGATTTATGGGCTTAACCTATAGTCCGACGATTTGGGAAAGTTTTAGTATAAACATCCGCATAATATCTGCCCTTTTTCAGGAATCCATAATCCTCATTTTTATAGCGCCAGTAACCAAAATCAAACTCCAAAGTCTTGTTACTATGACCCTCATCACTATAAATAGCAACATCGCTGCCAACACCATCGTGATTATTTCTCGTATAATTTCCAGTAAAATAAACCCAGGAATCCTCCTTCAGCTCAAATGTAAAGCTGCCCCTTTCACTTTGAGCATACTCACCCGTGCTATCACTAAGTTTAACACTCTGTTTAAAAACAGCTCCCTGCGCTCTACCCTCATCAGTCGATGAAACTACAGGCAGATTGACCTCTTCCGCTGCCATGGCATGCGCAGCCCCACCGGGCACCTTCATAAACATAGCGCATCCCATTCCCAGAACTGCCGCCATAATAGCCTTTTCAAGTCCTCTTAAAACAACTCTCTTATTCTTCATAATGTGTATCCTTTCCATAGAATTAAAAGCTACTCACCCCTTCTCTCCATCAACTTTCTTCTCTTATCCGCCTTCTCAAACTCCGTAATTTCCTTCATATTTGAAGTAAGCACCTTATATATAGGATTAGGCGTGACTCCATCCTTTTGGAATTTCGGAAAACTCGATGCAAACGGCACACAGTTAGATCCCGTATATATAAGCCCCTGTCCTGTAGGTGCTGAATTTATAACATCAATCTGACTCTCAGATAGATTCAAAAGTTCAGAAAGCCTCTCCCTGTCATTAGGTGCCTGATTAAGCATCATTACAAAGTTACAGTTAGACAGCATCTTTCTTGCTGTATCTGACTCCAAAAGGTCCTCTACGTTCTGCGTCAACCCTGTCGGTACGCCGCCATACTTTCTTGCTCGCTTATACAGCATATTTAAGAACGCTGCACTTCTCTCATCAGCAAAAAGCAGATATATCTCATCCACCCAGAACCAGGTATTCTTTCCTTTGCGCCTATTCTCCATTAAGCGATTCAATATACTATCCAAAATAATCAGCATGGCAATCGGTTTTAACTTATCTCCGATATCCTTGATGTTATAAACAATAAACCTGTTTTTAAGATCAACATTTGACCTGAACCCGAAAGTATTAAGAGATCCCTTTCCGGTATACAATTTAAGCGCCATGGAAAGCTCCTTAGCCTCCATCTCAGGCCGTTTTTCCAGTGCCATCTGCAAATCTGATAAAGTCGGCATCCTATCATCAGGAATTCCAAGAAGCCTTCCGTCCTCACTCAGAAACGGCTCATAAAGCTCATGCACGCACTCATCAATGATCGTCTCCTGAACAGAATTAATTCCAAACGGAGACTTTATAATGACCTCCATCAGCTTAAGGATAAAATCCGCCTTAGCCAAAATCGGATTCGTCTCCTCACTGTCATCCTCATTAGTCCACTGATAAGATGAACTGATCTCCATAGGATTAATATGCCACCTTCCACCCGGCTCAATCTTAATCGTCTCACCGCCAACAAGCTTAGAAAGTGCCAAATATTCGGCCTCTGGATCGATAACTATTAAATCCGAGTTACTCCCAAGAAGAACATTTAACATCTCAGCCTTTGCCATAAAGCTCTTGCCAGATCCCGGAGTTCCCAAAATAAAGCCATTAAAATTCTGCGTAAGCAGCCTGTTATACAAAATCAGGGATCTTGTATGTAGATTCTGGGAATAATTGATACCGTCCGGATCACACAACTCCAGATTTGAAAACGGCATAGAAACTGTCGCAATTGAAGTAGACTTAAGCGTTCTTCGTCTATGATACGGAATCTCCACGTTTAAAAGCGGAAGCGTTGTATTAAATCCCTCTTCCTGCATCCCTGTCATGATATCGCAGCCAACCACATCACCTTGGCAATTCGCCACAATTTCTTCCGTGTACTCAGAAAGCTTTTCCATTGAATCAGCATAAAATAGCAGCGTATAAGTCGTCTTAAAAAGCTTTTCATCCTCATTGATCATATCTGACCTGAGTTCCCTCGCCTTATCAACCTGCTCCATTATTCCTATTGGAACAAATTCCTCAGAAAGATTATCCTTTACAAGCCTCTTTAATGAATCCTGCTTGGCTGTCTGGGCAAGAGACAGATTCTTAGTTACAAGAGCAGCCGCTTCCTTACTCTGCATTGGTCTTATATTCACTGTAATAAGCATGTTAAACGAAGCATCTGATAGCTTAATCAAAAACTCATCCGACATCATGTTGGGCAAATTTGAGATCTTCATAACTCTTACGTACTTCTTCCCAATACGCATATATTTATCAAAAAACTGCATAGATGACGGTGCAATAATATCCTTCACACCTATGCCCATCCCTCGCATATTTTCAAAGTCAAAAAAGCTCTCCTGATTAGTAACTCTTATTCTATTTACCCTACTCTTACCAGATGCAAAATCTTTTCCCTTGGATAAGGCAGTATCCTCAGTAAAATCTTTGTCACTTCTAACAGCTTCTGATCCGGAACTTCCCCGATAATCTCCTAAAGTACTTGTACTTACAGCATCCCATTCCCTAAAAGACCTTTTGCTAAGAGGAAAACCTCCCTGATCATCGGGATTATAAATATCGTAGAGAATAGATAGCCGCCTCTCTATAGGCATCTTTACAGCATCCGACTGATTCCTCCTCATTCCGGAAGATAGCTCCCTATCCAGTCTCGCAAATGATGCCTCCGCCTTCTTTAAATCTGGTGCATGGATCCCAAAAGTGACATACTTCTTCTTCTCAATCCCGTTCTTTCCCTCCTGGATCCTGTCCAAAGTGATCAGATTAAGCTCACGCCTTAGATAATCAAGCCTGTCACCGACTTCCTTCTTCAGCACCCTCTCCTTAAACTCCTGCAGGTTAATATTCTTATTATGGATAGTAATTCCCATCTCACAATTGGTTCCTACAGAATTAAGCAGCGCTCTCCACTTCTTTAGCATTGCTTCCTGTACATCCACAGTCTCCGTCTGATAGTTGTTCTCAACAATATCGTATCCCCTTGTAAAAAAGCCCGGATACGTCTCTATCAGATTCTCCTTCTCATGCACAGAAAAAATTGGCACACTATCCTGCGTTGTCGTCTTACAGATCTTCATCGGCGCTGCCATCGGATCCGACTTCAAAAATGCATTTACAATTTTCGCCCCATACTTCTTTTTATCCATCTAACTCCTCAATGCCCTTTTTTGCTGAATATTCTACGTCAAAACAGATAAGGTACTCTGTTCTCTCTCAAAGCCTTCCCCATTCCAATTACTTCAGCTCAACCATCTTATATGTATATACAATCAATCCATCATAAACACCGGGCTCATCAACATTAAGGCCAACATTCACATATGAATTCGTATACTCATCATGATCCGCACTTAGCTTTGCATCACCTCTCTTAAGAACACCATTATCATGAGAAGATCTGAATCTAACATATTGCTGATCCAATGAGCCATTCAGAGTTTTTGAATCATTCTTTCTGTTTTTATAAGTGATAGATATTCCAAAATCATCCCCGACACTGCCATTTGCAGCTATATATCCGCTCTCAACCTTATTTACCCACTCTGCCATTTCATCCTTAGACTCCTGCGTATAGTCCTCACCCTTCTTCTCTCCTGAAGAAGGCACTACAACAATACAGGAATCCGGAGCAATATTTCCCTTAACTCCAACTTCACCTGAAGCCTCAAAGTATCCGTCTCCATCGTTATCTTTCAGCTCCAGAGCGGCAGGAAGTTTTACAGTATAACCACTGGCAACTGTAGCAGAAACCTTAATATCAGCTGATCCATTACCTGTAAACACCTGATCAGCAGCCATGGCACTCAAAGGTGCCCCAAAAATTGATGCGCTAAGAATAACTCCACTTACACAAGTCCATACTGCCTTCTTACCACTCTTAACATCTGAAACCATCTTTGTAATAATATTGTTCTTCATCTTTTTTTCTCCTCGTATATATCTGCATTTTAAGGCTCATTCTGAGCCTATTTTTTTGACCCAGTTTTTTCATGGATTTATCGAAAATCCCTGTAATCTATTACCTTCACAATCACTTCACTGTAACAACAACCTCATTATTTGCCTGTGTAAGTGGTACATACCCTGACTCAGCATCTTCCCATGAAAAGAAAGGCGCCTGATTAAACAAAAGAGTATGCTCACCCTTTGCAAGACACTCCCCGGGAACCCACTCAACATGCTCACCTGCGGGAATAAGATCCGTCACCTCATAAACCTCTCCAGTCTCCTTATCCGAAATCTGATACCTCATGAAAATGTCCTCATTTTCCTTATCATTTTCCAGATAAATAGTCGTATTCTCCGTTATATCACAGTCCTCGATTCCTGAAAAATACACCTGCCTGTCAGCCAGAGCATCTGCCAAAGAGTTCTCCTCCACTTCTTTTTTAGAAGCTCTTGTATCCAGAGACAATCTATCGTACGCCTCCATCTGCTCTTCAACACTCTTTTTTGATAAATTCCCGGTAATCATCAGGACTGCATTACAGATAAGTCCTATGATCACCATCACAATTATCACCTTCTTATCAATCCTCTTGCCGTTTTTACTATTGTTTTCCATAAACAACCGCCTTTCAAAATAACATCTTTAAAACTGTACAAAAATGAAATACACAGCTTTTCCGCTTTTTCAAAAATATAGTCAAATTTCTAATTCAAACATAAATCCCCATGTACATTTTCCCCTTATCCGACCATTCCGTTCTTCGTCTGTAAAGGGACTTTCGCGGCATAAATCCTCGCACAAATAGACGTGCTGCGGTTTATTCCACGGTTCCCTTTACAGCCTCGCTTTCCTGCGTGCGTAGCCTTTGCCGATAACGGGGAATTGGATATAATTCTTTAAATCTTCCGTTATCGAACTTTTAATCATACGCAGGAAAGACACTCCATTACAGCTACTTGCCCTCCAGTCACCTTCTCGGGGCTCTGCCCCTAACCCCGGCCTCCTCCAAGGAACTGAATGATTATTGCGAATGGCGAAGACATAAAAAAGCAACCGGTAGTCAGCCTTTTACGCTAACTACTAGTTGCCCTATAATTACTATGATTTCTTAACCCTCTATAAGATCTTCCATCCTTACAAACAACGTCTTACTAAGCTTTAATATATTCAGTGCACTCGTCTTGTTTATATCTCTTTGCCTCTGTTCAAACATCTGAATCAGCCTAAGTGAAACACCAGATTCCTCTGCAAGCTCACTCTGAGACAAACCTGCAAGAATTCTGTATCTCTTCAGGGCCGTATCCGGATAATACTCTTTTATTCTTTCATCCGCTGTTTCAACGAACTTTTCAATATCCATCTCGTGATAGGTGGAATATAGTTTCAATAAGAATTTTAAATCCATTGCATCAAATATGTATGCAAAACTATAGTTTCTAAGCCATTGATAATATGCAATAACCCATCCGGCCCAGTACTCCGGACTTCTGTCTATATACATAACATCTTCAGGCAGTTCTCCAGTATAACCCGATTCCAAAAGAACCTCTTTTGCAAGCTCTGGTCCTGTTATTCCTGCAACATAACGAGGATTTCCAATTTCAAACTGTCTGGCACTTTTAGATATTGCAAATCTTTTTGAGAAATCATCTTCCGAAATACCTGCTTCATTTATTGCAAAATCAAACATATGCCCAAGAATATTCTGAGCACTTTCAACATATATTTCACTGTATGCGTGGATCTCCATTTTTTATCCCTTCTCTCATGATATCAATCATGAAAATGTCGTTTGGATCAAGTTTAGTATTTTTTTGTTTTCTGTATGCCAACCTTGCTTTTTTATCCCTGGCATTTTTAAGCTCAAAATACTTATCCGCAGTAGCAACCTCATTATCAATATATTTGATCTTTGAAAATGCCTTTTTACTTACCAATACAATCTGCTCGCCTAACTCTCCAAGCCTCATAGCTGCAGATAACGTTTTAAGTGATATTGTTCCTGCTACAAAATCCTGCGCAAATGTGAAATAGGAATCATCTGCTCTGTAACCTATGATCACATCATATTTCGTGGTATCAACATAAAAATTATCCTGTAAATACTCTTTGGCTGTAGCCGATATACTACTATTTTGCCAATACGTTCTGTTTTTAGCCAGTACAGCAAGCCAGTTTAGAATAGAATATGGCTCCTTATTGAGCTCCAGAACTTTCAGCCCTTCCATATTAAGCTCATATTTGTTGGCATATCCGTTATTACCTCTTCCGCAAGCCCACTCTTTAGCCAACTCTACATTTTTTGTGCAATAAAAGCCTCTTCCATAATCATTATGAAGCGCTCCCGCACCATAAACAGGACATTCAATTATATTCTCGGATCCATGGTAAATTATTTCACTCATATTATTCCTCACCTCTACAGATATTATATCACTGTAGTGATATAATATCTATCATAACAATTATTCTTTAGTAGCCCCATATAGCAAAGCGCAATAAGGACATCCCCACCTTTTTGATCTGTAATCAGTAATCTTCAACAAACATAAAAGCCATTGAAAAGTATTCCATACTCTTCAATGGCTCCAATTACATATTCCATATAAAAAGCAACCAATATTCAGCTCTTTACAACGCTAACTATTGATTGCTCCTGTTTATCGTTTACTTTCTGCTTTTATACTCGTTAAGCACCTGCTTATAATCGTTTACAAAAGGTTTTAATCTTTCCGAAACATTTATTCTTTCATATATGCTCTTTGGTGCTGTCCATCTCGTCTTATACCCAAAGTATAACACAAGTGTTGCCACAGGAAACCTCGGATTATTATTTTGTGGAGAAAACTGACTCCTATAAGCCGCCCCATCATAGCTCATCACCCTTAAGGACATATCCGGATCTTCTGCAGTTTCATTTTCGAAACCAACCTTTGCTATATGTAGCAAATTATGATCCCAATATTTTACTACATCTCTTTCCTGCTCCCTTATCTTGCCGTTTCACAATCAATTTATATTCATCCTACAATTACTAAATCAGCATCTGCAGAGCCTCCCCTAAAACAAATTCCGTACTTTCCTATTTTTTACCTTATCGCCTTCATCCTCGAACTCTTAACCTTCCGCTTCACAGCTTTCCTACGCTTCCTTGCAGCCTTTACAACTACCTTATTCTTACTATCCGCCGCTCTTATTCTCTGGTACTCATCATTAAGAAGCCTCACATATCCATTCTTTGTTCTGGCCACCCTGAAATCATCCTTAAAATATAATTTCTGAAGTTTCTTAAGGAACACCTCTTCAAATGGCCTTCCATTATCATCCTTTCGCGAAATCAACGCAAGCACACATGCAAATGGCAGCGAAAACACCACCATAAGCATTACATCCCTAAAATACAGATACATGCATAACGCAATAAATCCGCCAATGATCAGGCAAACCGTCTGCCTCATATTGAAATCCCTAAAAACCTTATGCTCAGTCTCTATCTCAGACTCTATCTGACAACTTAACATCCAATCCTCCTTACATCGCCCCAACTACATTCTTAGCTATCTGCTGTGACCTTGTGACCATCGCCACCCTCGCAAAAGACACAATAACCATACTAAAAATAGAACTCATAATATCCACAAACTCCGTTGTATTCCCAACAACGATATCTGAAAACATATTCAAAATAATCTGATTTGTCGCAAACATAACAAATACAATAATCGCCCCGGAAATAGACAACGCAATCATGTTTTTGATAAAACGCATACCTGGTCCTGATATCGGATTGTTAGGATCCGGCGTCTCCGCAAACCCAAGCGGTGAAAACGTCGCAAGAATCATTACCTCCAATGCCCTTCCCCAAACAACTACTGAAACTACTGTCCTTGCAACCTTCATAAAAAGCCACGGAATTATAAGTTCCATCATATATGATGCACTCATACCAATATTCCCACCAAAAGTCTCAAGAAAATCAAAGCCACCAACAAAGCCATCACCACCATGATCGTAATTTGCGATATGAGTCTCATCCCATATCTTCCCCTGAATATCGCTCACAATAGCCTCATTCGTTGCATTCTGAATCCCTGTTCCTGTCTGTGCAATCTTCCCAGCCATCTCAGAACCGATATTTGCAATCGCAAAGCACCATGTCATAGCGAAATACACACATGCCATGCCAAATATGAACATCACAAACCGCCGAACCAGCTCTTCATCCATCTGCTCCCTTTCCCTTATCGCCAAAAGTCCCAAAAGAAAAGTGATTATCAAAAATAGAATCGCCAGCCCCTTACACATATCATTAACAGACTTTATGATTCCTCCCAGATTCTGAATATTCTTTCCGCCTATCTTGATATTACTTCCCGAGCTGTCATACGTTACCTTAACCTGCTCTGCAACAGTCGCCGTATCATCCCCGGTAAAAATATCTTCAATCATATTGAAAGTCACACTGTTAAAATGCCCAGGATTTTCCTTCCAATCTGCTGGTTTCTCCTGCGGTTTTCTCTCCGCAGCAGATACCGTAATCCCCATTATTATTGCCATCATCGTCAAAACAACCACAGCAGCAATCTTCTTATTACGATTTAATAGCGCCAAATGATACTTTACCCACGCACCTGTATTTCCCAAGGCATACCAAAAAAGCTCATTTTCATTTCTTACCTTACCCATACCGCCTCCATTAGCAAATACTCACATTTATAATTTTCATAACAAAAATCCTTTCCATAATAATGCTATGAAAAATAAAAACCTTCCCCCGCTAGGAGAGAAGGTGGCACTAAGTGCCTTATGAGGGATTTTTCACATCCCTTTATATAAAAAATCAAGGAGAGTTACTTATCTTAGAAAAATGATCCAACAAAAGCTGATGGTGTCTGACCTGTAAGAACCTTAAATACCGGCACCGGTGCCATCATGATAATTCCTGCTATCAGCTGACCCCTTCCCTTAGATACAGCCTGTGAATCCGGACCTGATCCATCATCCTGGATACCCTTAGCTATACCTCTGATACCTGTAATTGCACCGATAACGCCACCAAACACCAAAACTCCAAATACCAGATTAAGCGCATTGGTAATAACCGTCTTAATATCCAACTCCGTACCGGCAGCAAATGCTGTTCCGCACATCGCATATGCGCATGACACATATGCCCCTGCTCTAAGTAGCTTTGCTTTATCCTTCATTATTCCCCGTACTTTCTGACTTGCTTTCATACTTTAAATTCCTCCTTAGCATTACAATCCACTCTTTAAAAATACTTATTTTACTGGCAGCATATTTCTTAATAATCTACGCTGCATCTTGTAATTGATATTTCTCTCCTCCACCATTGAAATACACAATTATCCCTGTTTTTTTGTAGATCTCCAATATTCATCTATAGTTTTTTAAGAACAGCCTTAATCATCTCTTCTCTGCGTCGAAAGTTACTATAAATTCGCCGCTAAATTTCTCTCCTGGGTGCTCTTCACCAATAATGCTGCCATAAACGCTGAGTTCTCCCTCATCGGATTCACTATTATTCCACTCCCTCTTGCTTAGACTTACGAAAGTACTCATTTCACTTCCCATGTCCCCCGTGAGCATAAAATCTCCAGCCTGAGGATAAACCCCAACAATTTCATCATCCATAAGGCCTGATGAATCCACAGTTATTACTGCTCTTCCCACGTATTGTCCGTAAAAATCATCATATTCAAGCTCAATACTAGCTGGAAGCACGACTCTAAAGGTCCCAATAACCCCCATTTTTCTCTTATCGCTTCCCCAGTCATAATTTTTTAATGCATCAGAAACATCAATCAAAAATGTATCCAGTCCCCCATTTCCTGAGTACCAAAATGCGCTATTTCCAATATCTGTAAGACCTTTTCCTCCTTCAATAGTCTGCAGATTATCACAAGCAGAAAATGCATTCTCGCCAATTGAAATTAACCTATCCGGAAAATGAATCTTCGTGATGCCCTTACATTCTTCAAAAGCACCACCATAAAATGAATTGCCACCTATTTCAGTACAATTATCAGGAATTCTCTCTATTGCAATCTTCTCACAACCATAAAATGCGCCTGCTCCAATTGATGTAAGAGCATCTGGAAGCTTTGTTATCTGCATCTCATTACATCCATAAAAAGCTCCAATACCTATATCCTTTACTCTCTCTGGCAAAACCGTAAGCGCAAGACTACTGCATCCCATAAAAGTCTGAAATTCAATCTGCTGTACATTAGCACTCAAATATTCAAGTGGCATATTTTCACAGCCATAAAATGCATTCTCCCCGATATCTGTAACGGAGTCGGGAATAATACTTACCCTTAGATTCGGACAATCCTTAAATGCTGACCATCCTATCTGCTGCACATTAGAAAGATCTGATAATTCAAGCCCTGTACATCCACTAAAAGCCCCATCACCAATAGTAGTAACATTTACCGGAATCTTTGAAACCTTAAGATTTATACATCCTTTAAAGCAATATTCTGTAATCTCGGACAATCCTTCAGGAAGATACGAGATTGTCAAATTTTCGCAGCCCTCAAATGCACACCCGGAAATAATCTCTATTCCATCAGGAATACTATCAAAATCCAAACTGCCACATCTTTCAAATGCACTTTCTCCAATTACTTTCATACTCTCAGGAAGATGAACTTTGCGTAGCCCTTCGCATCCATAAAAGGCAGATTTACCGATTTCCGTTAATCCTTCATTTATATAAACACTTCTCACCCCGCTTATATTCGCAAAAAAATATTCCCCCAGTCTTTCTACATCCCCCTCTATGATTACATCAAACGACTTTTCCCTAAGATAATTCCATGCAGGAGAGTAAATACTGCTGAAAGAATCCCCTCTTCCCGGGTAGTAGTCTTCCATATCCCCACTACCTGAAATCACAAGCTTCTCTTCATCCTCATACCAATAAGCCTTAACAGAGCCGTCATAATTACTTGAAAGATCATACTCTACAACATCTCCGGACAGCTCAATTGTCTTATCACCTACGCTTGTCGATAAAAGCATTGTCTCCAATAAAGCAACATAATCAATCTCGTCTTCCTCAGTTTTCTCATTATCAGACGGCTGAATGTCTGCACCGTTCTGGCTCTCAACTTCAAAATCTGTATTTCCCAGTTCTCCATCTTCATGATTTTCATTTTCAAAGTCTGTCTCTACTGGATCTACCCTTTCGCGCTTACCGCTTTCACGATCTGATTCTCCGGATTCTACACCTTCGTTATCTCCACCTTCAGGATCTGTTTCTCCTGACTCTTCACCTCCATGATTTCCATCTTCACGATTTACTTCCCCTGTCTCTTCATCTTCGTGAACTACACTTTCAGGATCTGCTTTTTCTGATCCTTCTCTTTCGTGATCTTCACCTTCGTAATCTGACTCCCCTGATTTTATCCCTTCGTAATCTCTGCCTTCAAGATTTGCTTTCTCTGGATCACCGTCTTCAAGAACTCTAACATCTGCCTTCGCTTCTCCAAACTCCCTGTCTTCACGATTTCCACCTTCAAAATCTTGTTCTTCTGATCCACACTCTTCACGATTACCTCTTGCAGAACATGTTCCCAACAGCTCTCCATTTTCCGAATTTATATCAGATACGCTATCCACTTCACCAATTTCATCGGTTACGATCTGTGCATCCTTGTTAGCATCTACTCCGCAACTGGCATAAACCATACTTCCTGCATTACCTGTAATCACAGCACCTGTAAGCATTGCAACCAGCATATTCTTTACATATTTCTTATGCATTTCTCTTCTCCTTGATAAAACACTCATTTCTCTCACAAGGGAAATACACAAAATAATCACTTTTTAAAAAACTACATAAAATAAAAGAATCCCGGAATTATATTCCGAGATCCTCTACGATTTTCCTGCATAATATATATTCTATTATATAATATATAAATATATTACAAATATATATTATAATTATTATTATAATTTAAAACTGAATCGGTCTTCCAACCTTCCAGTCAGCATACATCTGAAGCACTTCATCCAGCTTATATATTGAAACCAACTGTTCTACTGTAATACCATTATTCTCAAGCATATCTGAGAAATCCTGAAAATCCTCTTTCTGCTGTATTCTGTTCCAAGCTGCCCTTTGGATATCTCCTGATTTCTTAGAAGTTTCATAATTCGTCTTCACTTCGTTATAGTAAGTAGCATCCTCAGCACTACCTTCCATAACCTCCGTGCTCCCATAATTTTCCAGGATACACTTAATGATCCATCCCATATAATTGTTGATATATTTCTGCTTATCAGCAAGCTCTATGGCATCACTTACCTTCTTCGGATCATACTCTGCCTTCTTAAGAAGCATATCTATATCCTCTTTTGTAAGCTCATTATGCCCAATATACTTATCATAAAGCGGTTTGTACTGCTCCAGATCGTATGGCATTTCAAGTTGTCTGAAAGCATCATCACGCTCAATCTGCTTCTTTTTAGTTATAACGGAAACTGAGGGCTTATTTTTATAAATATGGAATTCAATCTCAGCAATCCGCTTTCCTCTCTTATTTCCCTTAAACTCAAACCGGATATCGCTCTTATCTTCTAACTCCTTCTGAGCCTTCTTCAATACATTACGCTGAAGCTCATACCAGTCATCATACTTTTTATCTGATTTATCCAGCTTATCATAAAGCTTATCCCAATCAATGTTCTTGCCCATCTTGGACATCTCCTTGGCAACTTTTGGATTATCACCATTTGCCAGTCCTATCATGAACCTGAACTCTGAAAGATTATAAACAACATCAACCCTTCCGCCATT
>JAEEGL012338543.1_pt1 | contig 14644 bp, 14 predicted proteins | sample 9134231 | NCBI WGS metagenome assembly JAEEGL01 (sample SAMN16246548, study PRJNA631951) | gut metagenome | biome: gut microbiome; feature: rumen; material: fiber-attached | host: Bos | place: Iran: Karaj | collected 2018-10 | reverse complement strand
TCACTCCGTTTGTTTGGGGCAAAGATACCTTTGTTGTGCTTGATCCAGAATCTAGCCAGTCGGCGCTTTATAACGTATCGAAGAACCGTCAGATTACCGAGTTCAATTATGACACGTTCTACTACGATGTGAATAACGCGGTCTACAAAGATATGACCTGGGTAGTAAACGAATACATCGTCGCAAATGCCAACGGCAGCTATCGCCTCATCGATTTGTCGTCCGGCGAAGAGATTCTTCGTGCGACCGGTCGCGTATTCGTCCGTGACGGCTACTTTATCGGCAAAGAGACTGGCGGCATGTATCATGTCTATCTGTCGAAGACTCAGAAGCTTGGCGCCTTTGAAGATGGCTCGAGCCTCTATTTGAAGAATAAAAACCTCGTCACGATTACGCCGCGCGGAACGCTCCAGGTCTACAACCTAGAAGGCAAGCTGGATTCGTATAGCGAAGTTGGCCGCGAGGTGAGCCGCATTAACTCGAACACGCGCGTTCAGACGCTAAATAACGATTCGAGCTACTTCAAGATCAATTTCTAATTAGCACTCGCTTGCCTTAGAGTGCTAATTTGGTGTATAATATAAGCATATGACAGAGCGTCAAAAAAAGATTTTATATGCCATTATTGAAGAATACGCAGAGCTTGCAACCCCTGTTGGTTCCGTAACGCTCGCGAAGCTTTTTGATTGCTCCTCGGCGACGATTCGCGCCGAAATGGTCCGCCTCGAGCAGATGGGCTACATTATGCAGCCGCATACCTCTGCGGGGCGTATTCCGACCGACGCCGGTTACCGCCTTTATGTGAATTCCTTGCAGGAAAACCTCGAAAACGAACCGAAGAAGGAAGTTGATGAGCCACGGAGCGATCGCACTACGCGTGCGCTCGCTACGCGCATTCAGGCTCAGACCCGTGCAGATTATGCGATCCGCACTGCTGTCGATAGCCTCGTAGAGCTTACCGGCAACCTCGGTCTCGCGACCATCGGCGATCAGCTTTATATCTCTGGTTTTGGCGGTCTCTTTGCGCAGCCGGAATTTATCCAGAACGCTCAAGTCCAGGCCGTCGGCAAGCTGCTCGACAATATCAAGCCATGGCTTCAGGAAGTTCAGCCGAACGAGGCGATCAATGTCTACATTGGCTCGGAGAATCCGATTGGCAAAGCCAGCAACGTTTCGCTCATTATTTCGCGTTTCCATTCGCCGTATTCGGATAGCAGTTACATTGGCGTGCTTGGCCCAACCCGCCAGTCATACAAGCGCGTGATGTCGCTCGTGCGCCACGCAGGTTTAATGTTAGAGGAGGTATTATATGGCGAGTAAAAAAGCCGACGAATCCGCCGCCAAAATTGCGGAACTTACTAACGATCTTCAGCGCACTCGCGCAGATTTTGAGAACTATCGCCGCCAAGTTGAGCAGCAGAAGCTTCAGTATGGTAATGTTGTGAAAAATACAACAGTAATGAAACTCCTCCCGCTCATCGACGATATTGACCGCGCGATTGCCGCAAACGAAAACCTCCAGCCGCTCGCAAAGAGCCTCGAGAAAACTCTGAAAGAGCTCGGTCTCGAGCGAGTCGAAACCGCTGCTGGCACTCCATTTAACCCTGATCTCCATGAGGCCGTGATGGTCGAAGGCGAAGGCGAAAAAGAAGTCATCGCCGAAACGCTTCGCGCTGGCTATCGCTACGACGGCGAGCTAATTCGCCCGGCCATGGTAAAAGTTACTCGCCAATGAAAATCTCTGTAATTACATTATTCCCGGACATGTTCGACAAGGTTTTTAACCAGTCGATGCTTTGGAAGGCTCAAGACAAAAAGCTCGTCGAGTTCGAGCTCATTGATTTGCGTCAATTCGGTCTTGGCCCGCGCCATCAAGTCGACGACACGCCATATGGCGGCGGTGACGGAATGCTACTAAAGCCAGAGCCACTTTTTGCTGCGGTCGAAGACGCGAAGACGCGCAATCCGGACGCGAAGGTCGTTCTTATGACTCCGAAGGGCAAGATTTGGGACCAGGCTCGCGCAGCCGAGCTCGCCAATTCCGGCGATAACTATATCTTTATCTGTCCGCATTATGAAGGCTATGACGAACGCGTTCTTGCCCTCGTCGACTACCAAGTTTCGATTGGTAAATTCATTTTAACTGGCGGTGAATTGCCGGCCATGACCGTGATTGATTCGATCGTCCGCCTCATCCCAGGTGTGCTTGGCGGCGAAACTAGTGCCGAGATTGAAAGCTTTTCTGACGGCGATAACTATGAATATCCTCAGTACACCCGCCCGGCCGAATTCCGTGGCATGAAAGTTCCAGAAGTTCTCTTGAACGGGAATCACGGCGAAATCGCCAAATGGCGCGCAGAGAATGCTCCAAAGACCGCCAGTGAGCAGTAACTATTGACAAATAATCCCGCTTATGCTATAATGGAAATATAGGCGCTCGGCGCCTCTTTTTGGTTGTATAATTATCTTATGGATTTGGCGGCGCCAATCGAGGAGGTAAAGGGCATCGGACCGAAAACTGCGGAGGCCCTCAACAAGGCCGGCATTTTCATGCTTCGTGATCTTGTCTACCATCTGCCACGCGATTACGAAAACTTCCAGCAGGCGCAGAACATCGCCGAGTTAAAACCGGGCAAAGTCACAGTAAAAGCGAAGGTCGAAGAAATCTCGACGCGCCGCATTCGCCGCATTACCTTGACCGAGGCGACATTAAGAGACAAGTCTGGCGCCATCAAGGCAATCTGGTTCAATCAGCCATACCGCGCCAAGCAATTCGACGAGACAAAGGATTATTATTTCACCGGCACAATGGAGCTAAAATATGGCCACTATCAGATTCAGAGCCCATCTGCCGTCCAGGCTGACGAATACGACGCTCCAACCACTGACAAGATTCAGCCGATTTATCCAGCGCGCGGTAGCATCAAATCGCCGGACTTCAAGAAGTTCATGCATGCCCTCGAGAACCAAATTGCGCTTATTCCGGACATGATCCCGACCTATCCGGGTCGCGCCGATGCGCTACTGAACGTACACTTTCCGGAGACAATTGCGGAGGCAAAAAGTGGCCGCGAATATCTCGCTGTCGAGGAATTATTTTCGCTGCTGCTCGCCGCGAAGTTGAACCGCGAAGAGAACCAGAAGCTGAAAACCTCGCCAATCAAGACAGACATGGCGAAATTTAAGCAATTCGTCGAAAAGCTACCATTCAAACTTACAAATGCGCAGCGTCTTGCGACCTGGGAAATTATTCAGGATATGGATAGCGAAACGCCAATGAATCGCCTCCTCCAGGGCGACGTCGGCTCGGGCAAAACCATGGTGGCGGCGCTTAGCGCCTTCGCCGCGAAGAACGCTGGCTTCCAGACCGCGCTCATGGCGCCAACCGAAGTACTCGCAACCCAGCACGCCGAATCGCTCGGCAAACTCTTCGACGGAGAGCTAAACGTTGCCTTACTCACTGGCTCCACGAAACACAAAGCCGAACTAAAGAAGCACATCAAGAACGGGGAAGTTGATCTTGTGATTGGTACGCATGCGCTCATCACGGACGATACCGAATTCAAGAATCTCGGTCTCGCTATTATTGATGAGCAGCATCGCTTCGGCGTGGCGCAGCGTCAGAAATTGCTATCAAAAGCCCGCACGATGCCGCATCTTCTTTCGATGACCGCGACGCCAATTCCGCGCTCATTCCAGCTCACGATTTTTGGCGATCTTGCCGTTTCGGTTCTCGACGAATTGCCGGCTGGCCGCCAGCCAATCACGACCAAGATTGTTGCGCCAGTTTCCGTTGCGAATATGTGGGGCAAAGTCGAAGAAGAGCTCGAGAAAAAGCACCAAGTCTACTATATTTGCAAGAAAATCGACGATAAGGGTACGAGCGAACTGAAGTCGGTAAAGGCCGAAGTCGAGAAAATTGCGCGCCGTTTTAAAAACTATAACGTCGCCTATCTTCACGGCAAAATGAAGCCAGCAGAGAAGGATGAAATTATGACGCTCTTTGCTAGTGGCGAGATCGATATTTTAGTCAGTACGACTGTCGTGGAAGTTGGCGTGAATGTTCCGAATGCGACCGTGATGGTTATTGCTGACGCCGATCAATATGGCCTCAGCCAGCTTCATCAGCTCCGTGGCCGCGTCGGTCGTGGCGATGCTGCGAGCTACTGTTATCTCATCAATAGCAACGATGAAGCCCCAACGAGAAGGCTACGCGAAATCGAACGCTCGACGGATGGCTTCTATCTTGCGGAAGTGGATTTGAAGCTCCGCGGTCCGGGCGAAATCTACGGCTCGCTTCAACACGGCGCGCTCGACCTTCGCATCGCCTCGATTACCGATACGAAGCTCGTTCATAAGGCGGACCAGCTCGTCAAGGAATGGCTAAAACAAAAGCGCGATGTGCTAGAATATAAAGAGTTAGCGGCGGCAGTAAAGAAGTACCAACGCTTAACTACTTTGAACTAATATGTACGCGACCCTAGACTTAATTGAAAATTCCAAACACTCTGGAAAGCTTATCGGCGTCCATCAGAAATTGGACAAAGCCGCTCGTCATCTATTGGCGAAAAACCTTGGGCGCGAAATCGGCTATTTCCCGACGATTGACGAAATTCTCTATTTTGAGGGTTCGCGTGGCCCAGACGGCCTGAAGCGCAAGTCACCAGGCGTCGATGACCCAGATTATTTCATCGACCCAAAGCATGATGACGGTGTTCTTTTCACAATAATCAAAAACCACCAATACAATCTCGCCGAGGCAATCAAGAACCAAAACAAGGAACGTGCTGCTTTTGAGGCGGCGTGGATGGCTCACGCAATCGTAGATGGCTTGACCCCTGCGCACCATTATCCGTTCCGTAAAGTCGTCGACGAGCTTATGACTGATATGGACTACAAGACGCTCTTTGGTCGCGAGATTAAGGGTATCATGCGCGGGGAAAATCTCGCTCAGGCCGCTCGCAACAACTGGCTTTACTGGGGTGCTGGTGGCGTTATGACGAAGCACATTGCATTCGAATACGGCGTGGCCTATATCATTGCGCCAGTCTCTCTGAAGCGCCTAATGCCGAGAAAATGTCATCGCGAAGAATTCCATGATATCGACATTAATAAAATGTTCTATAGTGAATTGAAACAAATCACGAAACTCAAAATGTACGAGCATTTCATCAAGAATGGGTGGAACACGCAGCTCGCCGTTGAGACGCGCGAAATCCTGATCCCGGAAATCATTCGCGCCATCGCGCTCGGGTGGGCTTCGAGTATTGAGTTGGCAAAGAAAGGAAAGCAAGATGCCAAGAAAAGATAACCAAATCCGCATTATTTCGGGCGAACTTGGCGGACGTCTCATCGACACGCCGAAGACCAGCAAGACACACCCAATGGGCGACCGTGAGCGCTCGGCAATCTTTAACCGCCTGCGCGGCGAAATTGCGGGGAAGGACATTCTTGACGCCTTCGCCGGGAGCGGTGCGATTGGCCTTGAGGCGCTTTCGCTCGGTGCCGAGTCGGTAGATTTTCTCGAGAACAATCATAAAGCGATGAAAACGCTCCACGATAACATCGACAAGTTCAAGCTTAGTGACAAGGGCAAGGTTATCCGCAAAGTCCAGCGTGAATACGATATTATCTTTGCCGATCCTCCATACGATGATCCGCAGTATACCTACATCGAAGAATTGCTGAAGAGTCTCAAGCATGGCGGGATTTTTGTGCTCTCGCATCCGGAAGAGCCGGCGCCGCTCGAGTTTCGCGGCCTCGCACTTTTTAGCGACAAAAAATACGCCGCTGCGCATATCAAAATGTATCAAAAATTATAATATAATAGAGAAAAAGGAGTGTATATGTTTGATTTGACTGGAAAAATTGCCGTTGTCACGGGTGCTAGCTCTGGGCTCGGTGTTCAGATGGCTACCGCTTTTGCCCGTCAGGGTGCTAATCTCGTAATTCTCGCTCGCCGCGTTGAGCGCCTCGAGGAATTCGCCGAAAAGCTACGCAAAGAGTATAAGGTGAAGGTTTTGCCATTGAAGTGCGATGTGACTTCGACAGACGATATCAATGCCGCCGCCGAGGCTGCCGAAAAGGAGTTCGGCCGCGTGGATATTTTGCTGAACTGTGCCGGTTCGTCGAAAGACAAGGGCGTCGTCGACATGACGGACGAAGAATGGGACTTTACGATTGCGACCGATGAGACGAGTGTCTTCAAGATGACCCGCGCCTTTGCGCGCATCATGCAAAAGAACAAATATGGCCGCATTATCAATATTGCGAGTATGTATGGCCTAGTTGGTAATACAGAAATTCATACCGTTGCCTACCACGCCTCAAAGGGTGCCGTCGTGAACTTCACTCGCGCCGTAGCGGCCGAGCTCGCGACCGAAGGTATTACATGCAATGCGATCTGCCCAGGCTACTTCGAAACAGAGCTCACGAAGGCTGTGCTCGACACACCGAGCTTCCAGGAATTCGCGAAGACCCACGTCCCAATGCAGCGTTACGGCAAACCAGGCGAACTCGATGCTGCCGCGGTCTTCCTCGCTTCCGATGAGGCGCGCTATGTGACCGGCGCTATTTTGCCAGTAGATGGCGGCTATACTTGCATTTAATTAATGCATTTGTGCTTAATTTTTGGTACAATAGACATTAGGAAAAAGTGGAGTTAGGTGTGGCGCGCAAAAGAAAATTGCGAAATAATCGGAATAATATTGCTATCTTAGGCGGTCTTTTTGTGGCGGCTTTCACTGGCGGCATCATGATTAACGCCTCTGCTGACCTCATTGAAGATGGTTCCGAACTCGACCTAGACGCCACTCATTCTTATAGTATCGTTACTAGCTATGAGGGCGTTGATGTTCGCGGCGTCGCCTCAAGCGATACGCGCCTAGCAAACCTCTATAGTGATCGTATTATTGTGACTAACCAAGTCCCGCGCGGTATGACTTTCGAAAAATTTGGCGAAACGAATATCGCTGATAAGTGCAAGGGCAAAGTAGTTGACTTGAATTATGACGAGACGATCCGCACCGTTAGCTATGCAGTCGAAGACCTCCAGGCCGGCTGCGAGATCTCTGTCGATGTCATTGTTCGTACACCTAAGGAAGTCGAAGACGAAGCGACCAAAGCCCAAGACTTGCGTCGCGATTTTTACGTCCAAGCCAAAGCGACTGAAAATGGCATTGCTAGCGCGCGCTCCAATCTAGCGCACACTTACATTGGTAACGACGTAGTTCCGCTCTACAAGGTGAACTACGAATTCACTGGCGACATTCCGTATGGTGTGCCAGAATTGCCAGAGCAGACCAGATATTCTAAGGGCGCCCTTGTCGAGATTGCGCCAAATCCATACGTTCCTGGCTATTCATTCTCTGGTTGGTCTGCCGGCGAAGCCCCAGAGGGCTCGGGCAGCTTTACGATGCCGGCAAACGACGTGACTCTAACCGGAACTTTCGTGAAAAATGCAGAAGCTCCATACTACAAGGTTACTTATCGAGCTACCGGATATGTCCCGGCAAACTATTATGCTCCAGCAACGAAGACCGTCGCTGCTGGTACGCTTTTCCGCCTCGATCAACTCACGAAGGATTATGCTCCGGAAAACTACGGCTTTAGCGGTTGGATGACGGCTGATGCCGAGATTGTCGATGATGGCTTTATTATGCCAGAACACGATGTCGAAATCGTCGGCAGTTTCAATATGCTTAGCCCGATTGAAGAGACGCAGGTACCAGCTAATCGCGGCCAGAAGCATACGGTCACCTATAAGCCAAACTTGCCGGCTGGCTGCAAAGACTACAACACTAGCCCAGCGCAAAAGAGCTACTATACTGGCGAGGCGATTCATATTAGTGCCAATAAACCGATCTGTGATGGATACAATTTCAAGGGCTGGCAGATTGATTCTGACGTAAAGATTAAATTCATTAACGAAGACTATTTCGAAATGCCGAGCGAAGACATCACGCTTCGTGCGGTCTGGTCTAAATTTAGCGTTCAAATTAAATAAGGAACAGCCATGAAATGCCACGAACGAGATGGTGGTGGGCAAGAAGACGAAGCGACGGCGGTTGTCGACTGGGGCATTTTGGCTGACGAAAGCACCGAAACTCGGGCGGCCCAAGAGGCATAAAAATAACCCCCGGCAAATGGTCATGCCGAAGGGTTAACCAAGGGTGTTGAATAGCTAGGCCTCCTGAGCAGAGACTGAATTACGCAATGCTATACGCGTTACACATTGGCTATGTGTACCATACGCACGCCTGCACGTATTACTTTGCGCGAACGTGGATCGAGTGTTGGAATGTGTGGGCCAGGTGATCTGGTATTCGGGTATAGGATAAAAATCTCTATTTAAAAAGAGCCCACAGACGTCAACAGAACGCACTAGTAAAATACGTCAATTGTCTTCTGATAGTTTATCAGAAGACCTAGCCGAAACGAGCACTGGTCTGTATGGGGCCAGACCAGGTTAGCTAGAGTATAGCACAGCCAATAAAAAATACAAGCATAAGCTTGTAAATCTCGTGGCGCGCAAAGATCGAACTGTGATTATTGTCGGTATCATTGATAGCTTTGGCCAAAAGGAGGCCGATATGGCTCGATCGCTGGCTTTTGTTGGCCTCTGAATATGCCCCCTGCGCCGCCCGATATGGTAAAATATTTTCTATAGTGAAAGTAAAAAATGAACATGTAGTATCAATTATTGTGCCTGCGTACAATGCTGAGAAATATCTAAATAAATGCGTCGATAGTATTCTTAATCAATCGCACCGTCAGATAGAAATAATTCTCGTTAACGACGGCTCGAGCGATAATACTGGTCTATTATTCGATGAGTATGCCAAAAAAGATTCCAGGGTAAAAGCAATCCACACGGAGAACGAAGGCCTGTCGCATGCGCGCAATGTCGGCATTAAAGAGGCAAACGGTGAGTATGTTTGTTTCGTAGATTCGGACGACCGCATTTCTGCTCTGTTTGTAGAAAAGCTACTAGATGCGGCAATTAACAACGACACCAGGATATCTCAGTGCGACGTGCAGCTAGTGGACGAGAATACGGGCAAATCTTTAGCGGAGTGGAAGGTTAAAACAAAATCAAGTATAGTTGATGGGAGGAAACTGGTCCTTGATTCGTTGCATGGCGATAACACGCAAAATGTTGTCGTCTGGAATAGAATTTATGATAGAAGTTTATTATCGGCGAATTCTTTTGAAGAGAAAAGGATACACGAGGACGAGTTTTTTACGCACAAAATATTATATGACGAAAAAGTAGCGTTAGTGCACGAATGCCTATATCAGTACACTCAGAACCCATCTGGCATTATGAAGGGCGGCAAGTATAGTGCTGCTTATCGCGATGTTATAGATGCATTCAACGCGAAGAATGAGTTTTTCGCTCAACGCGGAGATATTGAACTGTTGCGTGCAGACTGTGTTTATATTTTATCGTCAATTATTCCGTCGATTATTATAAAATATGCGACTAGCGACAATAAGAAAAAAAATAATGAGGTGATAAAGAGGCTAAAAGAAGAATACCGCCAAATTGCCTGCGCCGCTAAGGAATGGAAAATCAAAATCCCATATAAGATTAAAGCCAAGGCCTTTATCAAGATAAGGTTTCACGCTATTTACGTTAAGCTTAAGAATGTTAAAAAATGAGAAACGATAAGAAAGCAGTGAGTAAATCATCGTCGAGTTCAATTTTTTCGGGTGTCTTCTGGAAATTTGGCGAAAGAATCCTAGCGCAATCGGTATCGCTTGTAGTGTCGATAGTGTTGGCTAGATTCTTGCTGCCAGAACAATATGGCGTGATAGCTATAGTTCTAATATTCATTGCCTTTGCCGATGTGCTTACGGTTAGCGGCTATAGCGCTTCGCTAATACAGAAGAAGGACGCGACGAAGGTCGATTTTGATTCGATTTTCTACTGTAGCCTAGCCACGTCAATCCTAGTATATTTAATTCTTTTCTTCTGTGCACCGCTGATTGCGTCGTTTTATTCAATGCCGCTGCTGATCCCCGTTATTAGGGTATTTTCGCTAAGGATAATCATATCTTCCTATAATTCCGTTCAGCACGCGTTTGTTTCGCGCCACATGCTCTTCAAGAAGTTCTTTTTCTCGACGCTGTTCGGGACTCTAGTGTCGGGTGTAGTGGGAATATATCTGGCGACGAAAGGGGCGGGCGTTTGGGCGCTAGTTGCTCAATACCTAACTAATACAGTCATAGATAGTATTGTGTTATCGTTCACTATTAAATGGCACCCGGGCCGAAATTTTTCGTGGCTGTCGGTCAAGGGGTTGATGAAATTTGGCTGGAAAGTACTAGCGGCCGATTTTTCTGGTACATTTTTCGATCAGTTGCGTTCATTGCTTATAGGAAGAGCTTATACGTCGGCCGATCTTGCGTTATATAACAAGGGGCAGCAGTTGCCGTCATTAGTGATAGATAACGCTAACAACTCAATTATGGCGGTTCTATTCCCGGCCATAGCGAATTCAAACGATAACATGGATCGCGTGAAGCAATTGACTAGGCGGCTCGTAAGGACGATATCGTATGTAACTATTCCTATTGCTGCGTTGCTCTGTTTGGTGGCTAGGCCGCTAATAATCGTTTTGCTAACAGAAAAATGGTCCGACGCGACGATATATATGCAATTATTATGTATGGCCGCAGCAATTTCGCTAACTGGTAACATTAGTCTTCAAACAGTAAAAGCCGTGGGGCGCAGCGATATCTTGCTTAAACTCGAGTTTGTTAAAAAGCCAGTATATGTGTTGCTGTTAGTTATCGGAATGAATATTAGCGTCGTGGCGGTCGCCGTAACTTCGTTGCTATATGCAATCTATAGCACCGTTGTTAATTCGAAAGCGATGTCTAAAATCACAGGATACACTTTGTCGCTGCAGATGCGCGATATGTTGAAGGGGTACGTAGTGGGCGCATTGTGCTGTATTCTTCCGCTAACAGTTCTATTATTGGACATGCCGCCATTATTCCTTGTTCTTGCACAAGGCGTATTATTTATAGCTTCGTATGTGGTCCTGGTAAAAGTCATGAAAATTACAGAAATCAAGAATATGGCTACGATGATTTTTAGAAAAGTGAGGAGGAAAAATGGCTAAAATATCGAAGGTCCTTAGTTGGGCAAAAAGCGGAACTCTTATATTTGAGCTAAAAAGCCACGTAGGGACCCTTGGCATAAAGGATCCTAGAGCTAAAGCACTCGAGAGGACAAGGCGCGTCTATAAGAAATTGGAGAAAATGGCGGAAAAAGCGGGGGAGTATGAGATTCTTCCTGCGCTGAGAAAAGAAAAAAAGGCTGGCGGGAATACCATATGGGTATACTGGGGCACAGGACTAGAGGGTGCGCCGGAAATCGTGAAGGCGTGCATAAAATCATTCAAGAGTAGCTTCCCATCAAAAAATATAGTTGTTTTGACGGATAAGGAGCTTCCGAATTATGTGTCGTTCCCGAAATTCATTACCGATAAAGTCAAAGACGGTACTATAACGAAGACGCATTTTTCTGATATACTCCGTGCGGAATTATTGTACCGATATGGCGGTTTATGGGTTGATGCTACGGTATTATGCACGGCAGAAGAGAAAGATATAGATAGGGTATATTTTAGTGGGCCTTTGTTCGTATTTAAGGAAATGTGTCTAGACAGAGGCGCTTTTCAGTATTGCAGAATGTCGAGTTGGTTTATATTTGCTGAAGCCAACGATCTAATCATAGCAAAAACGAGAAACTGCCTGTATTATTATTGGGAGCATTGCGACTATTTAATAGACTATTTTGTCTTCCACCTGTTCTTCTCGATCTCGAGTAGGCGCTATGAAGAAGAGTGGAGCAAAATTCCAATGATGAATAATTCAAGCCCGCATTCAATGATGTTTGAGCTCGGCAATAGGTATAGCGCTGAAGATTGGAGACGGCTGATTAATGAGTGTCCATTCCATAAATTAGAACGACATACAGATTATTCGCAAAAACCCGACACGATATATAAAAAAATATTGGAGAAGTATCTATGATGAAGCCCCTCAAAAAGATAGTTAAGAGTATAATTAAAACACTATTACTACTTTTTCCGGTGCGCAATAATAAAGTTATTTTCTGTTCTTTTGGCGGCAAAAACTATGGCGGAAATCCTAAATATATCGCAGAGGAGATTGCGCGCAAACACCCGAACGTGGATATGGTGTGGATCCTGAAAAATCCGCTCGAGACTATACCTAAGGGAATGCGGAAGGTGAGAGCTAATTCGGTCAGATGTTTATATGAGTATCGAACCGCGAAAGTAATAGTCCAAGATATACGGAATTCGCATTTTTGTAAAAAAAGGAGGGGGCAGTACTACCTTCAGACATGGCATGGCGCTCGGCACACGAAAGAGGTTGAGAAGGCAGCCGGGGCCACTCTTTCGGATAATTATATAGCTCAAGCTAAATATGACGGAAGCGTCACAGACGCCTTTATTGTCGACAGTGAGCTGCAGGTCCAAATAGCAAAACGCGATTTTTGGTTGAACGACGACGTTGAATTCTTGATGCATGGCTTACCGCGCAACGATATTTTCTTCGATTCAAAGAAAAAGAGCGAGGCGTCTAAGAAAGTAAGAAAGGTTTTTAAAATGAAAGGCAACGACTACTTGGTATTGTATGCCCCAACATTTAGGGACGATGGCAGCACCGATGCCTATGTCACGAATTTCGAAAGGCTATTGGACGCTTTTGATAGAAAGACTGGGAAAAATAGCATAATTATGGTGAGATTCCATCCGAATGTCGATAAAAGAACCGTAGGAGTTACGTACGGCGATAGGGTTATTGATGCTTCTGAATATCCCGACATGGAGGAGCTTGCCATTGCTTGCGACTGCTGCATATCCGACTATTCGTCGTCGATTTTTGGCTTTGTTACTATGTCTAAGCCTGTTTTCTTGTATGCTCCCGACTACGATGAATACTCAGCGGGAAGAGGCCTTTCGCGGGAGTTCCTGAATATTCCGCTTAGGTTCAACAAGAGCATAGGTGAACTAGTCGAAGAGGTGTTGGCGTTCAAGAAGAAAGACTATGTTAAGAAAATTGATAAAATGAACAGAGATGCGCAAGTGGTGGACGACGGGCATGCTTCGGAAAAAGCGACTGAGTGGATAATGAATAAAATCGAAAAGGATGAAAACTAAAAGAGGCGGCTCGAACCGCTCCTCGGCAGATGGGAAAAGACCTCAAAGAGAAGCCGTAGCACACGGAGATCGAATTATAATTGTCGTAGATAATTTTGGCAATTTTAGGCGAAAAGGCGGGCACGGTACGGATGCTGGATTTGCCGTGCGCTAGACGCGAGGTGCCCAGGATTATATAATATTTCTATGCCTAGAAAGAATGACTGTTCTTTTTCGCGCGAAGACACGAAAAAAGTCAAAGGCTTTGCTATAATGGCGATGCTATTGCATCACTTATTCGCTTTCCCGGCCAGAATTGCTGGCGGTGGGGTGTGGTCGTTTTTCGGGCCCTCCAATAATGGACTTATTAGTCTATTGGGCAATTTTTGTAAAATATGCGTTCCGCTTTTTCTGTTTCTTGGCGGGTATGGCATTTATATCCAGGCGAAAAATAAAAAATATACAATATTGAGCAGCATAAAAAAACTGTATTTAGCCTACTGGAAAGTTTTTATCATCTTTATTCCAATCGCATTTCTATTGTTCAGTAACCAGATAGCATATTGCGGCGAATCGGGGATCTATTCGAAATATAATCACTTCAGTTTGCTTGAAGTTGTGCGGAATTTTTTGGGCGTCTCGTCAACGTTACAGCCGGAATGGTGGTTTTTGTCGGCTTATGTCGTAGCGATTATCTCTTTCCCGCTATGGAAATATATATTTAATAAAATCAGCGCCCAGATGTCGGTCTTGCTTGTGGTCGCTGTTTGTCTCGCTATGCAGTACATCTTTCCCGCAATTGGCAGTATGAATAGCCTTGGGTCGATGAACCGCAACTATCTATATAGGGTGTTTTTATGTCAGGACGGGTGTTTTTATGCCTGCTTTTTGATAGGCATGCTCTTCGCCAAATATAACTGGTTAGCGAAGACCGAAGCGCTATTGCGGGAACATTTCAAAATCAATGTAGTTACGAGCTTAATGGCTATCGCTGCTATGGTCATTCTGAGACAAAAAGTCACCGGACAAAGCCTTGATATGCTTTACGCGCCGGCTATTACTATTTGTGTCACAGTAATAGCGAAATCATTGCCGGTCATTGGACGCATGCTTATGTCGATAGGAAAACATAGCACTACAATGTGGCTCACGCATACGTTCTGGTGCTATTATTTCTATCCAGTGGTTCAGGTAGTTGTTTGGCCTAGATATGCTATTGTGTGCTATATAGTGCTTCTGGCAATATCGTATACCTTTGCGTTTCTGTTTGATGGTTTCTGGGTGCTCATATCGAGAGCGGTGGCGAAGTCGCCACGAGGTCGTTCCGCTAAACAAAAAATACAAGCATAAGCTTGTAATTTTCATGGTGCTACAAAAGCGACAACTTTTGAACACATTTATATTATATCATATTGGTTCTTAGAAAACCGAAATTGTGCTAATTTTAGACTGCCGAAAATTTC
>JAEEGL010734610.1_pt1 | contig 14644 bp, 11 predicted proteins | sample 9134231 | NCBI WGS metagenome assembly JAEEGL01 (sample SAMN16246548, study PRJNA631951) | gut metagenome | biome: gut microbiome; feature: rumen; material: fiber-attached | host: Bos | place: Iran: Karaj | collected 2018-10 | reverse complement strand
GTTTATTTTGCAATGAAATACGGCCTGACGCCCGTAGGAACGTACGCTCACGAATTCGTACAGATGTACCAGGGCATCGACTCGATACCGCTCGCATACACGAATCACTACGCGATGGAAGACTGGTACGATTACTACCGCGGCGACAACGGCACTGCTTTAACCGATACCGTCACTACCGACCTGTTCCTCAAGGATTTCAACCGCGCGATGGTCAACAACTACACCGGAGTTCGTCACGATTCGGGAGATCCGTACGAATGGGGCGCGAAGATCATAGAACACTATAAAAAATACGGGGTCGACCCCCGTACGAAACTGCTCCTGTTCAGCGACAGCCTTGACTTCGACCGCGCTCAGAATTTATATGATCATTTCAAGGACAAGGCAAAAGTATCGTTCGGTATCGGGACTTTCGTCACAAACGATACGTTCGCCACGCCGCTGAATATAGTTATAAAACTCCAGTACGTTAACGGCCGTCCCGTGGCCAAACTTTCAGATGCTCCCGGCAAGGCGATGAGTCAGGACGGAGAATACCTCGACTACCTGAAACACGCCGTTGAATTCCGTCTGGAGCGCGAACGCGGAAACAGACTGGAGTAAAAAGGATCGGTCTATTTCACGTGCTTTTCACAATAAGCAACGATATCCGACACGGTAACGAATTCGGCAAGTTTTTCGTCAGGTATCGTTATGCCGTAATCTTCCTCAAGAGTCATAAGCATCTGGAGCACGTCGAGCGAATCTGCGCCAAGGTCATCCTTTATGCGCGATTCCGGCGTGATCTCCACGTTTTTAAGCCTTAATTGAGATATCAGCATTTCTTTAACCCGTTCAAACATCTAATTGTCCTCCTTATCTGCGGGATCGTTATGCATCCCTGAAATATATTCTGAAATTTTAGCGTTTAGATTACTTTTCTCCATTTTCAGAGCCTGCTCGATGCAGCGAAGTACGGACGTGCTGCCGCTGCTGCCGTGGCCTTTAACGATTATTTTTTCTGTGCCCAGAAGTACGCTTCCGCCGTAATTCTGGTAATTCATCAGATCTTTTTCTTTTTTAAACATGCTCTTCATGAAAAGAGCTCCGAACTTGTATATTCCTTTGGAATAAATGTCACGCTTTAGCATCTTGAGCATCTCGAGCGCGGTGCCCTCTGTGGTCTTCACCAGGATATTGCCCGAAAAACCGTCCGAAACTACGAGGTCGTATTTACCGGTAAGCAGATCGCGGCCTTCCATATTACCGACGAAATCAGCTCCGTGTTCGGCGGCAAGCAGTTTGAACACTTCTTTGTGGAGCGCGTCGCCTTTTTCGGTCTCCGTGCCTATATTCAGCAGCGCGATCCGGGGATGTTCGATCCCGAAGTAATTCTGAAGATAGAGCGAACCGATTATCGAAAACTGCAGGAGCTGCTCGGGTGTGCAGTCGACGTTCGCGCCGCTGTCGCATACACCCACGATCCGGCCGTCCATTGTCGGCAGCACAGGGCAGAAAGCAGGGCGTGACAGCCCGCGTATCCGGCCTATCCGTACGGTAGCCGCGGCAACGAGCGCGCCTGTTGCCCCCGTCGATATCATACCCGTGATGTCGTCGCTTTCGCGAAGCAGCTTTATCGCTTTCATCATCGAACTCTCACGCTTGAGCCTGATCGCGTCAGTCGGTTTCTCCTCGCCGCTGATAACGTCCGGGGCATGCAGTATCTCATACCTTGAACTATCCGCTCCGCCGTGTTCCGCTATGCATTTTTCTATCGCGGCCTTGTCTCCGGACAAAATCATATAGAGCTCCGGATATTTTTCCAGCGCCAGAAGGGCACCTTCAACGTTTGCCTGAGGGCTGTGATCTCCGCCCATAGTGTCCATAATCAGTTTGATCATTCTCACTCATCCTCTGCATTAAGAAGTTTTACGTAGGATCTGCGCCTTTTATGCTGTACCGAACGGAACCGCTTCCAAAGGTTCTGGATGGCGTGGTTATCCTCGAGGTTCAGGTTGGTCTCGCAGTATTCCACGCCGTCTTCACGCAGCATTTTCATGAGCATGGAGCACATTACGGCAGGGATACCGCGGTTTAAGTAATCAGGGCGTACCGCAACAAGACCGAGGTCAAGGATGCGGGGCTTTTTTATGGCTTTCAGCAGTCTTACGAGGGCTGCCGGAGTCAATCTGCCTCCCGAGGGCTGCACTGCGCGTGCGATCGACGGGAAGCACAGGGCAAGGCATACAAGTTCGTCGTGTTCATCGAGTATGACCATCACGTGGTCAAGGTCGATGATCAGTTTGAAGTTTGCGATAAGCATCTTCTTCATATTGTCCGTGAACGGGACGGTCCCGTAGAGGCCGTCGTAGCTTTTGTCGAGCAGTTCGAAGAAGTCATCGGCGTAGCGGCGGAGGAAGTCATTGACGTTGTCCGCGGGTCCGATGTGCAGATTATACCTCTTCATAACGAAATCTGCCATCCTGTCAACGGAAGCCTGATCGCTTGCGCTTTTCTCTCCGGCAGGCGCGGAATCGCTGTCGGGTAGGTAGAGCTTGCATTCCGTCCAGTCGACCTCTTTTTTAAAACCGAGCTGTTCGATGAGACGAGCGTAATATTCGGCGTTATACTGTTCCTCGAACGTGGAGAGCTGGTCAAATCCCTCTACGAGCAGGCCTTCGCGCTCCAGGTCGGAATATCCGAGCGGTCCGCATACGGTGTCCATGCCGTGCTCTGCCGCCCAGCTTTCTACTGCGCTAAACAGCGCTCTTGCGACTTCAAGGTCGTCAATACAGTCGAAACGTGTGAATCTTACGCGTTTTTCGTTGTTCTTTTCGTTCGCGGATCGCTGGATTATTCCGGAGATGCGGCCAACGACTTTATCCCCGTCGTATGCCAGAAAGAACGAGCTTTCGCACGTGTCGTGGTACGCGTTTTTCTTTCCGAATATCTTTTTTTCGTCTCCGTAAAGGGGAGGGACGAACTGATCGCACCCGGCGTAAAGTTTAAGCGGATAATCTATAAATGCCTTCTGCTGCTTTTTAGTCGTGACAGGGATAACCGTGATCATTGACGCGCCTCCGCTTTATTTTTCGCGTACGTGGAAGCACAGTCCCACTGCGTTCGGTCCGCAATGGCTTCCGGCGGTCGGATTTGTCACGATCTCGACGATCCTGAGTTTATCGCCGTAACGTTCTGCTAATATTTCACGCAGTTCCGCGACGAGTTCGGGCGAATCGGTATTGCCGATGACGACTCTGTGAGATTCGACGTCTTCTCCGCGCTGTTCGATCAGATCGGCGAGCGTTTCCAGGGCTTTTCTGCGCCCTCTTACGGATCCGAGGCTGACCATCTTTCCTTCGTTGTTCATATATATCAGGGGGCGTACGCCCAGAAGCGTGCCCATCGTCGCTTTAAGCCCGCTTACGCGTCCGGAGCGGCGGAAGAATTTAAGGTCGTCGGCAATGAAATAAGTGCCGAAATGCATCACTTCTTTTTCAGCCCACGCGACGATCTCTTCGGCCGTCTTTCCGGCCTTATACAGGTCGCCTACTTCCAGGCAGATGTTGAAGCTCAGAATGGTGATGCCCATCGTGTCGATCGCGTAGAATTTACGGCCCGGATATTTCTCCTTAAGTGACTCGACGGCCTTATCCATCGCATCGAAAGTAGCGGTCATTGCCCGCGAAAAATGTACGTACAGGATGTCATTGCCCGCGGCGAATTCCGGCTCGAAGTACTGGATATATCTTGCTTCGCTGATCGCGCTCGTGGTGGGAAGAGCGCCATCTCTGAGCGTGTCGTAAAAGGCGTGTGTGTCGAAGTCCGGCGAGTCTTCGTACGGATAAACTGTTTTTCCGTCTGAAGTGAACGGCATGCTGATGAGTTTGTATCCGTATTCTGCCGCTATCTCCGGTGTCAGATCTGTGTCTGTGTCTGTGTAAAGTGTGAGCATTTTATCCTCCGTTATGTTAATTATATTCGGTTTATTCGTCGTTATTCAAATATCAGGATGTAGTCGTATACCGGCTGTCCGCCGTCAATATATATGAATTCGGTGCGTTTGAACGTTTTTTCGAGCTTTTCCCTTAGTTCTTCGGCTTTTCCGGTGTCAATATCCGCGCCGCCTATTACAAGCACTACGTCGTACGTGCCGGCGTTTAGCGCACCGCATAATTCGAAAGCGGCGTTTTCTCTGTCAGGGTCGTCAATGTAAACGCGCTCTTCCGTGAAGCCGATGAAATCGTCCTTCCTGATCTCCACGCCGTCCTTTAACGCATCCCTGCTGGCCGGAGCGATATGTGCCGTGACAGCCGCATCTCCGATCGACTCCGCATCGGCGATGATCGACTCGGGATCATCAGAAGAAACGTCAAGCATTGACAGCGCCGAATATCCTGCCCCGATCGTCTTGGTGCGCGCCACGTACACGCGCGATTTGGTGTAAAGCTCCGCCGCTTGACATGCTGTTAATATAATATTCCCGTTGTTGGGGAACACCAGAATATTATCCGCGCTGATACTGTCGAAGGCGTCGATAAAATCTGCCGCTGACGGGTTCATGCTCTGGCCTCCGTCGATCACGGCGTCAACGCCCAGAGCAAGGAACGTTTCTTTCATTCCTTTTCCGGATGCGACTGCGACAGTGGCATATTTTTTGCGCGCTTCTGTCGTAAGTACCAGACCGTCCGTTTTATTATCCTGATGATCTGACGCGTGTTCCATTAATTTATCTATCCCCGGCGTGTTCTCGTTATGCTGAAGCGTCATATTTTCTATCTTCATCGTGAGAAACTCGCCGAAATCCTGCATATGATTTAAAATAACCCCGGGTCTTCTTGTATGCACGTGAACTTTAACGATGCTGCCTTCTTTAAAGCATACGACCGACTCTCCGACGTCGTTAAGATAGTCTGAAATCAGCGAAACGTTAAAATTCTCCACGTCAACCTTCGCGCTTTGGAGTCTTAACAGGAACTCGGTGCAGTATCCGAAAAGCAGCTCGCTGTCTTCCGTGAATTTTGAGAAATCGGGAGCGGCTGCGGCAGATCCGCCCGTGCTATGAACTCCGGCAGGGGAGCGTGTCCCGGCGGTACGGGTGTCTGAAGCCTGATCCTCGCCCCGGAACACTTTTACCATTCCTTCGATTATATACATAAGCCCGGCGCCGCCGCTGTCAACGACTCCGGCTTCTTTTAGTACAGACAGCAGTTCCGGCGTGCGTTTAAGTGAATTTTTAACTTCTTCGAGGATTATTTCGAAATAATGATCTAAGCTGTCGCTCCCGGATACTTCTGAGTTCGCTCTTTCGACCGATTCGCGGATGACCGTGAGCATCGTTCCTTCGACAGGTTTAGAAACCGCGTTATATGCTTCTTTAACACCTCTGGCGAAGGCTTCCCCGAACTCTTTCGTTCCGGCGTACGCTTTTCCGGAAAAGCCTGCTGCGATGCCGGAGAATATACGGGACAATATCACTCCCGAATTTCCTCTCGCACCTAACAGCATTCCTCCTGCTGCTTTCGCGGCAACGTTTTCGAGTGATCCGTCTTCCGCGGCCAGAGCGGCGTCAAAACCCGACGCGATGGTGGACAACATATTGTCCCCGGTGTCTCCGTCCGGGATCGGAAATACGTTCAGGTCGTTTACGGTGATCCGGTTAGCGTCGAGAGCTCTCACTCCTCCGCCTAACATATTTATAAACAATGTTCCGTCAACAATTTCTGCCAAGATTTTTTCCTCCGGCGACAATCACTTTATTTATCGCGGGTCTCAGCTTTATCTTCAGATCTGCCCCCGATACCTCTGAACACGTCAAGGATACCACAAAAGTGCGTCTTTTTCAAGTGGCGGTTTTAGCGTGGCGCTTTTCCTATTTCCGTTCCTTTTTCCGTGAAAGGAGGATATTAAAAAAGTAACCGCCGGCAGGTCTCCCGCCGGCGGATAACTCTGATGATCATATGATCGTTCTGTAAATTAACGGTATTACGCGGTATTACGCCCACGGATCATTTGCAGCGGGAACGCGGATACCCGGAAGGAAACCGGAGAAATTGTGGAGGAACCACTCGCCGGTGGAAGCCTTAGAACGGACAGTGATCGGACGGGGATTATCTGCACCGCCGGAAGTGATGTAAGCGGTGAAATATCCCTCAGCGTCGCGGCTGTACGGATTGGCTTTAACAGTGATCGTAAGGGGCTCTGTGGGCTCGTAATTATTAGCGGGCGTAGCGCCGGCAAAGTAAGAACGGGGCAGATAGTCCTTATCTCTAAGCTGCTCTTTAATGAATGCTTTTTCCTGAGCGCTAAGAGGAGCGGGTCCTTTAAGAACGTTCAGCATATCATACGCAAGATCTGCATTAGCGGGGAAGATATTGAAGGCAATGACTGTGAGTGCAATGACTTCGAATTCGTCCTTTGCAGCTGCTTCAGCGCGAGCCTTGAAATCTTCGATAGTGGTCGGAATGGTTTCGTAAACAAACGATTTCTCATCTGCGGGTTTTTCGTCTGCGGGTTTGAAAGCGCTTTTTATCTTATCTAAAAAAGACATTTTATTCCTCCTGAATTATTGTCAGTAAAAAACCTAACCGTTTTTTCCCGGAAAAGAATCACTTCTTAGAAGCGCGTCTTTTCTTATTAACTTCTGTTTTAAGGGCTTTTCCTGCTTTGAAAGCGGGAGCATATGAAGCCGCGATCTTGATCTTCTCGCCGGTGAGAGGATTGCGTCCGGTTCTTGCAGGGCGTTTTCTGGCCTCAAATGTACCGAATCCGATGATGGCAACTTTCTCTTTTTTTGCAAGCTCTGCTGTGATGGCATCGAAAGTGGCGGCAACTGCTGCTGCTGCGTCTTTTTTGGAAATTCCTGCGGACTGTGCTACTGCTGCGACTAACTCTGATTTGTTCATAGTTTACCTCCTGGTAAAAAATTTGTTATTTGGTAGATATATTATAGCACAATATTATAAAATAAAATAGTGCTTTTTTGAACTTTTTTACGGATTTTTCCTGCTTTGAGGCCGTTTTTAGGCCCGACAGGCGGCGTGAAGCGTTTTACGGATACGGCCGCAAATAGGGAAAAGCGTGGAGTGCGGCCGTGCGAACCGTCTTCCAATACGGCCGCAAATAGGGAAAAGCGTGGAATGCGGCCGTGCGAACCGCTTTCCAATACGGCCGCAAAAGGCGAAAAGTGAGGAGTGCGGCCGTGCAAACCGCCTTCCGATACGGCCGCAATTAGTGAAAAGAAAGGAGTGCGGCCGTGAAAACCACTTCCCAATACGGCCGCAAACAGTGAAAAGTGAGGAGTGCGGCCGTGCGAACCGCTTCCCAATACGGCCGCAAAAGGCGAAAAGAGGGGAATGCGGCCGTGTGAACCACTTCCAGATACGGCCGCAAATAGGGAAAAGTTAGGAGTGCGGCCGTGTGAACCGCCTTCCGATACGGCCGCAAACAGTGAAAAGTGAGGAATGCGGCCGTGCGAACCGCTTTCCAATACGGCCGCAAAAGGCGAAAAGTGAGGAGTGCGGCCGTGCAAACCGCTTCCCAATACGACCGCAAATAGAGAAAAGCGTGGAATGCGGCCGTGCAAACCGCCTTCCCAATACGGCCGCAAATAGGGAAAAGCGTGGAGTGCGGCCGTGCGAACTTTTCAAACGGATGCAGATGTGGTATAATCCCGAAAGCAAGCGATCCGGTCGCGAATCGACCGGACGGCAGGAGGAAAGCACGATGAGAATGAAAAAAACGACTGAAGCGCCCTGGCGCGAAACAATAAAAAACAGAAAAAAAGCCGGAACGGTATTGACCGCGCTCCTCCTCATCCTGCTTTTCATCGCTTCATTGATGCCGGGAGCCGGAACACTGACAAAAGCCGCGGAATTGACCACTGAATTTCCGACGTTCAAAGAATCGAACATGCCGATGTCCGTAGAGATAAACCAGGGCGATAACGTCGAGATGCAGATCCACGTATCGAAGCCCATCGTCTATGCCGGGCTGGAAATGCAGACCGCCGGGAAAGCACACACGATGGAAATAAGCGTATACGAGTGGGACAGAAACGTCATCTACTCGGTCAGGGGAGAAAAGCTTGCCGCGACCAGTGTGAGCGGATGGGAGGCCAATGAAACAATAGGTATCGACCTGTCCGGACTCCCGGGCGGATCGCTCAAAGCAGGCGAATATATAATCAAATTCGATTTGACAGAGGGCAATAAAATCACCGTAAGCGGGTACAAACCTCCCGTGAGAGGCGTGTACGTTTACCGCAACCTTTACGAGATCGCAGGATCGTTCAGGGGCAAGGTCGTTGCCGCCGGCCCGACGGATACGCTGCTCGATTTCGTTTCGGACGAAACAGATTACCCGTACCACACCGCCGAGCCCGAATGGACGGTAGAAGAAGACAGCGCGATCGCTAAACTCGGAGTCGACCCTACGCAGTGGACCGCGGTAGACGGCCTTGGCAGGACGCTTCCGGATAACTCCCAGGTAGGGTGTTCAGATGCACAGAAGCAGAAAAAAGTCGGTATATTCTACTGGACCTGGCACTATAATTTTGCGAATAACAAGCCGGTAAACGTGAACAGTATCATCACCGAGTATCCCGATGCGCGCAATGACTATTATCACGAGATCTGGAAAACGAACCAGGCGGGTGCGTATTTCTGGAACGAGCCGCTGTTCGGATACTATACCGAGATGGACGATTACGTACTCAGAAACCATGCCGAACTACTTACGGACGCTGGGATCGATTTCGTGCTGTTCGACTGCACCAACGGTAATTATACGTGGGAACCCGCATACCTGAACCTGCTTAAAGTATGGTCGGAGGCACGTGCAGACGGGATAAAAACACCTCAGATAGGATTCATGATGCAGTTCGGCTATACTGGAAACACCCTCTCGTCTCTTTCGCAGGTGTATGAGGCGATATATAAAAAAGGACTCTACCAGGATCTGTGGTTCTACTGGGAAGGAAAGCCGCTGGTCATGGCGCACAGCAGCGGCCTGGATCTCGAAGATAAGTACCAGGCTGAGATCGCGCAGTTTTTCACGTTCCGCGCGGGTGACCCCTCATATTTCGGAGCGAACAGCTCCGATTATTACTGGGGCTGGCTGCATATGTACCCCCAGGCACTGTACAGGAATGAAGACGAGAGCGTGGAAATGACCACCGTCGGAATAGCCCAGAACGCGAACTACGTTGACCTTTATTGCTCGGCGATGAACGGACCGTATAATATGAGCCGCAGTTATTCGCGCCAGCCGGAGTTTTCGTACTCGTACGATTACCGCGGTAAGAAGATCGTGTGCAATTCGGATATGGAAAACGCAAAACTGTACGGCATCAATTTCCAGGAGCAGTGGGACTACGCTATTTCCGTTGATCCGGAGATCATTTTCGTAACGGGCTGGAACGAGTGGATCGCCGGCAGAAACGTGGAATGGGGGAACGTCCCGAACGGATTCCCGGATCAGTGCGACGACAATAACTCCAGGGATATCGAACCGACCAAGGGCGACCTGAAAGACTACTACTATTACCAGCTGGTTGCCAACGTCCGCCGTTTCAAAGGAGCGTCGCCGTACAGCGTACAGAGCACGCAGAAAAAGATCGACATAGGCGGCGATCTCTCGGCCTGGGACGATCCTGCGATCGTTACATACAATCATTACGTGAATAACAGATACGACCGGGATAAGAAGGGCTGGAACGGCACTCATTACAAAAACAGCGGCGTGCGCAACGATTTTAAAACGGCCAAGGTCTCGTTTGACAAGGACAATATTTATTTCTATATCGAGACCGTATCGGATATCACGCCTTCCGAAAGCGGGAACTGGATGAGGCTCCTGCTCGACACGAAGGCGGCAACGGCTGATTCGGTGGATTGGGAGAATTTTGAGTTTATTTTAAACCGCACAGCGCCCACTTCCGAAGGCATCGTTGTCGAACGATCCACCGGGGGCTGGAACTGGGAGACGGTCGGTCACGCGGATTACCGTGTAGACGGCAACGTCCTTCAGCTCAGTGTTCCGCGAGGGATACTCGGGCTTTCCGGCAGCAAGCTCACGTTTAATTTCAAATGGTGCGACAATAACCTCGAGGACGGCGATATATTGACGCTCTATACCGACGGCGACGCCGCTCCCGGAGGCAGGTTCTGCTTCCATTTCACGTCCGTGGGAAGCCCTTCAAAAGCACTGCCGTACCTGCTTGCCGGGGTGGCAGGTCTCGTGCTGATCACTGCGATCGTAATAATTATAATTAGAAAAGCGGCATCTAAAAAAAGAGATGAGGCTTCTCCGAATGAATAAAAGCGGAAACACACAAAGGAGAGATTAAAAATGAAGAAGTTTATTGCTGTTTTTATAATAATAATGATCACCTCAGGCCTTGCCGTGATCGGTGCCGGAGCATCCGCAGAGGTTGAGAAGGAAATCATCCGCAACGAAGAGCCTTATGTGAATATAGACTTCGCGGATGCGGAGGAGACAGGCGATTTCGTGACCGATCAGGACCCTATGAGCTTTACTCATCTCGGGATCAGTTATATAAATCCTGCGACGTACCTGAAATTTACGGAAACCGACGCGATATCGGACGGAATGATGCTTAAATTACAGGATTTTGCCGATATACGCGTATGGTCGCTAATGGTCACCGACGAGGAAGCGTATGCGCTGGATATGACGGTAAAAGTAGAGTCGCTCGGCAAGGACGGATATTTTGAATTATGCGTCAGCGACGCGTTTCTTGAAGAATCGCACAACGAAGGAGAGGGCGGATTCGTATGGTGGATGAAGCCGGACGAAAACGGAACTCTTTCGCTGCTTGACCACGAGTATAAGGTGCTCGATACGCTGGAATTCGGGAAAACGTACAAGATCACGTTCTTTGTAGAGGCGGACGAGTCAACGTATACTGTATTGGTTGACGATAAACCGGTCGGAAGTTCGACGTTCGTGGGCGAGGTGACGTCGATCTCGGCGTTCAGGATCGACCTGCGCGGAGGCGGCATCGTTAACGTTGACGACGTCGTGCTTGACGGTGCGTACGTCCGGAAAAAGGCTGCGTCAACGCCTACTCCGGTCGTGACCGAGGCTCCAACTGAAGTTCTAACTGAAGCACCCACAGAGGCACCGACCGATGCTCCGACAGAAGCACCGACCGAGGTCACGACAGAGGTTCCCGCAGAAGCTCCGACTGCCGTTCAAACCGACGCTCCCCAAAAAACTCCTTCCGGCGAAGAGAAAGACGGAGGTTTTAAGCCGCTGCCGGTGATACTGGGCGCAGCTGCCGCTTTGGTGATCATAGCTGCTGTTATAATCATTCTGGTCAGGAAAAAGAAGCGTGGATGATCTGCTGATCTTAGCCGGTCAATGCAAAAAAGTGAAAAAAAGCGATTTACAACGGGCGTGTAAACGGATATAATATATCTGTTCCCTTATTACTTACTAAAGAAAAGGCTCGGAGGTGGGGCGATTGAAGAGAATATTCAGTTTTCAGAACGTCATATTCGCGGCGATCGCCGTTTACCTTGTATTCATGCTCATCAGCCAGCAGAAGACACTCGATGATAATATTGACCGCGGCGAGAACATAAAAAGCGAGCTTGCCATCGCCGAGCAGCAGCTCGAGGAGATCGAAGAGGAAGAGAACGTCGCCGACACAGACGAATATATCGAACAGCGTGCCAGAGAAGAACTGGGATACGTTTACGACGACGAGATCGTTTATATCAAGAAATAGCTACCGTAGATCATATATAAACTCATGGAAATCAGCACTGGAAACGTAAGTACCGGCGCGGATAAATGCAAAGGTACCGCGTCTCTTTTAGCGGCGAACCTTATATCCGACGCATTTTTTAGGAAAGCATCTACTCCGGGGGGTTATGCACTTTCGGAGTATAATTCTGTTACTTACGTGGAGATAGGAATCATCGCGGCACCGGCATCAGGCGGGGCACCCGGCGAAGATGATTTTCAGGTGTGGAAGACAAATATCTCAAACCTTGCCGATATGCTTATCTCGATCACAGTGAAAAAAACGTCGGTCAATTTCTACATAATGTTCGTGATTGACCCCGCGTGCAGGATCGCAGGCGGAGAAGAAGCGCTGAGAGAAGCACTTTCGCTCGGTCAGAAAAAACTCGAGGCCGCCGGAATGATAGCGGATATGATCGATATTGACCCCGAAAACGGTACGTACAGAGTGGTATCCGGCAGAAAGATAGGAAACAGAAAAGTACGCTCAGCCCTCGAAAAAACTCTTTCCGCATCCGGACTTTCAGCGGATGAACAGCTCGACAGGGCACAGAACACTGTGAACGAGTCGCGTCAGAAGATAAGGTCGCTCGAAGCATCGCCTGAATCCAGAACCAGGGGCCCCAGCCTGCTGATATTCCTGATAGTCGCTAACGTGCTCATATTCGCTGCAGGATCATTTATGAAACTGCGCACAGGTACGGATCCGCTCGTGAATTTCGGAATTCAGGATAACGCAAAGATATTTGCAGGAGAGTGGTGGCGCCTCATCACGTCGATGTTCCTTCACGCGGATATAATGCATCTCGTGAGCAATATGCTTTTCCTGTTTATGTTAGGGCGTACGCTGAACAGATACTACACGAATCTGCAGCTGTGGCTCATATACTTCTTCGGCGGTATCGCAGGAAATCTGCTCGGGCTGGCGTTTTCGGACGCGCTTTCGCTCGGCGCTTCGGGGGCAATAATGGGTCTCGGCGGGGCTCTCCTGTACCGTATGACGCTCGGGAAAAACGCAAAAGAATTCAGGCGTACGGGCAATTTCTCGTGGCTCGCCACGTCGGTCATTTTCAACCTGGCGTACGGACTGTTCAATCCGGGCATCGACAACTACGGTCACTTCGGCGGATTCTTCGGCGGATTCATCGTCGCATTGCTGATAGGAATAACGCAGAACTCGCGGAGCAGCGCCGCAGCTGATACGGACACATAAACAAACAGCGGGTACGGACACCCGAACACACTAGTATCCAGACATAAAGAAAAGGGTTAAAAGACGTACAATGATATTCGATAAAAATATAAATAAATACTACCTGCGTTACAGCTGGGCGCTGCTCATAGGCGTTGCCACGCTGTTCTGCATTGACTACGTGGAGCTCATTATCCCCGAACTCTACCGTATGGTCATAAACGGACTTAACGACGGGTATAATATGATAGGAGGCGTGCAGGTCCCGTTTGACATGCCGTTCGTGCTGAACAAGATCTGCCTGCCTATATTGATGATCATACTGACAATGGTCGTAGGGCGCTTCTTATGGCGCCTGTGCTTCATCGGCACGTCGCTCAAAGTAGAGCACGGACTGCGCCGCAGTATGTTTGACCGCTGCAAAGACCTCTCGCAACAGTATTACCAGGTCAATAAAGTTGGCGACCTTATGTCGTACTACACAAACGACCTCGAGACCGTTCAGGATTGTTTCGCATGGAGCGTCCTGATGATCACTGACGTGCTGATCTTAGGCGGTATGGCGTTCATCAAAATGATGCGCATGAGCTGGCTTTTAACGCTGCTCTCGATGATACCGATGGCGCTCATGGCGGTCATCGGCGTGATCATGGGCAACTACATGGAAGCCAAGTGGGAGCAGCGCCAGGCCGCGTTTTCGAAGCTTTCCGACTACGCTCAGGAGAGCTACTCCGGCGTGGCGGTCATCAAAGCGTTCGTAAATGAGTACCGCGAGCTGCTCACGTTCCGCAAGCATAATAAGGACAACGAAAAGGTCAACGTCGAGTTCGTAAAGCTGTCGATGAAGCTCGACATCTTTACCGAGCTGCTGATCGAGTCTGTCGTGTGCATCATTCTGGGCTACGGCGGCTGGCTCGCGCACGAGGGCGTGTTCAATGCGGGACAATTAATAGAGTATTTCGGCTATTTCGATTCGCTGATCTGGCCTGTAATTGCCGTCGCGGAACTGATCAAAATGACCTCGCAGGGAAAGGCGTCAATGAAACGCATAAGCGCTCTTATCGATGCGAAGATCGACGTTGCCGACGGCCCGAACGTGACCGAACCTGCCGATCTTAAACTGAAAGGCGAGATCGAATTCCGCCACATGACGTTCGCCTACCCGGGGACGGAGGTAAAAGTCCTTGATGACGTATCGTTTACCGTAAAGGCGGGAGAAAATATCGGCGTGATCGGGCGCACCGGTTCCGGAAAATCCACGATCGCCGATCTGCTGCTTCGCACGTATAACGTAGAGAACGGCACGCTGTTCCTTGACGGGAAGGACGTGAATACGATCCCGATCTACGCCGCGAGGGCAAACATTGCGTACGTGCCGCAGGACAATTTCCTGTTCAGTGATACGATCGAGCACAATATCGCGTTCTTCGAAGAACCGAAGAATGATGAAGAAGAGCACGTGCTCGTTGAGGAGAACGCGAAACTCGCAGACGTTCATGACAATATCAAAGGCTTCGCTTCCGGCTATTCCACGCTTCTTGGCGAACGCGGCGTGACCGTGTCTGGCGGCCAGAAACAGCGTATATCGATCGCACGCGCACTGATACGAAACGCGCCGGTGCTGGTGCTCGACGACTCGCTTTCGGCCGTGGACGTTGAGACGGAGGAGCACATCCTCACAAACCTTCGCGATAACCG
>JAEEGL016843540.1_pt1 | contig 14645 bp, 8 predicted proteins | sample 9134231 | NCBI WGS metagenome assembly JAEEGL01 (sample SAMN16246548, study PRJNA631951) | gut metagenome | biome: gut microbiome; feature: rumen; material: fiber-attached | host: Bos | place: Iran: Karaj | collected 2018-10 | reverse complement strand
GGCCTATATGGCACCCGTCATTGCTGGCGTTTTGCTGACCTATAAGGGAAAATACCTATGGGGATTGGTACTGACCGCCATAGCCGTTGCTTTGGAGCTGTATGCCAACCACTTGCAAATCACCTATTATCTTGTGTTGATCCTTGTTGTTATCGTTATTGCGGAGTTCATTTCCGACATCCGACAGAAGAAGCTGGTGCATTTCATCAAGGCGAGCCTGATGCTATTGGTTGTTGCCATTATTAGCGTCCTCACTTTCTCCACCAAGCTATATGCCAACTATGAATTCGGCAAGGAAACCACCCGTGGCAAACCCGTGCTGACCAGCAACGAAGCCAACCAAACCCAAGGCCTCGACCGCGACTACATCACCCAATGGAGCTACGGCAAGGGCGAGACCTGGAGCCTCATGATTCCCAATGCCAAAGGCGGTGCTTCGGCTTACATTGGCAAGCAGAACCCTGCCCTTGAAAAGGCTGACGGCCGATTCAAGGAGAGTATCGCCCAAAGCAATGCATATTGGGGCGACCAGCCAGGCACCAGTGGTCCCGTTTACGTCGGTGCTATTGTGGTATTCCTATTCGTGCTAGGTGCCTTAACGGTGAAAGGTAAACTAAAATGGGCCTTGCTCATCGCGACTTTGCTCTCCATCCTACTCAGTTGGGGCAAAAACTTCATGGGCTTCACCAATTTCTTCTTGGACTACATCCCGGGTTACGACAAATTCAGAGCCGTTTCCATGACCTTAGTCATCGCCGAGGTCACCATGCCATTGCTAGGTTTTTTGGGCTTGGCCGAGATGGTCAAAAAACCAGAGAGCTTCAAGCAAAACTTGACAAAATTCTTCATCGCCTTGGGCATTACGGCTGGATTCTGCTTGATCTTCTACCTCATGCCGAAAACCTTCTTCAACTTCCTCAGCCAAGAAGAAGCCAAGCAATTTGCCGCCATGAGTTCGGGCAAAGACGGTGCTGTCTACGCCCAGTTTGCCTCCCAGCTTGAAAACGTCCGCGTGGCCATTTTCCGCAAAGATGCCTTGCGCAGCCTCGCCTTCATCATCTTGGCTGCTGTGCCGTTGTTCCTCTATGGCAAAGGCAAGCTGAAAGCTGTGCCTACATTCGCTATACTGGCCGCACTCATCCTCATTGACATGTTCCCTATCGACAAGCGCTACCTCAACGACAACAACTTCATTGACAAGGCGAAATTCGACAAACCTTTCGTAGCTTCAGCTGCCGACAAATACATCCTAGACGACAAGAGCCTTGACTTTAGGGTAGCAGACATCACCAAAGACCCATTCAACGATGCCAGCACTTGTTATTTCCACAAGTCGATTGGTGGCTACTCGGGCGCCAAGCTCCGTCGTTATCAAGACATCATCAGCAACTACCTCGGCGCCGAGCTCAACCAACTCAGATCTGCAAAAACAACACAAGACCTGATACTACGCTTGGAACAGTTAGAAGTGCTTAACATGTTGAACACCAAATACATCATCTTCAACCCACAAAGCCAGCCGTTTGAAAACCCATTTGCTTACGGCAACGCTTGGATGGTGAATGATGTGCAAATCGCCAATACCGCCAACGAAGAATTCGACGCCTTGGCCACAACCGACATGCATCGCACAGCCATCATTAACAAAGAGTTTGAGCAACAGGTGGCAGGTTATAAACCCAATTTGGAAGAAGGCAGCATCACCTTGACAGATTACCGACCCAACCAATTGACTTACTTCTTTTCAGCAAACGAAAACAAACTCGTGGTCTTCTCAGAAATCTGGACCAGCAAGGGCTGGACGATGTTCATTGACGGCCAAGAAAGTCCGCTGCTACGCGCCAACTACCTCTTGCGTGCTGCCATGATTCCTGCTGGCCAGCATGAAATCGTGATGCTCTACGAACCTAAGATTTGGAAGGTGGGCGGCTTGGTTTCGCTGGTGAGCTCGCTGGCACTAATCCTATTTGCCATTGGAGCCGTCATCTATTCCTATAAAACGAAAAAAAATATCCCCAATAAATAACACAAATGAAAGCCCTAATATTAAATTCAGGTCTCGGCCATCGCATGGGGGTACTCACAAGTGAACACCCCAAGTGCATGACTGAAATATCGCCCCACGATACCATTTTAAGCAGGCAGCTTCGGCAAATGATTGATTTCGGAATCGAGGAAGTGGTCATGACTACAGGTTATTTCGACCAGATTCTCATCGATTATTGCCAGTTTTTGCACTTACCGTTGAAAATCACTTTCGTCAATAACCCGCTTTACGACAAAACCAACTATATCTACAGCATTTACTGCGCCAAAGACAACCTCAAGGATGACGACATCTTGTTGATGCACGGAGACTTAGTATTCGAGAACTTGGCTTTGGAAGCCGTCATCAACAGTGCTGAAAGCTGCATGACAGTAAGCAGCACCCTACCCTTGCCTGAAAAAGATTTCATGGCAGTCATCAAAGAAAACAGGATTGAAAAGGTCGGGGTAAACTTCTTCGAGAACGCCCTGGCAGCTCAGCCACTCTACAAAATCAACAAGGACGACTGGGCGATTTGGATGGAACGCATCACGGAGTTCTGCGAAACAGGACAGACGCAATGCTATGCAGAGAACGCCTTCAACGAGGTATCCGACCGCTGTACCATAATGCCTTTGGATGTAAAGGACCTACTTTGCGCAGAGATCGACACTCCCGATGACCTGAACTCTGTAAGCACCAAGCTGAAAGAAGTGAACGAACGCAAGGTGTACATGTGTTTTTCCACAGATTACATCCATTCAGGCCATATCGCCATCATCAAGAGAGCCAAACGTTTAGGCAGGCTTATCATTGGTGTACTCTCTGATGAAGCCGTCGCCAGTTACAAACGTTTCCCATTAATGCCCTTTGACGAGCGAAAAGCCATGATGGAAAGCCTTGCCGGAGTTGAGCAAGTGGTCGAGCAGAAGAGTCTCAGCTACGCGGAAAACCTCAGGGAGTTGAAGCCTTATTACGTAGTCCACGGAGACGATTGGGTGAACGGATTCCAAAAGCCCATCAGAGAAGAAGTCCTATCCGTCTTGAAGGAATATGGTGGGCATCTAATCGAATACCCATACTCAAGCAATCCAAAATACCAAGAGTTGGACAAGATGCATCGAGCAGAGCTTTCCATGCCTGACCTCAGACGCGGCAGGCTGAAAAAACTCATCAACATGAAAGGTTTGGTCACAGCCATTGAAGCACATAGTGGCATCACAGGTCTCATTGCCGAAAAAACCACTGTGCTGCAAGATGGAAAGACATACCAATTTGATGCCATGTGGATTTCCAGCCTCTGTGACTCGACAGCCAAAGGCAAGCCTGATATCGAGTTAGTTGACATGACCAGCCGTTTCCGTACCATAGACGACATCATGGAGGTGACCACCAAACCTATTATTTTTGATGGGGACACAGGAGGACTTACCGAGCATTTTATCTACACCGTCAGGAGTCTGGAGCGCATGGGCGTTTCTATGATTATCATTGAGGATAAAACAGGATTAAAGAAGAACTCTCTGTTTGGTACAGAAGTCCAGCAGACCCAAGACAGCATTGAGCACTTCTGTGCCAAGATCGCAGCTGGCAAAAAGGCTCAAAAGACCCATGACTTTATGATTTGCGCCCGCATAGAAAGCCTCATTCTGGAAAAAGGCATGGACGATGCTTTGACACGCGCTTTTGCCTATGTTGAAGCAGGTGCAGATGCCATCATGATTCACAGCAGAAAAAAAGACCCAGCTGAAATTTTCGAGTTCATCGAAAAGTTTCGCCATAAGAACAACGTCACTCCAATAGTTGTGGTCCCCACGTCATTCAACACTGTCACCGAGGAAGAGTTCAAAGCCAGAGGCGTCAACGTGGTCATCTATGCCAACCAACTGACACGAACAGGCTTTCCTGCCATGCAAAACGCAGCCAGAACAATCCTTGAACACCATCGCGCCAAGGAATGCGACGACATGTGCATGCCCATCAAAGAGATCATCACCTTAATTCCTGAGGAATAACCATGATTAGACCCGAATTTTTTATTGAAACTTTACGCGATTATGGCATCAACTTTTTTGCCGGAGTGCCTGATAGTCTGCTGAAGAACATTTGCGCTTATATCACTGACCATTTTGATGCAGCACACAACATCATTTCCGCCAACGAGGGTGCCGCTGTGGGGCTGGCAGCAGGCCATTACTTGGCCACAGGCAAGCCTGCATGCGTGTATATGCAAAATAGCGGCGAAGGTAACATAATCAACCCCATCGCCTCGCTTACAGACCAAGAAGTATACAATATCCCCGTGTTGCTACTGATTGGTTGGAGAGGGCGTCCAGGAGTTCACGACGAGCCTCAGCACGTGAAGCAAGGTAAGATTACCACTGGCTTGTTGAACGTGATGGGCATCAACTATGAGGTGCTTTCCAAAGAGGAAGACAAAGCCTCAAAGCAAATCGAGAAAGCCGTAAACGCCCTCAAAAGCAAAGACATGTTTGCTCTAGTGATCGAAAAAGACACCTTTGAGGAATATAAACTCCAAAACGTTGAAGTGAACGACCTTTCGATGAGCCGCGAAGAAGCAATTCAAACCGTAGCTGCTGCCCTTGGTGAGAAAGACTGCATCGTCAGCACCACTGGCATGATCAGTCGTGAGTTGTTTGAATACCGTGCAGCAATGGGCCAAGGTCACGAACGCGACTTCCTAACCGTGGGTTCCATGGGTCATGCCTCACAAATCGCCCTTGGTATAGCCCTTGCGCAACCCAAGCGCCGTGTATGGTGTTTCGACGGTGATGGAGCCACCATCATGCACATGGGCAGTATGGCTATCATAGCCAACAAAAGTCCAAAAAACTATATTCATGTAGTCTTTAACAACGGTGCACATGATAGCGTTGGAGGCCAGCCCACTGTGGGCCTGAAAATCGACCTGCCTGCTGTAGCAAAAGCCGTTGGATATAAGACTGTCCATAGTGTGGATAACAAGGTTGACCTTGAAGTCATCCTTAATCATGTGATAGCTCAAGACGGGCCAACCTTTTTAGAAGTCAAAGTGAAGAAGGGTAATCGCAAGGACTTGGGAAGGCCAACGACTACTCCGATTCAAAACAAGGAAGCTTTAATGTCTTTCTTACAAAAGTAACCATGCAAAAGATATTAAAAGGGATAGAAAGCCTTGGTGAAGCCCTAGAAGGCTCCACTAAGGTGCTTCTTGTGTGTGACATTAGTTTTCCATTTCTTAGTATCAAGGATGATATTGAGCAGATGGGAATGCCTCTCGTCATTTTTGACCAATTCAAGCCAAATCCTCTCTATGTGGATGTATGTAAGGGTGTAGAATTATTCCAAGCATCAAAATGTGATACCATCCTTGCCGTGGGTGGTGGCAGCAGCATAGACGTGGCCAAATGTATCAAACTCTTTTGTCAGATGGATAAGGATACGCTCTATCTAGATCAGGAATACAAGGATTCTGGCGTAAAACTCGTTGCCATCCCAACAACTGCAGGTACAGGCTCAGAATCCACCCGTTTTGCGGTCATTTATTACAATGGCAAGAAGCAGAGTGTCACCCACGACAGTATCATTCCTAATGTAGCCATTCTGGAGCCTAAAGTGCTGAAGACCTTGCCTCTCTATCAGAAAAAATGCACTATGACGGATGCGCTATGCCAAGGTATAGAATCATGGTGGAGCGTAAACAGCACCAACGAAAGCAAAAAACTTTCAAAGGCAGCCGTTGAAACCATCATGCAGTGGTGGCACGAATATATTTTTGACAACACCGAAGCTTCGGCAACTGCTGTTATGAACGCTGCCAATCTTGCTGGGCAAGCCATCTGTATCACACAAACTACTGCTCCCCATGCATTCAGCTACAAAATCACTTCTCTTTATCATCTTCCCCATGGCCATGCCGTGGCAGTCTGTTTGCCTGAAATCTGGGATTTCATGATTCGCCATCCCGAAAATTGCATCGACCCAAGAGGATATGATTTTGTGACTGGAATATTTGAGGAAATCGCTCACTCCATGGGAACCTCAGGGGCTCAAGAAGCCATCCTTCAATTCAGGGCAATGGTATCTCTAATGGAATTAGGAAGTCCCATTTCTGGCAGTGACAGAACTTCTGAGCTTGAACTATTAAGCAATTCCGTGAATCCAGTGAGGCTGAAGAACAATCCTATCCGTTTGGACAAGGCCGATGCTCTTGAATTATACAAAACAATTGTCAAAGCTTCATAAATCGAAACCATCATGACCAAAGTTTTGTTCATCAGATACAAGAAAAACAATGGGGTTTTGGACGGTGGCGAACAGGTTACCGAAATGCACTACGACACATTGGCCAAACTGGTAGGAAAAGAGAATATTAGCACCTACTATATCCACAAGCTAGACAAGAAACGTTCCCTTATGGATTACTTTCGCGGAGCGCTGTACTTCCCTTTCAATTATCATTTTGGTTTGACTCCCAAGAAAACAAAAGAGATCTGTCTTGCAGCAAAAAACAATGACATTGTCTTCATTGACCGTAGCGTGTTTGGCATCATTGCAAAAAAGCTGAAAGAAAGCGGCTACAAAGGAAGAATCATCACTTTCTTCCATAATATTGAAGCTTTATATTTTGACGCAAAAATCTCTAAACACGCTCCCTTTAGGAGTATAATCATCAAGAGTGCCGACCACAATGATGCATACTCATGCCAATATGCCGATAAAATCATCGTCTTGAATCAAAGAGACAATAATAAGTTGTTCGAAAAATACCAAAGACGTGCCGACTATTTGATTCCCATTGTTTTCCGCGACAAATTCAAGCCCAAATACCAAAACGACGCACTTACACATACGAAGCCAGAGTGCTTATTCATCGGAAGTTACTTCACTCCCAATAACGAGGGACTATTATGGTTTGTTCAAAACGTACTTCCCCATGTTGAAGTAAACTTTAAGGTAGTCGGAAAAGGAATGGAGAAACTCAAGAAGGATGAAACAATCATGCGAGACATCGACGTCATCGGTAGCGTACCCGACCTCGCCCCTTACATTCAACAAGCCGACTTGATGGTTTTGCCCATATTCAAGGGAAGCGGCATGAAAGTCAAGACCTGTGAGTCATTGATGTTCGGTAAGAACATCCTTGGAACAGACGAAGCATTTGAGGGCTACGATGCTGATTACGATCGCATCGGAGGCAAATGCAACACAGCGGATGATTTCATTGAAAAAATCAATGATTTCATCACATCGCCTCGTCCCCGATTCAACAAATACTCTCGCCAACTGTATCTAGAGCGATACTCTGAGACCACAATGGAGGAGCATTTGAGGAAAGCCCTGTTCGAAGATTAGAGTCCAGCTTGTTGACGCACAATTTCAAGGTTGCGATATTGCCGAAGCGGATAAGGCCAGCGCTTGGTCTTGCGTTCTCCGACAGTCCAGTTTTTCATTGGTGTCATGAAATCGGCACCATAGAAACCTGCAAGCCACGATTCGGCTTTGTCAGGCATATAAAACTGGATACCCATGAAGTCCTTTCGTGAAAACGTTGTCTTTTCGGCCAAAACAAGTTCGCCGGGAAACCCGTCGGTTTCATTGGCTTCCTTCCAATCCTTGTATTCATGCTTGAGCGGCAAAACGATTCCAATATTATCTGGATCATGATCAAAAAAATAATAAACGTCCAGAGGCACCTTATGATATTCGAATTGCTCCACCGAAATACGTCCATCTTCTTTGAAATAGAACTGGCGGACCAAACGGAATCCGTTTTCACGCATTAGATCAATCATGTTATCAGGACGTTCTTCCACAATGCCAGTATCAAGGTCATAATCATAAGGAATGAAGCCTTTATCGCGGTATGCACCCAAAAGTAGTCCAAAAGCAAAAAAAGGGTTCATTCCATTTTTTGTCAATACCTCGTCCAGTTTTGCCAAAGCTTCAACGCCATGCTTCTTGATTATAGCAGCCTCTCGTTTCGCTATCCAGCGATTAAGGAAAGAAACTATCTTGGAATAGACTCCCAACTTTACAGCCAATTTCACAGCCGTATCCCTACAAAAGCCTATGATTCTCATTTTCTTGTCATCATTAAGTAAACACACTATAGTTCATCCTGAAGGAATTCCTTGGAATGTATATCTTTCTTTATCTGTTCCTCTGATGGGATTTTCATATAGTCCCCATAAACACGAGTAAGGTAGGCCTCAGCATTGCCTGGAATAGGCAGTTGCACTCCTTCGAAAAGCACATACCTAACAGGCAACATCTCCTCACGTCTTATGTCGCGACAAGGCCATCCCTTCCCCAAACCATAATGAAATTCTCCTTTCTTCTTGAAAAGATCCAAAGGGAAAGTAAGCGGTTGTATACAATCATATATAAACCAGTTGGTTTTCGTCACCACACGCCTGAGTTTGTCGTTCTTCAGTTTGTACATCCAATTAAGCAAAGCCGCCCGTGCTTTTGCGCATGTCCAAACCCTAAGGTAACTATGATTGGAAACGCAGAAAATATCAATACCAAATCCCCTATATTTGTATAGTTTGCCACGGGCCGGGAAACATCCCAACAGATTGCCTTCTTTGGCTCTGTATTTGGGAAATCCAAATGTATAGTTAAAATCCGTTTTCCTACAATGCAGTATATATTTGTCCGATTCTGTTTCAAGCAGGATTCTGACAAGTTGATTATAGTCATCTTCAAACAAAGCAATGTCAATGTCATCATCCCAAGGAATGAAGCCTTGGTGACGTACGGCACCCAAAGCGCTCCCGTCGGTAAGGAAATAGGTCAAGCCTTGTTCTTTGCATATTCTGTCAAGAACTTGCATTTCTTCCAGCAACAAAAGTTGATGTTTCCTTAACGAAGATCCTTCGGGGGAATACTTCTTCCTTAATCCCACAGTATCTATCATATCCAAAACAAATTTTGACTGCAAATATAAGCAAAAATAGCGTTCTCATGACTTTTTTTTCTAATTTTGCGTCTCTTTTCAACACATTAATGAAATCATGAAAGAAGCACTGGTAATCGGAGGAAGCAACGGCATCGGTATGGCCATCACTTTGGAGTTGCATAATCAAGGTTATCTCGTCCACGTCGTCGACAAATCACAGAACGACCAACTCTGCCAGATGGAAAACCTCCATTTCCAGCAAGTCAACCTGCTCACCACAGATTTCTCCTTCCTGGAGGATTTCAAGAGCATCGACACACTTGTCATCACCGCAGGATTTGGACGAATCACACCTTTCGAGGAGATTTTGGAACAAGAGATCCAGAACAACTTCCAAGTGAACAGCATCTCGGTGATGAAAGTTTTGCACTTCTATTTCACAAGGATGAAGCAAAAAGAGCCCTTCCGTTGTGCCGTGATGGGGAGCATCGCAGGACTCATCAGTTCGCCTCTGTTCGCCACTTACGGAGCCACGAAAGCAGCAGTCTGCAAGGGCATCGAGAGCCTGAACATCGAATTGGAAATGGCAGGAACCGACAACCGCATTCTGAACGTCTCTCCTGGGTCCATCAAAGGCACAAAGTTCAACGGCGGTGACAACGACCTCAGCCAGACCGAAGCCTTGGCACAAGCCATCATTAAGCAGATGGAACTGAAGCATACCCTTTTTATTCCACAATACGAAGAAGTCTTCAAAGGCGTCCTCGAACGTTATCACGACGACCCACGCAAATTCGGTTTGGACAGCTACCAATACAAATTGTCGAGCGGGCGCACCAGCAGCAAGCCTCAGCTGAAGATAGGCTACTTGAGCGGCACTTTCGACTTGTTCCACATTGGCCACCTCAACCTGTTGCGCCGCGCCAAAGCATATTGTGACTATCTGGTTGTAGGTGTACATAAAGACGCCTCCCACAAAGGTAAAAGCACCTTCATCTCGTTTGAGGAGCGTTGTGAAATCGTCAAGAGCATCAAATATGTCGACAAAGTCATCCCCTCCGAGAGGGAAGACTGCGATGTGTATTTGAAAGGCATTGTCAAATACGACTATCTGTTTGTTGGTTCCGACTATAAAGGCACCGAGCGCTTCAACCGTTATGAGCAGATTTTTGCCGACAAAGGCGTGGAAATCGTCTATTTCCCCTACACACAGGGCACCAGTAGCAGCCAACTGCGTGAAGCCTTGACCGCTATCCGCAAATAAAAGACAAAAAAGCAATTCATCAGCACAATTATCGGATTTTTTGTCTACTTTTGGGGCGTAATAACCCTATAAGCGATGAAAAGCCGTTTTCATCTTATCATTCTCCTGATTTGGCCTGCCATTGCCTTTTCGCAGACGGTTCATATCGGTGACATTCTCTGCAGCGATGGCAGCATCGTCAGCAGCGAGGCCTTTGCCGCCTCGGGAAGAACGGCGGAAGGTGTAGTGTTTTATGTAGACGCCACTGACTCACATTGCTGGATTGTCAGTCTCGACGACCAAAGCTCGTCGATCGAATGGAGCAGTGTAAACAATTACGGATATGATTTGCCTGACCTGGAAAACTATGCCAATGCCCGTGTTGCCTTGCACGACCTCAACGGACAGGAGAATACGGGTATCATCCGCAGCCACGGCAGCAGTTCCGACTTCCCGGCCGTATGGGCAGTAGACTACAATAACGGCTGGTATCTGCCCAGTGCCGGACAACTGCGTTACCTATACTCCTGCGCTCCTGAAATCAACACATCGCTGCAAGTAGCAGGAGGGACTCCTCTTCCCTATCACGGCCATTGCTATTGGTGGTCATCGACCGAACACTCCAGTTTTCACGCCTTCGACATGAATACAGGCGGCAGTATTGGCGATTATGTAAAGGACAACCATGTCAACTACCCGCCCACTGGTGTAGGCGTGCGCCAAATCAAAGACTTCGCCATTCCTAACCCCGTGCATCCCACTTATCATATCGGCGACCTCATCACCAACGACGATGGCAGCCAGGGCATCCTTTTCTACCTCACTCCCGACCAAACCGATGGTTGGATGGTGGCCTTGGACGATGCTTCCTCATCGGTGCTTTGGGGGAATGGTGACGTGCCTGGACTGACCAATCAGACCTACTCCTCGCCCTATGGAGCCCTGCTGGACGAAACAGACGGCTTTGCCAACACGGGACTCCTACAAGGCTACCAAAGCGGGTTGAACACTGCTGCCAACGCCGTGGACTACGAACATGGCTGGTACTTGCCTACTGCAGGACAATTGTCGAAACTCTTCGGTGCCTTGCCTTTCGTCGAAGACCCCTTGCTAGCCCATGGCAGCACTTTGGCACAAGACGAGTATTGGTCGAGTTCGGAGGCTAACGGCAACGAAGCCTTCACCTTGAGTTGTGTCCCAAGTGCCAATATCAGAGCAGGCCATTTCGCCAAGCGCGACAAGACATCGAACCATCGTGTGCGCGCCGTACGAAACTTGAGTTTCGCCAACCCACCCCTCCCCGAGCCGACCTTACCCGACAACATCATTGAAAGCGACTGCAACCAGCCTTTGCAAGGCACACCTTGGGACATCCAGATGCTCCACTCTAGCACCCAAAACGACATCGCTTCCTACTCCCCCATTGTGGCAGGTGACATCAATGGGGATGGCGTGACCGAAATCGTAGTTGCCCGATACACCGACAACGCATACCATTCCAACGGCATGTATGTCTTCAGTGGGCAAGACCTTTCCGTACAATCCAGATTCAATCTACCCGATACCATATACAATTATAACGGTTATGCCATCGGGCGATACCCGTTGGAAAACGGCTCCCTTCAAGGAGCCATCTTTGTTCACTCCTACGACAAACGAATACGTGCCTATACCATCAATGGCACCTTACTTAACGTGTCCGACCGTCCCACCTCATGTGACGGGATGCTCTCGTTGGCCGACTTCAATGGTGATGGCTTCCCAGAAATCTACTCGGGTAACGACATTTTCGACGCAGCCACATTGCGATGGCTTTGCTCGGGTCCGGCCAACGGCAACAAAGGTCTTGGATTCAGGGGACCGCCGCTCCAGACAGCAGTCAACACGCATCATACCTACTATGCCATGTCGTTGGCTTACAATGTGTTTGGTGACGCAAGACAAGAGTTGATTTGTGGCAACACCATCTACGACGTGAACGTCGTCAGTCGCACCAACCCGACATTGAACTCCATCACAGTCAACAAAACCATAACACCGCCAACAGGCTTCACCCAAGACGGCCATGTGCTCGTTGCCGATTTAGACCTAGACGGCGAAAGCGAGGTAATCGTTTTCCGCGACAACACTGACGACCACACTTTGGGTAATATCTACATCTATGCCTACAAGCCTACCAGCGAGCAAATCCTATTTCAGAAGTCGCACCATGCCTATTGCACAAGTTATCCATTTATTGGCAATATCGACGATGACATCTATCCTGAAATCGTATTGTTGGAGAAACAGCTGTACAACCCAGCGAACCTATTCTGCTGGAGATTTGTGCCAGGAAGCGGTTTGACGACCGTTTGGCAGCAAGAGCACAACGATTCTTCGGGCCAAACAGGTATCACGCTTTTCGATTTCAACCAAGACGGCATCATGGAACTCGTTTACCGAGACAACCGAAACCTGCGTATCCTTAACGGCAGCGGAAAGAGCCATATCACTGGCAACGACACCATACGGCCTTACGATCTATACCACCGTATGATGGGCGCTGGCACTGGCGTTGAATACCCCATCGTCGCCGATGTTAATAGCGACGGTTATGCCGAGATTGTGGCGACCGGTCTTCTCGGATCCACGCAAGAAGTGGGTTATGGAGGTATTTTTGTCTTCGGCAGTCCCGGCAATTGGTCGCCGGCGCGTCCCGTATGGAACCAATACATGTACCATGTCACCAATGTAAACGAAGATCTCACCATTCCCACCTATTGCTTCGACAAGGCCACAGTCTTCACCGCCCAGGACGGCATCGAGCGAAGACCGTATAACAACTTCCTGCAACAGGCCTATTACATCACGCCCGAAGGCGAACCCTATAACCCTGGTGGTTCCATCGAAGTCGACATCGTTGGCTCGGGCTGCAACAGCTACACTTTCCATGGCGTCACCTATGAAGCAAGCGGCCACTATGAACTACCTATCGAAACACCAGAGGGATGCGACACGCTTTACAAGATTGAAGTCAACCTCGGACAAACGGTTACGCATGAGTTTTGGAGAAGGACGTGTGAGGAATACACCTGGAACGACACTACCTACACCGAAAGCGGACACTACCAACAGACCTTTGAGTCGACTGGCGGCTGCGACAGCATTGTCACCCTCCACCTCACCATCATTGGAACGCTCACCCACGAATGGTCGATAGAGGCCTGCGACCGATACAAGTGGAACGACAGTACCTACACCGAACCGGGCGACTATGTGCAAGAGTTCGAATCCCTCGAAGGTTGCGACAGCATTGTCACCTTGCATCTCGTTTTCACCCAAGCTATGGAGGTTGAAGCCGACACCACGGCCTGCGGCAGTCTCTCTTGGGCTGGACAACAAATCACACAATCGGGCAATTACGACCATACGTTTGTGACCCCTGGCGGCTGCGACTCACTTGTCCACCTCCACCTTACAGTCAACCCCTATCCCCAGGCCGTTGGCTCCATCACTGGGCCGACTGAAGTATACGTAGGCACCGACATCATCTTGGGCAAATACCTTTACTCTATCGACTCCGTCGGCTTTGCCGACCACTATGAATGGAGTTTGGAAAACGCCGACTGGCCAATGGACACCACGGGCTTGAATTGTGCCTTGTGGGTGACCTCGTCGGGTGATGCTACCCTGCACGTCAAGGCATGGAACGACTGTGGTTTCACCGAGCGCGAGATCCTCATCCATGCAGGGTTCTTCGACATTGAGGAGCAGGCCTTCCCCATCGCCCTTTACCCCAATCCCGCCCACGACGAGGTCTTCATCGAAGCCAAGGGCATCAGGCGCGTCAAAGTATATAACATACAAGGGCAATGCGTCATCGAAAAGAATGTCGATGCTTGCGATCGTTTAGTTCTCTCCTTGCAGGGTCTCGGGGCTGGTCTCTATCTCATCGAGGCACAAACCGAGTTGGGCTTGGCCAGAGTGAAACTAAACATCAGTAAACTTTAAGATTATTCCATCATTTCCGTTTCAGGCCAAGCAGTTGCAGCCCCTTGTCAATCACATCGTTGACCGATTGGGAAATCTTTATTTTATAAATGGTGACCAAGCCGATGACAAGGAACAGCATGGTCTTCAGCAACGAGTCGATGGTCAATCCGAACACTGGCTTGCTGAACATTCCGACAAACCATGGTGTCAGCGTCTTCGACCACAGCCAGTCTAGTCCAAACAAAACAACCACAACCAAAACAACCAGCAGTTGCTTTGACGACAAGGGCAATGTGCCAATTTTCCAGCGAATCAAAGCCAAAAGAAGCGTATAATGCACCAAATAGGCCACCAAGGTGGCAAACGCCGCTCCATTGATACCCCACTCGCCTACCCATCGCGCATTAAGCCACCAGGCCAAGACGGTCAGCAAGATGGTGAAAAACAGCGAGTAATAGTAGATTTTGGAATAACTCAGCACGGTGGTTCCGACATTCAGC
>JAEEGL015505350.1_pt1 | contig 14645 bp, 15 predicted proteins | sample 9134231 | NCBI WGS metagenome assembly JAEEGL01 (sample SAMN16246548, study PRJNA631951) | gut metagenome | biome: gut microbiome; feature: rumen; material: fiber-attached | host: Bos | place: Iran: Karaj | collected 2018-10 | reverse complement strand
GGTGGACGAATAAGTATCCTTGATTTTTAAACATTCTTTAGGTAATATTAAGCCATGAAGACAATACTCATTACCGCCGGAGGAACCTCCGAGCCCATCGACAACATAAGAAGCATCACAAACACAGGCACCGGAACGCTGGGAAGCCTCATAGCGGACAGGTTCGCAAGGAAGAAGAGCGTCGAGCGCGTAGTCTACATCCACAGCCGCAAGGCCGTCCTTCCCAGGACGCAGAAGGCCGTGCTGATAGAAGCCGACAGCACCCTTGAGCTTCAGGAAGCTGTGCGCAGAGCCTGCGCGGAGTACAAGCCGGATGCCATAATCCACAGCATGGCTGTAAGCGACTACAAAACAGGTGCAGTCGTAAAGGCCGAGGATCTGATAAAGATCTCTCTTAAGATAGGCGGAAACGTGCCTCAGGACGAGCTGGACAAGCTGGCGTCCGAGGTCATAGAGGAGCGCCTTAAGAAAGCCTCCACAGCCGAGGAGCTTGCCAAGGCCTACGAATACCTGCCGGACGAGCCGAAGAAGGCGGCTTCCGGAAAGGCAAAGCAGGCCGAAAACGAGGCACTTCTTAAGCTTGCAAAGAAGGCGGACCTTCGGGATAAGTACAACAAGATCCCAAGCAGCGCCGGGAATCCCATAATACTGCTTGAGCCCACGCCCAAGATAATCCCCGAGCTCAGGCAGCTGGCCCCGGAGGCGGTGATAGTAGGCTTTAAGCTTCTGGACGAGGTGGAGCACAAAGAGCTTTTGGACGTTGCAAAGCGCCTGATGGAGAAGAACGACTGCGACTTCGTCCTGGCAAACGACTACTCGACAGTAAAGGAAGGCGCCGCGCAGCACGTGGGGCACCTGATGAGCAGGGACGGAAGCGTAGAGAGCTTTACCGGAAAGCCGGCCATTGCGGACGGCATAGCCTGCGCCGTAGAAAAGATCTGGAAAAAGGAGGAGCAGAAATGAAGCACGTGATACTCGGAGTTACCGGAAGCATCGCGGCGTACAAGGCCGCGGACCTTGCCAACACCCTCACCAAGCAGGGCGTCTCGGTCCACACCATAATGACAGAGTCCGCATGCAAGCTCATAACGCCGCTCACATTCCAGACTCTCACCAAGAACAAGGTCCACACGGATATGTTCGACGAATACAAGCCCTCCGAGGTGCAGCACATATCGCTTGCAAAGCAGGCGGACCTGATGCTTATAGCCCCGGCTACGGCGAACTTCATAGCCAAGGCGGCAGCAGGAATAGCCGACGACATGCTTACGACAGTCCTTACGGCCTTCATCAACAAGCCCGTGATAATCTGCCCGGCCATGAATACCAACATGTACTTAAATCCCGTCACGCAGCGCAACATCGAAACGCTGAAGGACCTGGGATTCACCTTCGTGGAGCCGAGAGAGGCCATGCTGGCCTGCGGAGACCTGGGCAAGGGAGCCCTCGCCTCCAACGAGATAATACTCTCCGCCGTGGACGAGTTCCTAAAGTAGCACAGGGACAGCCCCCTGCGTCATCTCTGCCTGAGAAGGACGAACTTCTCCAGCGGGAAAAGGACCACCATCTGAAGCATCCCTGCGCAGGCCATGGCTATCGTAGGGGCCAGATCGTTCAGCAACCTGTTATCAGTTGCAAGCAAAGCTCCCGCCACGACGCCCTGGAGCCAGGTGGAGAACAGTATCAGGCAGAAGAGTATAACAAGATATATTACGAAATTCCTTTTAGGCGCATCTGATTTAAAGGTGCGCTTTTTATTCTGTATGTACGCGACGATGTTGGCGATGAGGTTGGAGAGGAAGAACGGCAGCACGTAGCCCCAGTTGGCGTGTCCCGCTCCCATGGTCTGCTCCGTGAATATCCCAGCCAAAAGCTGCGGCAGCGGCGCCGTCCAGCCTCGCATGGCAAAATACAGCACATTCACCAGGATCAGCTGAATTGCCGATGCCAGAAGGCTCACGAGCAGGAACTTTAACGCCTGGATGAGGCTCTTTTTCCCTTCGCCGCTCTTCTCCATGCGCCCTCCGCGCTACAGGGTGTAGCCCACGAGCAGCCTGAGCGTGTTCTCTACGCCTTCCTTATGGCTGCGCTCATAGCCGTGAGAGGCATAGACGCCCGCGCCTATAAGCCCGTGCTTTATGTCGTAGCCCGCGGAGAGCGTGGCCTCAACGTCCGAGCCGTAGTGCGGATAGATGTCCACCGCGTAGTCCGCGCCGGTCTTTTTAGCGGCCTCTATTAGACCCTTTACTATCTCATAGCTGTAGGGACCGCCGGAATCCTTGGCACAGATGGACACCCGGCGCTCCGTGCAGGAAAGGCCCTCGCCCACGCAGCCCATGTCCACGGAGATCGCCTCGGTGACGCCTTCCGGAACGGGAGCGCATCCGCCGTGACCCACCTCCTCGTAGACGGTAACGTGCGCCCAGACGGGGCGGGAAGTCTCAGCACCGGTGTCTTTAAGGTATTTGGCGTAGCCAAGCAGTATCCCCACGCTGAGCTTGTCGTCCAGGAAGCGGCTCTTTATGTATCCGCTCTTAGTCACCCTCGTGCGGGGCTCAAAGCATATAATGTCTCCCACGCCTATCCCCAGCTTTTTCACGCTCTTTTCGTCCTTGACGTTCTCATCCAGGACTATCTCCATGTTCTCCCACTCGCGCTTGGTCTCGTCGTATTTGCCGTTGACGTGCACTGAGGCGTTCACCAGCTGGCAGGTGCCCTCGTAGACGCCGCTGAACTTGGTGACCACGCGCACGTTCTCGGCCTCGGCGTTGTTGGCGTTCATGCCGCCCAGCCTGGTGACCTCGAGTCTGCCGTCCGGCTTTACCTTGCTTACCATGCCGCCCAGGGTATCCGTGTGAGCCTCAAGCAGCAGGCCGCCGCCGCAAGCGGGATCTATGCAGCAGGGCAGCACTGCGTTATTATCGCAGCACGCCGTTCCGTCCGAGAGCTTGACAAGAACGCCCCCCTTTACGGTAAGCTGAGGCGCATAGCCGAGCTTTTCGAACTCGCCCAGCACCCAGCGCGCCGCTTCTTCCGTGTAGCCTGTGGGGGAATCTATCCCCAGCAGAGCAACAGTCTCCTTTACCGCAAATTCCGTATATTTCTTAAGATTGAGTTTTTTCATATTATCCTCCTGTTATTTTCACCTGCTTTATGCGGCGTCTTCCGGCTCGAATATCCACTGGGCAGGCCACATGTCCGCAGGCCTCAGCCACAGAGCAAGAGGCACCGGCATGGATACTGTCCAAACCACTTAGTATCTGAACATATGGTCCGTGTCTATCTGTTTGAGGTCTGCGCCCCGGATCATAAGCACCACGGCTATGACCATCCTGACGGCATCCTTCCGCAGAAGATTATACCATAAGCGCGGGACAAAACCAAAACTATGTAATATAATAGGGTGATGTCTGTAAAAACACTGCTTAAACTGAATAAGTTCTTCCGCTGCCCCAAGCACCCGTTCAATGCCCCGGCTGAGGAAACGAGGCAGGGACCGGATCTTGCCTACGCCCGCTGGGAATACGGACGGGCCGAGGCCGGGCTGCTGCTTTTTGCGCCCTGGTACGCCCCCGGAGACATAGTCTTCCGCAAGGACGTCCTGGACATAGGCTGCGGTGCGGGAGGCTGCGGTGTTTATTACGCGGAAAAATACGGGGCAAGGGTGACAGGACTGGAGCTTGAGACGCGCTATGAAGCTCAGGCGGAGGCCTTCGCAGAGGAGCACCCGGGCGTGCGGAGGGACAATACCGCCCGTACCGGTGCAGCGGGCCGCCCTGGTACAGCCCCCGTAAGCACAGGCGGGTCCTTTACCTTCCTCCTCGCGGATGCTGCGGAGAGCGGGCTGCCGCCGGAGAGCTTCGATACGATAATAATGAGCGACGCCTTTGAGCATCTTAAGGATCCCGAGGCAGTGCTTTCGGAATGCCTGCGGCTGCTCCGCCCCGGCGGAAAGGTCTTCATAAGCTTTCCGCCCTACGGCCACCCCTACGGAGAGCATCTTTCGGATCTTATAGGCATTCCCTGGGTGCAACTGTTTTTCAGTGAAGCCGATATGAGCGCCGCCTACGCACATCTTGCGGCAGAACTGGACGAAAATGCAGGCTCCGGGAAGACCGCAAGGCCCTCGGTAAGCGGCGCGCAGCGCTTAGCCTTCCGCTTTACGAAGGCTGCAGACGGCAGCTACCGCAACACATACATAAACAGAATGACGCTTAAGCGCTTCCGCGGGATACTGGAACAGTTCGCCTCGGTTCCTGACAGCATCCCCGTCGGGCGCGGCGCAGCGCCCTCCGGAGGGCGGAAGCCCTTCAGGCTGGTCCTCTACAGGGAGAAGCCCCTTCGCAGCTGGCTCCTGCCCCTGGCAAAGCTCCCCGGCATAAAGGAACACTTCGTCCGCATGACAGTATGCGTTTTGGAAAAGCAGTAATTGCAACCGCGGGTTGCGCAATTTCCAAGCGCGCTTTATGGATTGCCACCGGCATGTAAAGTACAATTTTGGCGTAAACAAAGGCGCGGACCAAAAGGCCGCCCGCATAAAACGTCAAAGGAGATATAAAAATGATACTTGCAGACAAGATAACAGAACTCAGAAAGAAGAACGGCTGGTCCCAGGAGGAGCTTGCGGAGATGCTCGACGTCAGCCGCCAGTCCATATCCAAGTGGGAGAGCGCGCAGGCGGTCCCGGACATGAACCGCATAATAACGATGTCGAAGATCTTCGGCGTAAGCACGGACATGCTTCTTAAGGACGAGCTGGAGATATCCGCGGCACCCGCAGGCCCGGACGCAACGGAAAGCGCTGCCAGGGTGGTCACCGTCGAGGATGCCTCGGATTACCTGGCCTTTAAGGCCTTCTCCTCCCGCCGCACCGCAATAGGCGTAATGCTCTGCATACTCTCACCGGTTCTTCTTATCTTCCTGGCCGGCGCGTCCGAAACAGGCTTCATTGATATATCCGAGCACCTGGCCGCAGGCATAGGCGTTCCGGCCATACTGCTGCTGGTGGGCTGCGCGGTGGCGCTGTTCATAACCACCTATCTTAAGGGCGAGCGCTTCAGATACATAGAGGAGGAGCCCATAGACACCGCCTACGGGGTGAGCGGCATTGCAAAGGAGCGCAGGGAGCGCTTCAGAGGTGCCTTCGGGACCCAGCTGACAGTAGGCATAGTGCTCTGCGTCATCGCAGCCGTACCCATCACCGCGGCTTCCCTGTTCCACTACAGCAATAACTCGGACTTCATAGTGACTGTCGCCGTCTGCGCCCTGCTGGTCCTCATAGCCATAGGTGTGCTGCTGATAGTCCGCTGCTGCATCATCTGGGGAGGCTTCAAGGCGCTGCTGGAGGAGGGAGACTACACCCGCACGGAAAAGGCGGAGAGCAAGAGAGACGGAGTCATAGCAGGAGCGTACTGGCTGGTAGTAACGGCCGCCTTCCTGGCGATGGGCTTCCTCGGAAACTGGGACAGCAGCTGGATCATCTGGCCAATAGCCGGCGTGCTCTTTGCGGTGGTGATGAGCATAGCGAGGGCCCTCAGGAGAAGACCGTAACAAAAGATCCTTGGCAAAATAAAAGACCGGAGCTTTGCTGCTCCGGTCTTCTTTTCTTTTAACTAGTTCAGATCTGCGTCGAACGGCAGAAGAGCTACTGTCCTTGCCCTCTTGATAGCAGTTGTAACTGCTCTCTGGTGCATGGTGCAGGTGCCGGTGATCCTTCTGGGAAGGATCTTGCCCCTCTCGCTGATATACTTCTTAAGAGTATCAACGTCCTTGTAGTCGATGGTCACAGTCTTGTCTGCGCAGAACTGGCAGACCTTCTTCCTGCTGTGGCCTGTAAAGCTCCTCTTAGGCTTTCTTTCTTTATCCATTATCTTTCTCCTGTTTCATCTGACATCAGAAGGGTATGTCATCGTCAGTAAGCTGAGAGAACCCTTCCGGAACAGAAGGCATTGCCGGAGCCGCCGGTGCCGGAGTGCTGAAGCTCTGGCTGGTCTCGGACGTCCTGTCGCCCCTGTCCAAAAACTCTACTCTGTCCGCAAGGACTTCAGTGGTATAGACCTTCTTGCCGTCCTTTTCATAAGAACCGGTCTGGATCCTTCCTGTGATGCCTACCAGGCGGCCTTTGCCCAGATACTTTTCCACGAGCTCAGCGGTCTTTCCGAAGCATACGATGTTCGGATAATCCGCGCCGCGGTCGTTGCCGTCCCTGTCCCTGCCTCTGTCGATGGCGATGGAGAAACGGGCTACTGCTGTCTGGGATGCTGCTCCGTAGCGAACTTCGGGATCCCTTGTAAGTCTGCCTATCAAAGATACCGAATTCATAGTTGCACCTCTACTTTACTTCTCGTCCTTGTTGATGATGATGTGTCTCATGACGTTGTCAGAGATCCTGAGCCTTCTGTCGAGCTCCTTCGGAAGTTCCGGGTCTGCAGAGAACTGCATTACTACGTAGTAACCCTCGGACTTCTTCTGGATGGGATAGGCAAGCTTCCTGAGTCCCCAGATATCTGTATCTGCGACTTCACCGGCTGCAGCGATGATACCCTTTACGGTCTCGATTACTGCTTCCTTCTTGTCATCCTCCAGGACAGGATCGATAATGAACATCACTTCGTACTTATTCATTTTTTCACCTCCCTATGGTCTTTATGGCTGCGGTCCTCCCCCGCAGCAGAGAGCATCGTCTAAAAGAATGCCCGATAATTATAGCAAGGACTAATTGCGAATGCAAGTAATTTTTGCTATACTTATCAGGTGATTTAGTTGATGCGGAGGCATATTATGAAGATCGGCTTTGATGCGGAAAAATATCTCGAAGAACAGTCCCGTTATATCCTCGAAAGGATAGACAGCCGCAGCTGCGACCGCCTTTATCTGGAGTTCGGAGGAAAGCTGGTGCAGGACAAGCATGCCAAGCGCGTCCTTCCGGGCTTTGACGAGAACGCCAAGATAAAGCTCCTGGCCAAGATGAAGGACCAGGCGGAGATAATCATCTGCATCTACGCCGGAGATATACTCACCAACAAGACCCGCCAGGACTTCGGGATAACCTACGACCTGGAGGTAATGCGCCTGATAGACATGTTCCGCAGCTGGGACCTTTCCGTAAACAGCGTAGTGATAACCCGCTACGAGGACCAGCCGGCTGTGAACTCTTTCTTAACCAAGCTGGAGCGCCGCGGGATAAAGACCTACAAGCACTATTTCACCAAAGGATACCCCACGGATGTGGATACCATAGTCTCAGAAGAGGGTTATGGGGCCAATCCGTACATTGAAGTAACAAAACCGTTAGTTGTAGTGAACGCTCCGGGGCCGAACTCCGGAAAACTGGCCACCTGCCTGTCCCAGCTCTACCACGAGAGCAGGCGCGGCGTAAAGGCCCGCTACGCCAAGTTCGAGACCTTCCCCATCTGGAACCTGCCGCTCAAGCACCCGGTGAACATCGCCTACGAGGCAGCCACCGTGGATCTTAAGGACGTCAACATGATAGACAGCTACCACCTGGAGGCCTACGGACAGCCGGCGGTAAACTACAACAGGGACCTTGAGACCTTCCCGGTCCTTAAAAGGATACTGGAGAAGATCTCCGGGCAGGCAAGCGAGTACAACTCGCCCACTGACATGGGCGTAAACCGCGCCGGATTCTGCATTACGGACGATGAGGTCTGCAGAGAGGCCTCCAAGCAGGAGATAATACGCCGCTTCCTGATAGCCAGCGTGGACTACAAGAAGGGCGCCATAGACGAGGAGTGCATGCGCAGGGCCAAGCTTCTGATGGACGAGGTGGGCGCCGTGCCTACGGACCGCCCCGTGGTGCAGCCCGCCCTGGACTATGCCGAGACCAAGCGCAGCATAGATCCGGACAAGTTCGAGAACGTGATAGCCATGGCCATAGAACTGCCCAACGGCAGGATAATAACCGGCCGCAGCTCCGAGCTGATGGTTGCCGGCGCCTCAATGCTGCTTAACGCTGTAAAATCGCTGTGCGGGATACCGGACGAGATACAGCTTATCTCCGATGACGTCCTTGAGACCATACAGCACCTTAAGAGCGATGTGCTGAGCAAGCAGCAGAGCGTGCTGAATGTTGAGGAGGTCCTCACCGCCCTTACGATATCCGCAACGGTAAACCCCATAGCCGGAATGGCTGTGGACAAGCTCGTGGAGCTGAGGGACTGCAAGGCGCACTGCACCGCGATACTTTCCGAGCGGGATTCCCAGATCTTCCACGACCTGGGCATAGACGCCACCTGCGAGCCGGAGTTCTCAACGAACAACCTGTACTCAGGCTAGAAAAAGTCTGTACCGTTTCTGCCTTTTGAGGCGTTGCGCGTTGGGGCTTCCCCAATGTATAATTTCTGTCGGGATGCGAACTGCTGCGTTCTGAGCCCGGCAGAAACATGAAAACTACTGTTATTTCCCTGCTTGCCGCCGTTCTGGCGGCATTTTATTTCCCTTTCCCGGCCGGCGGCGCTGCGCGCATTATGATGCCGGTCCTTGCGGACGGAAGCGGCGTCGTCACCGAAATCCCTCAGGACCGGGACGAGCTTGAGACCGCGCCACAAAAGGACGCGGAGACCGAGGTGCCCCAGGACAGGAACGAGCTTGAGACCGCGCCGCAGGAGGACGCGGAGACCGAAGTCCCCCAGGAGCGGGACGAGCTTGGCACTGTCGAAGCCCCGGATCCGGAAGATCCGGAGGAAGAAAAAAAGCCCCGCTTTGACATACGGGACTATCTGATACATCGAGTATTTTAAAGGCTTCTGAGGCGCAACTGAATATCAGTTGCCGCTGCTCAGGCCCGAATTCTCCCACACGAATCTGAAGAAATCAGTGGATTCTATCTTAAGGCTCATCGAATAGCGGTTCTTTACCAGATCGATGTAGGTCTTAAGGTACTCCGCCTTTTCCTCATCCGTCATTGTGCAGCCCTCGGACCAGGTGGCCTTTCCGGTGCTGCTGTTGTACTTCACCTCTTCGGTCACGAAGTTCTTGTTGTAGATCTGGGCAAAGTGCAGCGTATCCGAGAAGATGTCGCGCCCGGCAAGCAGCCTTGAATCGTACTCCAGGTCGAAAAGATTGTATATCGTGGGCAGTATGTCCACGTTGCAGCAGTGATCGTCTACGTATATGGGTTCCTTAAGCCCTGCGTTGTAAATGATGCAGGTGCTCTTATACATCTCGAAATTCTTGTCCAGCTTGTGCCCCGCCAGGCTGTTGCAGTCGCCGTCGAAGAGGTAGTACGGATAGTGGTCTCCTATCAGGACTATGACGGTCTTTTCCAGCTGCCCGGCCTTCTCCAGCTCCTCCAGCAGGTAGGCCATGGCCTTTTCCAGCTCGTAGTTGCAGGCAAGATAGCCCTCGGCTATCCCCGTGAGCTCCTTGGTGCGGTCTCCCAGCATCTTCACTACGGTGCTGTAGTTCCTGTCGTACATGGCGTTGCCGGACCCGTAGTAGCCGTGGCCGCTGAAGGTCATGTAGTAGGTGCAGAACTGCTGCGTATCGTTTACGTAGTCCGGGACGCTCTGCTGCATCATCTCAAGGTCCGACGCCGGCCAGTTGGTGGTAAAGGTCATGCCGTCGTTCATGAACTTGCAGGTAAATCCCAGGTTAGGCAGGGACTTTTCCCTCATGTAGTAGTGGCCCTTGTAGTTGTGGTAGCCCCTGCTGCTTATGCCCAGCTCCTTGTTGAAGACGTTGCCCAGGCCCTGCGGCAGAAGGTGCGACGCGCTCTTTGCCATGGTGCCGGAGGCGGATCCCATGTCGGAATCCCTTGAGACGTCCGGCCAGAGGCCCGTCAGGAAGGCGTACTCGCCGTTGGTGGTAGTGTTCTTGAAGCTGTTGTAGAAGTTATTTAGGACTATGCCGTTCTTCGCCATCATGCTGAGCGTGGGCGTCACGTTGTCGTCCAGAGCGTAGCAGGAGAAGGCCTCCGCGCAGATGTAGATGAGGTTGTATCCGCGGAACAGGCCCGTCATGTCGTTCCTGCCGGTGGGCTGCACCGAGGACAAGTAGTCGCAGAGGGCCTTGATGTCCTTGTTGTTTGCCTTGGCAGCAAGATCCGTGAAGTTGATGGCGCTTATCTTGTTGGGGAACTGCTTGGGATCTATGGGATAGCTGTCGTCCCTCTCGTCGGCTACGACAGGCTTAATGATATCGGTCTCCTCCGCGGGCTCCTCTCCTCCCCCGAAGAGCATGCTTCCGGCCTCTATGGCCGAATTGGCCAGGACGCCCAGCTTGGATGAGGCGGTGTCGGTGTCTACGTACTTGCTGTGGTAGGCGTTATAAGCGGAATTGTCGGCGGTGCCTCCGAGGGGCAGGGCCGCAGCAGCGCAGAGCCACAGGGCTGCAGTAAGCACCATCGCTCCTCCGTGGACCGCAAGTCCGTATTTTATGTGAGTCCTCAGCGCGCAGATGACGAAAGCGAAGATGATCAGCGGTATGAGGCTTATGAGTATGGCTACGGCGGTGTCCCTAAGTGTGGCCTTGAGAGCCCAGCCGAAGTCCGTCATGGCGTCCCCGGCTACTCCTACCATAGAGACCGAGAACATGGAGCCGAAAACGTTGTAATAGACCAGCTGCGCGGCGTAGAACAGCCAGACGAGGGCCATCACCAGTATGCTTCCAAGGCGATTCACCACGCGCTGCCCTATCCAGCCGGTAATGAAGGTGCAGAGCATGGCCTCTGCCAGCGCAAAAAATACGGCCCACACGGAAAAGCCTTCGAGCCCTCTGTGGATCTGATCGTACAGAAAGACCTCCCAGAACAGTATGGCAACGAAGAACGCGCCGAAATGCAGGGCTGCGTTCCTTATCTGCAGGGAAACGGGTATTGCTTTGTTTGTTCCGTCTGAGGGTGCTTTCATGTTTTCCTTCTATTATTTGCTGCAAAGATATTTATAGCATAAGTCGGGCGGAAAAGCACCTGTTTTTTATGTGAAGAAACAGGGCCGGGTAAAAAAGCGCGCCGGGCGCCGGTATTGCATTGCGTCTGCCGCTATGATAAAATAATTTAGTTATTCTATTATATATACAGGGAAAAGAGAAATGCCTTCAGAACATGGATATAACGGCAGGCCTCAGCGCGCTGCCGCAGCAAGGAGCACAAGGAGGAAGAAGAGAGTACGGCTCAAGAAGAGAGCTTACGTAGTCTTTGCCTTCCTTATTATATTGATATGCGCCGCGGTCTTCTTCATAAACCACGCCGGGGTGCGCTTCAGCGTTACAGCCGAGGCCGGAGGCCCCGTGCCCGGCCTTGAGGCCTTCGTCAAGGGAGACCCCGCAAAGTACACGCTGGCTACGGACCTCTCCGGGGTGGACATGAGCAAGCCCGGAAAGACGAACGTCACCATAAAGGGAAGCCTCTTCCCCTGCACAAGCGTCCTTGAGGTTAAGGACACCATCCCGCCCAGAGGCGAGGTAAAGGACATGAGGGGCGCGGTAGGCATAGACATCCCCGCGGAGGACTTTTTCGACGAGATCTCGGACGCCACGGCGGTGACGGTCTCCTTCAAGACCGCTCCCAACTTTAAGCAGGCCGGAACTCAGAACGTGGAGCTTCTGCTTAAGGACGCCGCGGGCAACACGGCCTCCTACACGGCAACCCTTGAGCTTGTGGACGACCGCGAGGCGCCGGTAATAGAGGGCGTAAAGAACCGCACCGTCTACATAGGCGAGACCATAGCCTACAAGGCAGGCGTCACCGTCACGGACAACATGGATCCGGAGCCCAAGCTTACCATAGACAACAGCCAGGTGGACCTGGACAAGGTAGGCGTATACCCCGTCACCTACACCGCTACGGACTTCTCAGGCAACATGGCCAAGGTGACCATAAACCTCAAGGTGGAAGAGCAGCCCATAGGCTACGATAACATAGAGAAGATGAACCAGAAGGTGGACGCTCTTCTGGCGCAGATAATAAAGCCGGAGATGACGGACATAGAAAAGCTCTACGCCTGCTTCATCTGGATACGCGAACACATAGACTATCAGAACGCTCACGCGCAGTTCGACTACGTCAACGAGGCCATAAAGTGCCTTGAAGGCCGTCCCGGAGACTGCTACACCTGCGCGGCCGGGATGCGCGCCCTGGCGGAGGCCATGGGCTTTGAGACAAAGGACGTGGTGGGCACCTACGCCAACCGCCACTACTGGATAATGATAAAGCTCGGGAACGACTGGTACCACGTGGACGCAGTGCCTCTCTACGTGCGCACCTATGTGTGCTTCCTGGGAACGGACGCGGAGCTGGAGGAGTTCATGAAGCTCCGTCCAAACTACTACAACAGGGAAAAGGACAAGTACCCGGCGACCCCCAAGGACACGCCGGTGCATGTGGAATACAAGAGCGGCAAGTACGTTCTTACATATAAATAACGAAGGGAAGGACAGAAAGTCCCCCGGGAGAGATAATGAACAACATACTGGAATACCTTGAAAAGACCGTAAAGGAAGTGCCGGACAAGACGGCGTTCAAAGGCGGCGGCACGGAGTATACCTTCCGCCAGCTGATGGACGTATCCCGCTCAATAGGCACGGTGCTTGCGGCAAGGAACGTCCGCAAGAAGCCCGTAGCGGTCTACATGAAAAAGCACCCGGACATGATAGTGTCCTTCTTCGGAGTGCTGCAGGCGGGAGCCTTCTACATCCCTATAGACGAGGAGATGCCGGCCCACCGCATACAGTACATACTGGAGTCCATTGCTCCGGAGGTGGTGATCTGCGACGATTCCACCCTTGAGAACGCAAAAAAGCTCTGCACAAGGAGCGAGGTCCTCTACTTTAAGGACATCTGCGGCCTTCCGGCGGATGACGCCGTGCTGGCAGAGATCAGGAGCAGGGCTTTGGACATAGACCCCATGTACGTGGTCTTCACCTCAGGCTCTACCGGAACGCCCAAGGGAGTCACGGCCTGCCACAGGAGCGTCATAGACTACGTGGAGACCCTCTCCGAGACCCTGGGCTTTTCCAGAGACACCGTGTTCGGCAACCAGGCGCCGCTTTACTTCGACGCTCACCTTAAGGACGTATATCCCACGCTCAAGTTCGGATCCACCACCTGCCTCATACCCAAGGAGCTGTTCATGTTCCCGGTAAAGCTGATGGAGTTCCTGAACGAGAACCGCGTAAACACCATTTGCTGGGTGGTATCGGCCCTGTCGATGGTATCGGCCTTCGGAACCTTCAAGACCATAAAGCCTGAGTACGTGCACACGGTCGCCTTCGGAGGCGAGGTCTTCCAGATAAAGCAGTTCAACGCCTGGAGGGAGGCTCTGCCCGGCGCCAGCTTTACCAACCTCTACGGCCCCACCGAGGCCACGGGCTTCTCCTGCTGGTACAAGGTGGACAGGGAGTTCGTTCCCGGCGAGGTGATACCGATCGGAAGGCCCTTCCGCAACACCGAGGTGCTTCTGATAAAGGAGGACGGCACGGAGGCTAAGGACGGAGAGCCCGGCGAGATGTGCATACGCGGCACGGCAGTCACCCTCGGCTACTTCAGAAACCCGGAAAAGACCGCGGAATCCTTCGTCCAGAACCCCTTGAATGATTCCTGGCCGGAGATAATATACAAGACAGGCGACATAGCCATGAAGAATGAGCGCGGCGAGCTGGTGTTCCTGTCCCGCAAGGACTACCAGATAAAGCACATGGGGCACCGCATAGAGCTCGGCGAGATAGAGGCCATAGTAAGCAACCTTGACGCCATAAAGAGCGTCTGCTGCATCTTCGACGACGAGAGGAAGAAGATAGTCCTCTACTACATAGGAGACATAGAAAAGGGCGAGCTCTCCGCAAAGCTTAAGGAGCTGATGCCCAGGTACATGCTCCCGAATTCGCTTATACCGCTTGACACCATGCCGTTTACGGCAACAGGAAAGATAGACCGCAATCTCTTAAAGAAACGCTATATGGAGGGAAAATAGATGGAAACTTTAATGGATATCCTTACAGAGCTTCATCCGGACGTGGATTTTGACAGCTGTGAGACCCTTGTGGACGATAAAATATTAGATTCGTTCGATATAATTACCATAATCACCGAACTCAACTCCCAGCTGGACGTAACCATCCCGGCTGACAAGATAGTTCCCGAGAATTTCAACTCCGCCAAGGCCCTCTGGGCGCTGGTGGAAGAGCTGCAGGACGAATAGAGGCTGAACTTACCGGATGTCCTTCGTTTCGTTCGAGTTCCTGCTCTTTCTCTTAATACTCTTTGTACTTTATTACGCGCTCCCCAGGCGCTTCCAGTGGATGCTGCTTCTGGTGGGGAGCCTGGTCTTCTATGCCTTCGCAAGCCCTAAGTACCTGATCTACATAGCCGTCACCGCCATGTCCACCTGGGCAGCCGGAAGGGCCATAGCCGCCGAGTACCGCGGCAGGGACAGCTACATAAAGGAGACCCCGGACATCACGAAGGAGCAGAAGAAGGCCCGCAAGGAGGCAGCAAAGAAGAAGGCAAAGACCATAATGATGCTCTGTCTTGTCCTTAACCTGGGCATACTTGCCGTAATAAAGTACACGGACTTCTTCATAAGCAACATTAATTCGCTCTTCGGGGCGGACATTGCCTTCATGCGCTTTGCCCTTCCCATGGGCATATCCTTCTACACCTTCATGAGCGCGGGCTATATCATAGACGT
>JAEEGL013314932.1_pt1 | contig 14645 bp, 14 predicted proteins | sample 9134231 | NCBI WGS metagenome assembly JAEEGL01 (sample SAMN16246548, study PRJNA631951) | gut metagenome | biome: gut microbiome; feature: rumen; material: fiber-attached | host: Bos | place: Iran: Karaj | collected 2018-10 | reverse complement strand
GTCGCCGTTGACCCAGTCCTGCACGTCCACCACCTCGAACTCCGTGGGCGTCCGGCGGATCACCACGCGGGCAATGCCGGCGTTGATGATGGTGCGGCGGCACATGGAGCAGCTGGTGGCGTCCCCAAGCAGCTCGCCGGTCTGGGCGTTGCGGCCGACCAGATAGAGCGTGGCGCCCACCATGTCCCGCCGGGCGGCGGAGATGATGGCGTTGGCCTCGGCGTGTACGCTGCGGCACAGCTCATACCGTTCCCCCCGGGGCACAGCCAGCGCCTCCCGGGTGCAGTAGCCCATGTCCACGCAGTTGCGCCGCCCGCGGGGCGCGCCGTTGTAGCCGGTGGCGATGATCTCGTCGTTCTTCACGATGATGGCGCCGTAGACCCGGCGCAGGCAGGTTGCCCGCTCCAGCACCGTCTGGGCGATATCCAGATAGTAGTTCTCCTTGCTGATGCGCTCCATGTCCGGCCCTCCTTGCGGTTTTTCCCATGATAGCATAAAGCTGACCGGCTTGCAAGCCTTATCCCGCCTGGTTCAGCTTGAACAGATTGCGATCCTCCGCAAAGTTGCTGAGCTCGTAGAGCACCAGCACGTCGGTGATCCCCTGCTGCTCCACCAGGTCGTCCAGCGATTCGGTGAAGTGGCGCAGGTCCAGCATGGTGACGGTTTCAAAGTGCTCCGTCAGGAAGGGCACGAAGCAGTTGGCAAAGGAGTCCTTCACCAGCAGCAGGCGCCGGCCGTTCTCCGTGCCGGTCTCGATGGTGACCCTGGCCCAGTTGCCCCCCTGGAACACCTTGTACTTATCCTTCTCCGTCAGCTCCTCCATGCGGTACAGGCTGTCCGTCACCGTGCCGTCGCAGTCCACGGATCGGACGGAGGCATCCGCCGGAAGAGTGATGGTATCGCAGGGGCTGTTTGGCAGCAACACCTTGGAGTAGAGCGTGCCCCGGAAGCCGTCCGTCACCGCCGTCAGCTTCCAGTCGGCGGCCTCGCGTTCGGTATCCCGGCACCAGACCTCATAGGCGGCCAAAGCGCCGGCGGTGGTCCAGTGGTGGTCCGTGCGGTAATAGGGCTCCGGCAGGGCGGCCAGCGCCTCCCGGACGTCGATCACCCGGTCCTGCCCCACCGCGTCCGCCAGTTGGGTGTGGCGCAGCGCCGCGTCGTACACAGGGGCGTTTTTCGGCAGCAGCTCTGCCAGGACCGCCGCCGGCGTGGGCGCCAGCAGGATGCGGCAGTCCAGGTCGGTGTGATCGTCCATAAAGGTCCGCACCGCCGCCAGGTTTTTCTCATACTGCTTCTGATCGAAGTCGTCCTCCGTCAGCCGGGCGAACAGATATCCGTCCTTCCCCAGGTAGACGCCGTTGATATCCCGGCGTCCGCTGAATCGCTGCAGCGTGGAGGCCGCGCCCATCCACACGTCCCGCAGGGCGACCTGGTCGCTCTCGTACTTCTCCGCCTCCTCCGTAAACTTGCCGGAGAAGAGACGGTCCACGGTCAGCTTGGGCGCCTGCTGCAGATAGCGGTTCTCATTGGGGGAGAAGGTCCGGTCCGGCAGCAGCAGCGTGGCCAGGGACAGGCCCAGCAGGATCACCGCAACGGCGATCAGGGGCGGCAATTCTCTTTTCTTCATCGTGCCCCTCCTCTCAGAACCGGAAATACAGGAACGGATTGTAGCTGTCGCCCACCAGGAAGGCCACGCTCAGCAGCAGGATCGCCGTGACGCCCACGGTGCGCAGCGTCACTGCCGCGCCGTCGGAGAGGCGGCCGGAGAGCTTCTCCCACGCCTTCACCGGGAACATGGTGGAGCCGATCAGCGCCAGCACCAGCAGCACGGCATTGGACCGCAGCAGATACCAGGTGCCGCCGTCCGCCAGACGGCCGGTGAACATGGCGGCCACGTAGCGGCCCAGCTCGCCGAAGTCGGTGATGGCAAACAGCACCCAGCCCATGACGAAGCAGAAGCAGGTATAGATATGGCCTGCCACACGGGGCAGCCGCTCCAGCACCCGGGCCAGAAACGTTTTCTCCAGGATCAGCAGCACGGCGTAGTAGACGCCCCAGAGGACGAAATTCCAGCTGGCGCCGTGCCACAGGCCGGTGAGGAACCATACGATGGCCAGGTTCAGGATCTGCCGGGCCGTTCCCCGCCGGTTGCCGCCCAGGGGGATATAGACGTACTCCCGGAACCAGGTGCCCAGGCTGATGTGCCAGCGGCGCCAGAACTCCGTAACGGACCGGGACTCGTAGGGATAGCGGAAGTTCTCCAGGAACGTAAAGCCGAAGAGGTGTCCCAGTCCGATGGCCATGTCGGAGTAGCGGGAAAAGTCAAAGTAGATCTGGAAGGTAAAGGCTAGGGCTCCCAGCCAGGCGGTCAGGGCCGCCGGGTGATCCATGGCGGAGACGGTCTCCCACAGGGCGCCCACCTGGTTGGCGATGAGCACCTTTTTGCCCAGGCCGATGACGAAGCGCTGCAGGCCGCGGCTGGCCTCCAGCCAGTTCTCCCGGCGCATGTGGAGCTGGTGCTCCACCGTCTTGTACTGGACGATGGGGCCGGCGATCAGCTGGGGAAACAGGGTCACGTAGGCGCCGAAATCCAGGATGTTCCGCTGGGGCGCCACCTGCCCGCGATAGACGTCGATGGTGTAGGACATGGTCTGGAAGGTGTAGAAGGAGATGCCGATGGGCAGGGACAGCCCCAGCGCCGGGATCCCCAGCGACAGGAGGCTGTTGACGTTGCCGATGGCAAAATCGGTGTACTTGAAGAAGCCCAGGATGGACAGGTTGCCCACCACAGACAGGATCATCACCGCCCGGGCCGCGCCCGGCTTCCCCTTGCTCCGGAAATGGCCGATCCCCAGGCCGTTGCAGTAGTCGAACACCGTGGAGAACAGCATGATGAGGATATACTTGGGCTCACCCCAGCCGTAAAACAGCAGGCTGGCCAGCAGCAGCACGACGTTGCGTCCCCGGCGCGGGCAGAGATAATATGCAATCGCTACCAGCGGCAGGAACAGCAGCAAAAAGACGGTGCTGGAAAAAACCATGGCCTTTGGATCCTTTCTCCCATTCGTACAGAGGTGGGGCAGAGTCTCTCTGTCCCACCTCTCAGCAATTGTATCACACGATCCCCAACAGCTTGCCTATCAGGTAGCTGCTGCGGATGGCGGACAGGTTGTTGATAAAGATCACGTCCTGTACGCCGTTGTTCTTGACAAAGCTCTGCAGGTTGCCGTCCCAGTAGCGGTAGTCCAGCATGTAGATCGTGCTGTAGTGGTCCACCAGGAACGGCACCAGGGCGTTGCCGAAGGATTCCTTCACCACCACACAGGAGGAATCGTCCGTCACCTCCGGGTTGGTGATGATGGTGTAGGGTTGGTCGCCGGCTACGAAGGCGTTGTATTTCTTGTCGGCGTCGTAGTCGGTTACATCAAAGATAATCTTCCACGGGATCTCCTGGCCGCTGAAGTCGGTGAAAACCAGCCGCGCCGTGGTGGTAAGGGGATGATATGCAATCAGCGTGTCGGGATTGTCCCCCATGGTCTCGTTGTGATCGCTGTCACGGTAGAAGGATCCCAGGAAGCCCGGAAATTCCTCTTCCCAATATTCCTCCAGCTCACAGGGGGTAATCCCCTTGGCCTGGCAGAAGGCGCGGTAGCCGTAATAGGCGCCCAGGGCCGTCCAGTGGTGGTCGGTGCGGAAATAGATATACTGATTTCGGTGGCGCATCAGCGTCTCATAGAGGGGAATGGCCGTCACATTATCGTCCAGCATGGAGGTGATCTCCTCCTCCGCTCCCTTCTGGTCGCCGAAGACGCCGCCCTTCTTCTCGTCCGGCAGCGTAATGCCCGAGGACAGGGGTACGGTAACGGCGTAGACCTTTGCCTTGCCCTTGAGCTCGTCTGCCACCTTGTTGACCGCCGAGGCGTACTTTTCCGCCGTGGAGGGGACGTAGGTGTACATCTCAAAGCCGGTGTCCCCAATGCGGTATACGGCGTCGTACTGCTGCTCCTCGCCCTCTAGGTGGATGGGCGGGTAGTCGTCCGGCTGCACAGGCGTCACGTCAGGGGGCAGGGGCTCGGTATTCTCCGCATTGTCCGGTGTCCCGGTGTTCTCAGCGTTTTCGGTGTTTTGCGCGTTCTCGGTGTTCTGCGTGTTGGCGGGCTCCTCCTGGTTGTTGGGCGGTGTCCGCTCACCGCGCTTTCCGATAACGCCGCCGAAATACAAGCCCGCAGCCATCCCCAGCAGGATCACCATACAGAACACAAGCTGGGGCAGATTGCTGCGTCTCCGCCGCCTTCTCCGCCGCCGGGATCCTCTGTAATTACTGGTCCTCATCCCAAATGCTCCTTGATAACTTGCTGAACCTTATCCGCATCCGCACTCACGCACAGCACCACATAGGCGCCGCGCTGCGTCAGGACGGCGTTCTCCATACGGGCCGCTTCCTGGGGCTGATACCGCTCCACATCCACCCGCTGGTCTGCCAGGAATTGCTCGATTTCCTCCTTCACCGCCTTGGTGTCGGCCTCATTGGCGCAGCGGACAACGATGATCTCCTCCGCTGTGGTGCCGTTGCTCATACGGGCTGCCGCCCGGGCGCCCTCGGGCAGGGTCAGGTAGTTATCGACCGAAACGGTTTTCATCTCCGCTTCAAATCCCACCGTATTGTATATGGCGTCAACCAGATCGGCCGGATCCACATCTTTGTTTTTGGAGCCGCCGCAGCCCACCAGCGCCAGCGCCATCAGCATGACCAGCATCAGAGAACCCACTCGTTTCATCATTATTTACATCCCTCTTCTTCTAACAAATGCGTTGCCAAAACTAAGTGTTAATTATATATGATCGGCAATGAAAAAGAAAGTACCAATCGGTAACAATTTCAGCTTTTTTCGACATCTCAGCGGCGGGCAAACCAATCCACCACGGCCTCCAGGACCTGTACCGCCTTGTCCATCTGCTGGACGGAGGTGTGCTCGAAGGGCCCGTGGAAGCTGTAGCCGCCGGTGCCCAGGTTGGGGCAGGGCAGGCCGCGGAAGGAGAGCTGGGCGCCGTCGGTGCCGCCGCGGATGGGATTGCTCACCGGCTCCAGGCCGACGCTTCGCACGGCGGCAAAGGCGGCCTCCACCGTCTCGGGATATTGGGCGATGATCTCCGCCATGTTGCGGTACTGATCCACCAGGGTCAGCTTGGCCGTCCCCTCGCCGTATCGGGCGTTGATGGCCTTCTCCACGTCCCGCATGACCTGCTTGCGCTGTTCAAACAGCCCGGCGTCGTGGTCGCGGATGATATACTGCATCCTGGCATAGGACACGTCGCCGCTCATCTCCGTCAGGTGATAGAAGCCCTGGCGGCCCTCGGTGTCCCGGGGGCGCTCGTTGCCCGGCAGCATCTGGTCGATCTCCGTGGCCACCCGGGCGGCGTTCACCATCACGTCCTTGGCGCTGCCGGGGTGGACGGACACGCCGTGGATCTCCCACTTGGCGCCGGCGGCGTTGAAGGTCTCGCTCTCCACCTCGTGGACGGCGGAGCCGTCCACCGTATAGCCCAGCTCGGCGCCGAAGCGCTCCAGATCCAGCAGAGCGGCGCCGTGGCCGATCTCCTCGTCGGGGGTAAAGCAGACGCTGATGGGGCCGTGGGGCTGATCGCCGCGGAGCAGGTGCTCGCACATGGTCAGGATCTCCGCCACGCCGGCCTTGTCATCGGCGCCCAGCACCATGGTGCCGTCGGTGGTGATGATGGTCTCGCCCACCATGCTCTTCAGATGGGGGAACATCTCCGGCGTCAGGCTGCTGCCGCTCTCCCCCAGGGGGATGGCGCCGCCGTCGTAATCGGGGATGATCTGATAGGCGGAGGGGCCCCGCTTGCCGGTGGTCACCGTGTCCAGATGGGCGATGAAGCCGATGGGGGTCTTGGCCTCATAGCCCGGCGTGGCCGGGATCTTGCCGTACACGTAGGCGTGGTCGTCGCCGTACACGTCCTGCAGGCCCATTTCCCGCATCTCCCGCTCCAGCTCCCGGGCCAGATCGAACTGGCAGGCAGTGGAGGGCGTGGTCTGGCTCTCCTCGTCGCTGGCGGTATCAAAGCCGATATAGCGGATCAATCTCTCATATGCTTCCATAATGTCCTCCTTGCCGACATATGCTTCCCGTTTTTGATAGAATGATTATAGCCCCGCATCCCTGAATGGTCAAGGGATACGGGGCTGTTTCTTTGTTTTATAGGTGCTCCTCCAGCTCCGCCAGGGTCCGGGGCGTATAATCCATATAGGACACCATGGCGCCCACGTTTGCCATACGGCACACGTCGCGCCGGAGGTACAGGTTTTTGAGAAGCCGCTTGGCGTTCTCCGCCACGTTCCACTCAAAGGCGGTGTGGACGTGGCCGTACAGGTGATACCAGCCCATATAGTGATCCCGGAAGGAGGGGATGGGGTAGTGGCACAGCACCACGCGGCGGCCGTCGTCCTCGATCTCCCGGTACTCCGCCGCGTCCGCCAGCAGATGCCGGACCGCCGCCGCAGTCTCCCGGTCGTCGTGATTGCCCAGGATCATGGCCTTGCGGCCGTTGAGCCGCCCCAGGAGCTCCGCCCAGCGCTCAGCGCCGCCGGCGCAGAAATCCCCCAGGATCCAGGTCAGATCCTCCGGTCCCGCCACGGCGTTCCAGTTGGCGATGAGGGTCTCGTTCATCTCCTCCACGCTGTCGAAGGGGCGGTTGTCGTAGGCGATGATATCCGCGCTGTCAAAATGCATGTCCGCGATATAGCGAATGGTCACGGCGCGCTCCTTTCTCACTCGGCGGCAGCCAGCAGCTTCCTGGTGTACTCCTGCTGGGGGTGGTCAAATACCTCCTGGATGGTCCCCTGCTCCACGATGCGGCCCGCCTTCATCACCAGCACCCGGTCGCAGAGCTGATAGACCACGTTCAGATCGTGGGAGATGAACAGGTAGCTCAGATCCAGCTCCTCCCGGAGGCTGCGCATCAGCTTCAGGATCTGGGCCTGGATGGTCACGTCCAGGGCGGACACGGGCTCGTCGGCGATGAGAAACCGGGGCCGGCGGATCAGCGCCGCCGCGATGCTGACACGCTGACGCTGGCCGCCGGAGAGCTCGTCGGGCTTGGCCTTGAGGCACTCCTCCGGCAGCTCCACCCGCGCCAGCATCTCCCGGACGCGGCGCTTGCGCTCAGCGGCGTCGTACTTGCCGTAGATCCGCAGGGGCTCCTCCAGGGTCCACTCCACCGTATAGGCCGGATTCAGGGAGCTGTAGGGGTCCTGAAAGATGATCTGGGGCCGGGGCGTATGGTGGACGATCTCGCCCTGCTCCGGCTTTACCAGACCCAGGATCATGCGGGCCAGCGTGGATTTTCCGGTGCCGCTCTCCCCCACCAGGCCCAGGATCTCGCCGTGGAACACGGTGAAATCCACGTCGTGGAGGACCTCATGGTAGACGCCTCTTCCGCGGCCCATCACAGAGGGCGTGCGGTAGCCGCCGGTGACGTGCCGCACCTCCAGTACAGGTTCCTTGCTCATAGGGTCTCCTTTCCGTGGCGGGTGGGGATGGCCTCGATCAGCCTCTTGGTGTAGGGGTGCTGCGGGTGGAAGAACACCTGGTCGGTGCTGCCCTCCTCCACCAGCCGGCCCCGCTGCATCACCGCCACCCGGCGGCACAGCTTGCGCACTACGTTCAGATTGTGGGAGATAAACAGCATGGAGATCCCCCTCTCCCGGTTGAGCTTTTTCAGCAGCTCCAGGATCTGGGCCTGGATGGTCACGTCCAGAGCCGTGGTGGGCTCGTCCAGCAGCAGCAGCGTGGGATGGATCACGATAGCCGCGGCGATCATGGCCCGCTGCAGCATACCGCCGGAGAGCTCGTGGGGATACTTGTCATAGACGCCCTCCGGATCCGGCAGCTCCACGGCCCGGAGCACCTCCAGCACCTGGGCGCGGCGCTCCTCCCTGCTCAGCTTCGTGTGGATGCGCAGCACCTCGCCCACCTGCTCACCCACCTTCATCAGCGGATCCATGGCGCTCATGGGCTCCTGGAACACCACGCCGATCTTTCGGCCGTGGATCTGGCGCAGGACGCTGCGCTGAGCGTGGAGCAGATCCTCTCCGTCCAGCAGGATATCGCCGGACAGGTCGCACTGCTTGCGGGGCAGCAGACCGGCGATGGACATGGCCGTGACGCTCTTGCCGCTGCCGCTCTCCCCCACCAGACCGACGATCTCGCCGTCGCCGATGGTCAGAGATACGCCGGACACCGCTTCCCGGTCCCGGTTGTGGAATTTGACGTGGAGGTCCTTGATTTCCAGCATCACGCCACCTCCCTGTCGATCTTCTGCAGGCCCTCGCCGATGAGTCCGGCGCCGAACACCAGCAGGGCGATGACGCCGCCGGTGCACAGGGCGTACCAGGGCGCCCGGGAGAACATCCCCTGGGCCTCCGAGAGCATATAGCCCAGGGAGGCGTCCGGCGGGGTGACGCCGATGCCCAGGAAGCTCATGCTGGCCTCCGCCAGCACGGCGTTGTTGAAGCCGATGGTGATGGCGGGCAGCAGGACACGCAGGGTGTTGGGCAGCATATGCGCCGCCATGATCCGGAAATGGGAGGCCCCCATCAGGCGGGCGCTGGTGATATAGTTCACGTCCCGCAGCCCGGCAAAGGCGGTGCGGGTCACGCGGGCAAAGCTGGGAATGAACACGATGCCCAGGGCCAGCACCACGTTGTACTTGCCGGGACCCACGATACTGATGACCAGCAGGGCCAGCAGGATGCTGGGGAAAGCGGTCAGCGCGTCGTTGAGCCGCATGAGGGTGTCGTCCACGATGCCGCCGAAATAGCCGGTGGCGGCGCCAACCAGCGTGCCCGCCACCGCGCCGATGGCCACGGTGGCCAGGGCGATGGCCAGGGTGGTGCCGCTGCCCTTGAGCACGCGGCTGAAAATATCCCGGCCGAAGTTGTCTGTGCCGAAGAGATGGGCCGCCCGGGGAGAGAGGAACTTCTCACCCATGGACATGGCGTTGGGGTCGCAGGGCGTATAGAAGACGCCCACCAGGGTCATCAGCAGCAGGATGCCGGTGATGATAAGCCCGGCCAGCAGATAGCCGTTGATCCGTTTTTTCATCACGCGTCACCTCCCAGCCGCAGCCGCGGGTCGATCCGCTGATTGATCAGGTCCGCCAGCGTGCCCGCCAGCACCACCCAGAACGCCAGGATCACCACGACCGTCTGCACCACCGGGTAGTCCCGGGTGGAGATGGAGGCCACCAGAAGCCGGCCCAGGCCGGGGATGCCGAACACCTGCTCCACCACCACGCTGCCGCCCACCAGCTCCGCCATGGTCTGCCCCAGGAAGGTCACCGTGGCGGTGAGGGAGTTTTTCAGCACGTGGCGTGTCAGCACGGCGCGGCGGTCGTTGCCCCGGGAGATGGCCGTACGGACGTAGGCCTTCTGCATCTCGCCGATGACGGTGCTGCGCATCATGCGCACCGTCATGGCGCAGCGGGGGATGCACAGGCACACCGCCGCAAAGAACAGGTGCACCAGCGCCCGGCCGAAATTCGCGTGCAGGCCGGGGAAATCCCCGGGCACGAACAGCCGCAGCAGGATGCCGAACAGCCAGGATATGAGGATGCCGGTAAAGAAGGGCGGCACCGCCATGCACAGCTGGTTGAAGGCCGTGCGCAGCCAGTCGAAGGCGCCGCCCACCCAGCGATAGGACCATATGGCCAGGGGAATGGACACGGCGGTGATGATGACGAAGCTCACCAGGCACAGACACAGCGTCACCTCCAGCTTGGGGGCGATCAGCTCCCAGACCGGCTGGCGGTAGCGGATGGAGGTGCCCAGATCGCCGGTGAAGAAGCCGGCCAGCCAGGCGATATAGCGGGTCAGGAACGGGCGGTCCAGCCCCAGCTCATGGCGCAGGGCGGCCAGCTGCTCCGGCGTGGCCTCCGTGCCCAGCATGGCCTCCGCCGGATCGCCGGAGATCAACGCAAAGGCCGCGAAGGTCAGAAACGATACGATCAGCATCGTCACCAGCAGCATCAGAATTCGTTTGAGCGCATATTTCACGGGCGCTTTCCTCCCATACCGAAAAGAGCAGGGGCCTGGGCCCCTGCCCTTCTCTCATTTGCTTTTTAGCCCCAGTACAGGGTGGACAGATCCACCGCGTACAGCGGATAGAAGGTCAGGCCCTCCAGTCCGGCGCGCAGGGCCACCAGATCCGCCATATCCTGGATATAGACGTTGGCGGCGTTCTCCGTCAGGTTGCGCTCCATCTGCTGATAGAGCTCCACCTGCCGGGCGTCGTCCGTGCAGGACACGGCCTGGGCATACAGCTCGTCGTAGTCGCTGTTGTTATATTTGGTGAAGTTGTTGCCGGCCTTGGTGTTGAAGCGCTCCAGCAGCTTGCGGGCGGTCATGTTGTCGCTGGTCAGGCCGGTGATGGTGCTCTGGAACTCGCTCTTGCCGTACACGTCGCTGAGCCAGCTGTTCCACTCGACGGGCAGGATGGTGGCCGTGACGCCCACCTTCTTCAGCTGCTCGACGATCACCTGGGCGGTGTCCACGTGGGGCTGATAGTTGGAGGGGACGGTGATGGTCATCTCAAAGCCGTTGGGATAGCCCGCCTCTTTCAGCAGCTCCCTGGCCTTGTCCTCGTTGTGGGGATAGTAGTCGGTGAGGCTGGCGTCGTAATACTTGGCAAAGGAGGGGAACATGGAGGTGCCCAGGGGCGTGCCGTAGCCGTCGAAGGCCAGATCGATGATGCCCTGCTTGTCGATGGCATAGCACAGGGCCTGGCGGACACGCACGTCGTCAAAGGGCTTGACGGAGTTGTTCAGGTACAGGGCCTGCACCAGGTTCATGCTGCCCTCCTCCACGTGGAAGCTCTCCTTCTTGAGCTGGGAGGTCTGCGCATAGGTCATGTGGGAGACCATGTCCAGAGCGCCGCTCTGCAGACCGCGGACCAGGGCGTCCGCCTTCTCGATGATCTTGCAGGTCACCTTGGCCACCTTGGCTGCAGTGCCCCAGTAGTCATCGAACCGCTCCAGCACCAGGCTGTCCTGGGCGGTGTGGGAGACCACCTTGAAGGGGCCGGTGCCCATGGAGGCAACAGACTCCTCATATTCGGCGGGGATGATGAAGACGTTCATCATGTAGGCCAGGAACTCGCCGCTGGGCTCGCCGAGGGTGATGGTCAGGGTGTCGCCCTCACCCTTCACGTCGGCGATGATGTCCAGAGCGGCCAGATGGGCCGCGGCGTCATCCTCGCTCATGCGGCGGTTCAGAGAAAACAAAACGTCCTGCATGTCCACCGTGTCGCCGTTGTGGAACTTGACGCCCTGACGCAGCGTAAAGGTGTAGGTCAGGCCGTCGTCCGAAACGTTGACGTCGGATGCGACTGCAGGAACGATATTACCGTCGGAAGTGGGCTTCACAAGCCCCTCGTATACGTTGAACATGACTTCCTTGGTTCCTGCCGCCGTCATATGATCGGGGTCAAGACTGTCAAAGTCCTGGGGGATGCCAATGACGATCTCATTGGTTTCCATTCGTTTTTCCGGGTTCGCTCCCTTGCTGCCGCACGCGGCCAGCAGGGTCGTGAGCATACCCAGAAGAAGGATCACTGCCAAAATTCTCTTTTTCATGTTCTTCTCCTTTCATCACTGCCCGTTTCCGGGTCAATGTGAGGCGCCTTCGGCGCCCGGTTTTGCGAGAAAACTTTGGTCCGGTATTCAGTTTTCAAGCCGGGCGTATTATACACTATCCCTCGTTAAAACGCAAGCAAAATATTTGGACCCGCTGTGCCTTGCGGCACAGCGGGTTTCAGGTGATCATTCACCCGGCTTGATCACGTCCACGACCTCGCCGATGTACATGCGGTGAGGCGCCTCCGTCTCATAGTAGGTCTTCACGACGTCGGCGGGGATCTGCGAAAGCTCCAGATCCTGCCGATAGATCTTCCGGCACAGCAGCGTGACTTCCGCCTGGGCGTAGGTGGTACTCTCCCCCGCCGCCACGGGCGTCAGGCCGGCAGCGGCGTCCTTGTCGCCGTCCCGTCCAGAGGTGGTGCCCATGACGGACAGGGCCCTGCGCCACTCCTCGGGATAGAAGCTGACGGTGAAGTACTCGTTCTTCTCCATGAACTGATATGTGTAGCGCACGGGCTTGACGTAAACCGTGGCTACCGGCTTGCTCCACAGCGTCCCCAGACCGCCCCAGCTGACGGTCATGGCGTTGTGGCACTCCGGGGTCCCGGCGCATACCAGGGCCCACTTCTTATTGAACTGGGAAAAGGCTTCTACGGATAAATCCTGCATGGCGATACTCCTTTCTCACTGACACAGGTCCACGATGGCCTGGGCGAACATCTGGGCGCTGAGCACCAGGTCGTCCACCACGGCGAATTCGTCGGCCCCATGCATCCGGTTATCCACGCCGGGCATGGCGCAGCCGAAGGCCACGCCGTTCTTCAGATTGTGGACATAGGTGCCGCCGCCGATGGCCAGGGGCTCGCCCTTCTGGCCGGTGTACTCCTCGTAGCACTTCAGCAGTTCCCGGACGATGGGCGCCTCCGCCGGCACCACGTGCTCCGGGCGGTGGCGGCATTCCAGCGCCATCCCCCGCGCCGCCATGGCGGCGATCAGCACGTCGCAGGTGTTTTCCTGGTTGGCGCCGATGGCCGTCCGGCCGTCGAACTCGCCCCGCAGGGCGCCGTTCTCCAGATGGAGGACGGTGCAGGCCAGGGTGGTATCGCCGGAGGCCTCGTCATGCCGGTCCACACCGGCCGCCATGCCCCGCCAGTCGCCGTGGGGAAACAGCTCGTTCAGCGCGCGGATGCGCTCCGAGGCGCCGTCTTCGGCCAGAGGCAGCTCGGCCAGCAGGGTCAGCAGACCCGTCAGCGCGTTGCGGCCGTCCATGGGCATCGAGCCGTGGGCGCTCTCGCCCTGGGCGGCGACAGTCAGTCCGTTCTCGCCGTCGATCAGGGAAAACGTGATTCCCGTCCGGGCGTCCACGCTCTTCGCCGCCTCCTCCACCTCCCGGGCTGTCAGGCCGGCCACCACCGCCTCCGCGGTGCCGGGCACCACGTTGGCCCGGGTGCCGGCGTGGAAGCTGACGATCCGGGGCAGGGCGCCGCTCTCCGCCCAGGAGGCGGTGAACACGCCGTGAGCCCGGCCCTTCTCGATGTTGATGACCGGGAAATCCGCGTCCGGGGAAAAGGTCATGGGGGCCTCCTCCTGGCGCTGATAGTAGTGGGCGATATCCGCGCTGCCGCTCTCCTCGTCCGTGCCCAGGATCAGCCGGACGCTCTTGCGCAGGGGGATCCCCAGCTCCTTCACCGCCCGCATGGCGTACAGCGCCGCCACCGCCGGGCCCTTGTCGTCCGCCGAGCCGCGACCGTAGAGCAGGCCGTCCTGCACCACGGGCGCAAAGGGCTCGGTGACCGTCCAGTCGTCGCCCACCGGCACCACGTCCAGGTGGGCCAGGATGTCCAGCTGCCGCGGGCCGTCGCCGTAGTCGGCGGTGCCCACGTAGCCGTCCCAGCTGCGGACGGCAAAGCCCATGCCGCGGGCCATGGTCAGGGCCTCCTCCAGGGCCGCCGCCGGTCCCGGTCCGAAGGGCATGCCGGGCTGGGGCGCGCCCTTTACGCTGTCGATCCGCACCAGGCGGCAGATATCCTCCACCAGCTCCTGCCGGTGCTGCTGAAAATACTCCTCCAATTGCTTCCGAATCATGGTATCGTTCCTTTCCGTCACGGAGATGGATTACTTGAACAGGTGATCGATGGCGTGATTCAGGGCGTCGATGGCCTCCTGGTCGTGGGTCTCCACGGCGTCCACCACGCAGTGCTCGATGTGGTCCTTCAGCACGATCCGGCTGATGGAGCCCAGGGCCGAGCGCACGGCGGCCAGCTGGATCAGCACCTCCGTGCAGTCCCGGCCGTCCTCCACCATCCGCTTCACCGACTCCAGATGCCCGATGGCCCGGGAGAGGCGGTTCAGCACCGCCTGGGTGTGCTGATGGCTGTGGGTATGGGGATGGGTGTGCGCGTGTTCTTCCTCGTGCTCATGGACGTGCAGCAGCTCGTGCACGGCGTTCTCCTCCCTTCAAGACTCTCTGATCCGGCGGCGGATCTCCGCCAGACTCAGGCCGTTTTCCCTGGCCAGACGAGCCAGGTCCTCGTATTCGATCTTCTGCCGGTCCACGCCGGCGCCCGACGCCCGCTTCACCCGTACGGCGCCCAGGGGCGTTTCCACGGCCTCCGTCCGCCGCTCCAGGGTCCGGCGGCGGATCTCCTCCTCCCGCAGGCCCAGGGTGGTGGTGTGGCGGAACAGCAGCTCCGCCATCCGGTCCCGGTCCGCCGGGTCGCACATGACCCGCAGCATGGTGCCGGGCCGGCCCTTTTTCATGCCGATGGGCACGGTGTAGGCGTCCAGCGCGCCGCCGGAGAGAAGCTCCTCCACGGCAAAGGCGATATCCTCCGCCGTCATGTCGTCCAGATTGCAGGAGAGCTCCACCACGGTATCGCCCCGCTCATCGGTATCGCCCAGCAGGGCCCGGACGCAGTTGGCCGCCGGAAAGTCCTTCTTCCCCATACCGTAGCCGATGGCCTCCGTCCGCATGGCGGGCATGGGGCCGAAGC
>JAEEGL012851349.1_pt1 | contig 14645 bp, 9 predicted proteins | sample 9134231 | NCBI WGS metagenome assembly JAEEGL01 (sample SAMN16246548, study PRJNA631951) | gut metagenome | biome: gut microbiome; feature: rumen; material: fiber-attached | host: Bos | place: Iran: Karaj | collected 2018-10 | reverse complement strand
TGGGGCCTATCGCGAATCCGAGATTTGCGGGACTCCAGCGGATGGTGTTGTAACGAATGTCCTCGGGATCCCAGGTGTCGTTATCTTCCTGCTGACGAACTTCAATCGCATTATAGAACCCGGCTTTTTCAAAAGCCTTATTCCATTCCAGAATCCCGTCCCGAACCGGCTTGCGGTAGGCATAAGGCATATTCTTGTCAAGCCAAAAGACAATCGGCTTTTTCGGGAGTGAAACCTCAGCGTCCGGTTCGAGCTTCTGCAGATTCCAGCGTGTGATATACCGAACGAAGTTTCCGTCATCCGGATTCTTATTGAGATTTTTAACGGCTGCTGTAAAGTAACCGACACGCTCGTCCGCGATACGCGGCTTATAGCCGGAATCGGGAAGGAGACTGATCGAATAGTGCACGTTGACCGTCAATCCACGCCCGTCCATCACAATTCCGCCGAACGCGTCACCGTCGTTTGCCGAGGAGTAAGTGGCGGCAATCTCGAGTTCAACATTCTCCTTAAACCCCTTGACCTTTTCCCAATTCGACCGGTCGCGGGCAAACGTGTATCCCGAAAGGGACCAGCGGGTCAGTCCCGGCAGGTCGCTCATAAAAATGGGGGTCAGGTCGACCATATCACCGCCGCCGGGCCCGGCCGCGATGATCGGTAGACTGAAAATGACCGAATCGGTATAGGCGAGTTTGACCGATCTCTCTTCGGGGGTACCGCTGTCGGCCTGATAGCGGAAGTTCCTCCGGACGATCATAATCCGGTCGTCCACTTTGCGGAACTGCCAAATCATATCGTCCCCGTTGGAACGGAGAGACTCTCCGGCATAGATAGCCTCATTCCCGATTCCCCTCGCAATCGACATCACAATGATGTAGTCCCTGTCCAGCTGATCCGAGGTGATTTCCGCGTACAGGCTGTCTTTCTTCTGATAGAGATTGATTAACCCGGGAACTTTGACCGCATCGGGAACAACCTCACCGAACGGCTTCGGCCTGTCGGAATCCTCTTTTTCCGTCTTTTCCTTTTCCGTTTCTTTGTTCTCTTCCGCTGCAAAGACCGAAGGCGGAAAGGCCGAAAAGGCGAACAGGCTCAGGTAAACCAGGATGTAAATCAGGAGAAGGACCGGCAGAAACGCGAAGGAGCGGTTCGGGGCCTTGTTTGAGACTTTGTACATGGCATTTTCCTCAATGGGTTATTTTCTAATTCAAGTTGGCCGTACGGAAAGCATTTGTTTACTGTTGTAGGGGAGAGATGGCGATCGTTCCCAAAACCGTTTCAATGTTCACTCGCGGCGTGTTGTCGTTATCGCCAGAACCCTCAGACTGAGGCAACTCGTTCGTAACTCTGCCGAGAATCGTCTTCAGATTTGTCAAAAATCGGCATTCTTCCGGGAGGAAGAGATGGACATTCCCCGAAGTGACGTTCACATCCAGAGCTTCAAATTCGGCAATTTTCACTTCAACGTCCCCCGAAGCGGCTTTGATGCTGGTTCTTCCGGCATGTTCAAGAATGGCATGAACATTGCCGGACGCGGCTTTGGCATCGAAATCCGCAATCGTTTTCATCGCTGTGTAAATGTCTCCGCAGGCCGAGGTTATCCGGATTGTTTCGGCGTCTTCTCCTTCAATGTGAATTTCACCGGAAGCCGATTTGACAGCGACCTCATCCGGCTTTTCTTCAAGCTGAAGCTGCACATCCCCCGAAACGGAATCTACCGTGATCCGTTTCGCGGCAGCCGATGCTTGGAGATCTCCCGACTTGAGTTTTGCCGTTAAACTGCCGGCGCGAAGGGAGGGAATTTCCACGGAACCTGAGGTTGTTTCGAAAAATGCGGAATCGAGCGAAATCCCTTCGGGTAGTGTGATGGTCAGGTTCTTTTCCGACTCGATCGACATCCGTGTTCCCGATTCCGCATACCGGACACGCAGAGTATCTCCGTCGAGCCGCCAGCGCATCCTGTTTTTTTCGTCGATGACTTTCCCCGATGTTTCGCTGACCACCACCGTAGGATCGTTATGGTAGGCAATATTGATGTTTCCGCTGATCCAGCCGATATCGAGATTCCTGACGGGTTCGCTGATTTCGACGTCTCCGGGTGTAAACATTTCGCCATCGGGATAACTGATTTCGCTGCTGGTACCGTTGATGCTGAAACCGACGGTTGGCCTGCCCACGGCGACGATCACGCCTGCGATGAGTACTGCCAGGTAGGCTATCTCGATTCCCTTCAGTCTGAGATTTTTTTCCCGCGTCATTTTTGCTTTGTCTGCCGATTCTTTGTTTGTTTCCTCTTTTTTCATGAAGCCGCCTCTTTTTCTGCCAACTTCCGTAGTAACCAGTCCGAAACCGGCGCCGACGCTGAGCAGGAGAAAGATATTTTTTACCGAGAAATGCTCGCGCATGATGATCGCGTTTATCATGTTCACAAAGAGCGCCGCATCCAGCGCGAGTACGATGAGCACCTTACTGGCGCTACCGATCAGCCTTTCGACCGGGCGGGCGTTGACGACACCGGGAAGGAATGGAATGGCCAGACCGAACAGAACGGCACTGGCAGCGACCAGAAACCAATCGCCTCCCGTGTAAATGCAGGTTACATCCAGAAGGAGGATCAGAGAGACGCAAAACGAACAGAACATCCAGAAAACTTTGTTCTCGGGAACCATAAACGGCACGATGATAAACGAGGCGGGTATACAGAGGGAAGCGAAAACGAGAAAGAACCATCCCACTCCCATCCCGATGCTGAGATTCACAATCAGCGAGACCAGGATCGGAATCATAAGCAATCCCGCAACCGTAGCTCCGATGATCGTGGAACGGCGCTTGAACCAGCGGGTTCCATATTGGATCACGCCGTTTTTTTCATCCTGCAGTTTCTCTTCAATTTCCGTCTCCTGCAATCGGCGGAGCATATCCTTGCAATCGGAACATTCCTGCAAATGTTCCTGCACTAAACCACGGCTCTCTTCACTACAAACGTCGTCCGCGTCAAGCGGCAGCAGGTCACGAATCACGCCGCAATCGATTTTCATTGCTCACCCAACCTTTCCCGCAGTTTGAGTCGGGCACGGTGGTATGTCACCCGAGCCCAGTTTTCCGTTTTTTTAAAAATGACACCGATCTCGCGAAAACTCAGTTCACCGAAAACCCTCAGTGTAAAAACCTCGCGAAACGGCTCTTCCAACTGATGAAGTGCCAAGTGGATTCGAAAGGATGATTCCCGGTCTTCCGCGATCTTGCCGATCTCTTTCGCGGAATCCGGCGCATCTTCCGGAATCGGTTTAAGCCTCGAGCGGCGCCGTTTTTCATTAAGATAGTAATTTTTTGCAATGGCACAGAGCCAAGTGGCTTCGTCCGATTCCCCGCGGAATCGATCCTGAGCCAAAAAAGCCCGAAAGAAGGTCTCCTGAGTGATCTCTTCGGCCTGCGCCCGGTTTCCCGTCAGCGTCATCGCGTAAGAAAAAACTCTCATATAGTAGGTTTTGTATCGTTTTTCGAGGCTCTCTTGACCCACTCTTTTCACCTCCTTTCTTTCGGGCTCACCGGTTAGACAATTGTAATTGGATTTCGTTACAGCAAAAAGGATAAAATTATAAATTTGATGAGAAATGGTAAAACCGAAGCTCTTTCCCCCGTCTAGAGACGAGACGATAGAAAAGAGCATTTCAGCTTTCCGTGGGCGACGGGGTTTCCTCCTTGTCTAAAAGCAGGTGATCCTGTCACCGCCACTGCGCTGATTAGCCGTTGAGTAGAGTAGCTTGGGGTTGAACGGGCGGGGAAGCGCTTTGCTGTCCCTTCCCGAGGGGATGAGGAACTGCCGAGTTTATGATTCTTTTCTCTCGGAACTGCCGGAATGGTGTATTACAAAACGCAGAATCGGAACCGGTTTTCCTTCAATGACAACAATCTCCCTCTCCAGTCTCGCTCCTTCGATTCTTTCGAGCATTCTGCGGCTGGGGATGTTGTTTTCGAAACAGGTCAGCAGAATATCGTCCTGAATCTTAAGCCGCTCAAAAAGCCCGGGCAGCCGCCGTAAAAGTTCCGTGGCGATTCCGCGCCCCCGGCGGTCCGGCCGGACCGCGATCCCGACATTCCCCCCATACCGCCGGAGCTTTTCGTTCAGAACGCGCCGGATGTTCAGAACCCCGAGACATTCGTCCTTTTTTTCATCGCCGGGTCCGATGAGCCAGAACGTGACCGAGGGAACAATCCCGGGCCGCAGGCCGATCCCCGCCTCCTGATTTCTGTAGTCAGTGAATATCCGGTCTTTCCACCGGGGGAACTCGGCCGGATCATGAACGAGGTAGTCGTCATGAAGGTGCCCCCGGGTGAGGCGGCATGTTTCGAGATAGGCTTCCAGCCAGCGCGGTTCGGGACGGACGATTTCGAAGGTCATTTTACCAAGTTATCAAGTCCTTGGGCTATTTCACTGCGGAGGAAGGGAACGCGGCAGGTTTTCCCCGCAGGGCGTGCCGGGAAACGGGAACCTCTTTTCATGAGCTTGCTCTCTTTCCCTTCCTATTTTCGTCATTCGGAAAAGGACTGAGCCGCTTCTGTCTGGCAAAGAAGCTAAATTCGGCAAAAAACGAAAATCTTCTCTCCTTTAACAAAAGTCGTTCCCTTCGATTGCCCGATATAACGATAGAGAGACCGGTCAGTCTCTCAAGATTTCCTATTGGATAGGAAAAATAGATAAAACAGAAAGGATTCTGTCCGTGAAACGCCGTCAAGATCATATTCTCTCGTTGACCTGCTGCCGGGCGATTCTCTGGGGTACGGCCCCCATTCTTCTTTTGGCGTTTACCGGAATCGGCGCGGCGCAGCCGGCAACGATTCCCCGGCAGAATGAGATGGTCGCCTCAGCCGCCGGCGGAGAGCAGAACACGTTTCTCAACTCGATGAAAGAGATGCGACAGCGCGCGCAGGCCCGCTATAACCAGAATATGCAGCAGTGGAACGAGCAAATGCAGCGGAACCAGCAGAAGATGCAGGCTCAGCAGCAGGCCGCCGCAAAATCGTTGAACAAGTCCGGTTCGGCGAACAAACAACAGCCGGTCACTCCAAACGGCTACCCCCAGGCGCAGAATTATCAAAAGCAGGCAGGCGGCAATCCTCTTTCGGCGCTCCAGCAGCTTTTCGGCAGTTTCGATAATTCCGGGGCAAAGAGCGGTTTTCCGCAGCAGGCCCAGAATCAGCCCCGTTCCGGCTTTGCGCCGCAGCAGACAGCTCATCAGGCGCAGCAGATGGCGGCGCATCAGCATAACCATAACGGCCAGAACGCGCAGATGACGGCGCAGCAGCAACAGCAGGCGTGGCTGATGCAGCAGCGGATGCAGGCGCAGGCCGCCGCGCAGCAGGCCCGTACCGCGGCTTCTCCGGCGAAGGCGCCGCGGCGTGCCGATACACCTTCGGCCCTCGTTTACGCCGATGCCCAGCGGATGGCGAAGTCAGAAAAGGGCGCCTCGTCCGTTTCGGTCGATCAGCTCGCCAAAGCCTCGACTTCACAGGAGAGCGCTTCGGAAGTCATCTCGCAGGTCCCGTGGAAAGCCATCTCTCCGGCCGCGCGTAAAAAGGCGGAGCAGATCGTTTCAAGCTATACGTTCTATCGCCGTCTGCCGATGACCGGCGGGTACTGCAACCCGGAGATTTACGATTTTCTCGTCTGCCATCCGGAAGTGGTGGTCGGCACATGGGAAGCGGGCGGCTTTAAACAGCTTTCGCTTAACAATAACGGCGGCGGCCGCTTCTCCATCAAAGACTCGTCGGGAACCAGCGGTGAAATCGAAATTGTCTACCATGACAATAAAATTCTGGTTTTCCTCTGTTCCGGTGTCTACGAAGGCCAGCTCGCTCCGCGGCCGATCCAGGGAGATATCTTCTGCGTAATGCAGTACCGTTTCACCGAGGATGCCGCGAACGGGAACAAGCCGATCGCCGTGACCCGGCTCGACACTTTCGTCCGGATGTCCTCGGCCAGCGCCGATCTGGTCGGCAAGGCGTTTGCGCCGATGATCGGGAAGGTTGCCGACTCTAACTTCGTTAATACTGTCGATTCGGTGAACCAGATCTCCGATCTGATGGAACGGAATCCGAAAGTTCTCGCCGAAATGATTCAGGAAGTTCCCTCGATTCCGATGGAGACGAAAAACGAATTTCTCGGGTATATTGAACGGGTGACCGGTCACGCCTCGATGAGGAGCCAGGGTATCACCGTCGACTACTATATGATGCCGAAGATGAATGTTGCCAAGGCCGAGACCGCCGAGATTCTCTCGCGCCGGAGCCAGCCGACACAGATGACCGTTGTCGACGAACCGCAGGTTCGTCCCGCCAACGCCCCGTCGGCGGCCGCGATGCCGGCACCAAGCCTTTCGGCAACCTCTATGCCGGCGCCGAGCCTTGTTTCGTCGAAGAGTTCGGGTTCCAGGGTATCGGAACCGAAATCGTCACGCGGTGAGAGTATGCCGTTCCCGAGCGCTTCGGGAAAATCCTCGGCTGTCGCGAAATCGGCGAAGTCGGATCTTCCCGCAATCGGGGGACAGGCCGAAACGGATGTCGAAATGGAACTCAACTCGGTTCTGAGCGAAGGAGAGACTCTTGAAGAGTTTAGCCTGAACGACGATTCGCAGGAACTGTTCTTCTCGGACGATTTCCCGGCTTCCGAACCGAAAGAGAAGGGCGGCGAACCGGCCGATACCGCGTCAAAAGAGGCCGAGCCGAGCGGCAGTGAACTGAGCTTCGATTTCGGCGACGGCGATTCGGACGGCAGCGCGCCGAGCCAGGAAGTTACGGCGGCCAAACCGATTTCGGAAACCGCCGGTGATTCGAAGCTCGAAGTCGAGGAGAGTGACGGGTGGAATGCGGTGATCAGCAGCAGCGTTCCGGCGCAGACCGCATCGGTTACCGCGATGCAGGCCGCACCGACCTCCGGTCAGAAATGCTCGTGGAAGAAGCCTGAAGTCCGGTAAATCTTTCGGACCGATTGAAAAAGTCTCCCCGCTCCGCCTTTCGGCGGAGCGGGGAGAAGCTGTTTATCCGGCAATTGGTTCTGCCCGCTTACGATGGATAGATGAAGCAGTCGGGATCGTAACCGGTTGCGCCCGATTCGGGGAGCCCGTCGATTTCGGCGACTTCCTCTTCGGTCAGAGAGAAGTCGAAAACGCTGAAGTTCTCTTTGATCCGTTCGGGAGTGACCGATTTCGGAAGAGGATTGACCCCCTTCTGGAGCTCCCAGCGGAGGCAGATTTGCGCGATCGATTTGCCGTATTTGGCGCTCAGCTCTTTCAGGCACGGCAGGTTGAAAACGCGTCCCTGGGCCATCGGGCTCCAAGCCTGAATCTGAATTCCCAGGTCTTTGCAGAAGTCAACAACATATTTCTGCCAGAAGCCGGGATGGTATTCGATCTGGTTGACCATCGGGACAACCGAAGTGTTGCGGACCAGATGCTCAATGTGGTGAGGACGGAAGTTCGAAACACCGATCGCGCGGATCCGGCCGTCCTTGTAGAGCTTGATCATCGCGTTCCAGGTTCCCAGAAGGGTGTCTTTCCAGTCGGTCCTCCGTTCGTACGCGATCGGCCAGTGGATCAGGTAGAGGTCGAGGTAACGCGTCTTCAACCGGGCGAGCGACATTTCAAACGCCGCCAGGGTCTGATCGTAACCGTGATCCTTGTTCCAGACTTTGGTGGTCAGGAAGACGTCTTCCCGCGCCAGGCCGCTTGCCGCCAGCCCCGCGCCGACGCTCTCTTCATTGCCGTACGCCGCAGCAGTGTCAATGTGCCGGTAGCCGATTTCCAGTGCCGTTTTGACCGCGCCGGTTGCTACCTCACCGTTTGGGGACTGCCAGGTGCCGAACCCGATGACCGGGAGTTTTACCCCGTTTGAAAGGGTGTATGTGCTGTTCTGATCCATTGAACGCCTTTCTGTTTTTTACAATATGATTTTTGTTCCGTTGGCAGACTAACCTGATTTTACCGCAGGTGATATTCCGGTTCAAGAGGTTTTGACCGGCGGATCTTTTTCAAGGAGACCGGTTTGTTTGGCGATGATGTAAGTGCAGACGTTGTCGCCGGTTACATTGCAGGCGGTTTCGAACATATCGAGGATCGGGTTGATCCCGAGCGCCAGGGCAACGACCGTTGCGGTCTGCGCGGCGTTGAATCCGGCGTTTTCAAGGACCATGAAGAGGAGAAAGACACTTCCTCCCGGAACTCCCCCCGCGCCGACCGAGGCGAAGACAACCGAAACCAGCAGAATCAGTATCTGTGTTGCCGTGAACGGTATCCCGAAAATATTCGAGGCCAGGATCACGAAGACCGGCAGATGAACACAGACGCCGTCCATGTTGATCGTGCACCCCATCGGGAGTGAAAAGCTCGAAAGGGAAGGGGAAATGCCAAGCTTTCTGGCGGTTTGGAGTGAGATCGGAAGCGCCGCGGCACTCGAACGAGTGGCGAACGCCGTGACAATCGGTCCGCGCAGATTCAAAAGGATTCTGTACGGGTTCTGGCGGCAGAAGAGGAGAATCGCCAGCGGGTAGACGACCAGAATCATTCCCGCCACACACGCCAGAACGCAGGCCACAATCCGCAGATACGGGCCGAACAGAAGAAATCCGTTCCGCGCGAAATTGACAAACGAGAGCGCGAAGACGCCGAACGGGAAGTATTCCATGACCCAGTCGATCAGCTTAAACGAAACTGAAGCCGCAGCCCGGCAGATGCTAAGGAACGACTCGATCCGCGTTTTGTCGTCTTCCGGGGTTTTGTTCGACTCAAGGAGGACGCGCGCCGCCAGTCCGAACAGGACCGAAAAGAGGACGATCGCCAGGAACCGTCCTTCGGCCAGCGCCTGAAAAGGGTTCTGAAACAGGTTGAGCAGAAACGCGTCGATTCCGCCTCCTGACGTGCGGTTGTGGATCGCCGCCAGCTCCTGATGGTGGCTTGCCGCCGTTTCAATCGCGTTGGCCATCTTCGGGTTCAGGAAAAGCGCGGTGGCGGTACCGAACAGCGCGGCGAAGACCGAGGTGGCAAAGTACCAGAGAAGGACCGCGCCGCCGAGTTTTCCCGACTCCTTGAGCGGAAGAGATGCCGCGCCGATGATCAGCGAAAAGAAGATGATCGGAAAGACGATCATCTTGAGCATCGAAATCAGGAGAGTGCCGAACGGCTCGATGTAGGGAAGGATCGCATTGAGCTCTTCGCTTTGGATTCGCGAGGCGCCGATTCCCAGGACGATCCCCAGGAGAAATCCGATCAGTATCCGCCAGACGAGAGGGATAGCGGAATAATACGAGAAAAACCTTTTCATTGAGGGGCTTTCTTACAGTTCCGTTTGTTCAGTTCGTCGGTATCGAGCCAAATGGTGACCGGCCCGTCGTTAACCAGTTCGACCGACATCATCGCCTGAAAGACACCAGTCTCGACGGGAACGGCGTACTCGGCGCGGACGACCGAAACGAATTCCTCATAGAGACGCCGCGCTTCATCGGGCGGCGCGGCATCGGTAAAACCGGGCCGGTTCCCGTGAACCGCATCGGCGTAGAGAGTGAACTGGCTGACCGCCAGGATCGACCCGCCGACCTGAGTGACATCAAGGTTCATTTTTCCCTGGGGATCATCGAAGACGCGCAGACGGCAGATCTTCCGTGCCAGAAGCCGGACTTCTTCGGATGTGTCACCCCGGCCAACCCCCAAAAGGACTAAAAAACCCCCTTCAATCTGACCGCTGACACGGTTTCCCTCTTCGGGGAGAGTGACCCGCGCCCGGGTGACCCGCTGTATGCACGCTCTCATGACTTAATGCTCTTTCGACGCGAACAGTTCCTTCTTCCGGCCATGCAGCCGACATCAATATCATACGTGAAAAAGGGGTGAAAAGCAACCCTTTGGAAAGGGGACAGCCTATCTGAGAACGTCGTTTTTGCGCGAGAAACAGTGGAGAATGACCTTTTCGAAGATGGCGACCTCTTTTCGGGAAAGTCCTTCTTGGAGCTGACGGAGTTTGCCGTCGACCGTCCTGACGATCTCGCGGGTCTGTCCCCGACCGAGTCCGGTCAGGGTGATCAGGACCGAACGATGGTTTTCGGGGTTGGTGGTTCGGCTGACCAGGTTCTTTTTGACCAGCGTTTCAATCAGTTGCGAGGCGCTCGGCCGCGGGATGTTCATCACGCGGGCGACACTCGAAAGGGGAACCCCCTCCGGAATCCGGCGCGTGGCGGCCTCGATGACAAAGAGCGCCATCTTCTGCCGGGACGAAAGTGACTGAAGTTCTTTGTGATCCTTGGCCGTACCGACGGTGTCGCCGTAGGCGATCAGGTTGTTCACCGTGATAAAGAGCGCCGCGCAAGGGTCGTAGTCGGAAAAAATTTTTTTCGTTTTTTCCATTGGGCCTGATCTTCCACAATTTTGAGATCGGGGTAAACTGTTTTGTAACAAAATTGTTTTATATTGAAACTGTTCAAATATGAAACAATTTAGCGGATATTTCCGGTCTGTCAAGGACCTTGATCTTTCCCCGTGAGTTTCTTCAAAGGAAATTGAAAACGTTATGAAGTCGATGAAAATTGGAAGCCTCTTGTTTTCGCTGTTCCTTCTGGTTCCCTTCCGCGCACAGGCTCAGCCGGGGGGCGGGCCGGCTGCAGCGGTTCCCAACGTGATCACTGCCCCGTCGGTTGAGATGGGAGAACTCGATGTGCGCCGGTTTCCCGGCCCGATCGTGGCGGTTGAAGAGGTCGATATTGTCCCTCGCGTGACCGGTTATATCGAGAAACTCAACTTCAAGGAAGGGGATTTTGTGAAGACGGGAGACCTTCTTTTCGAGATCGAACAGCGCGAGTATGCCGCGGCGCTCAAGCGCGCCGAGGCCGATGTGGCGTCGCGCCGGTCGGCGATCGATCAGGCCGAAGCCGCGATCAAACAGCAGGAGGCGCGGATTGACGAATTGAACTCGATCCTCAAATACCGTGAGGCGACCTATAACCGGAACAAGCAGCTTTTCGCGCGCGGTACCGCCGTCTCGCAGGACGACGTGGATAACACCGAGTCGGCATTCAAAGCGACCCGCGCACAGTTGGCGGCCGCCGAGGCGACACTGGCCTCGGTCAAATCGCAATACGAAACCGCCAAATCGGCTCTGGCGGCCGCCGAGGCTGCCGCCGATCTGGCGGCGTTTGATATGGAACACACGCGGATCTCCGCACCGATTTCGGGGAAGATCGGCAAAGTGACCGTGACACCGGGCAACCTGGTAACGCCGCAGTTCGGCAAACTGGTCGATATCAAGACGATCTCGCCGATTTACGTCCGGTTCGCGATCAGCGAGCAGCTCTTTCTGACGACCTACGGCGGAGAAAAGGGAATTCGCGACATCGCCCGGATTCGGCTTGAGCTGGCCGACGGTACGATGTATGACGAAGAGGCGAAGATCGCCCTGATCGACAACAAGGTCGATCCGAAGACAAACAAAATCATGATCTGGGCGATCCTTCAGAACGAGGACCATAAACTCCTGCCGGGAAGCTACGCGACGGTCTATCTGAGTCCGAAATCAGATAAACCGACCTGCGCGGTGATCGTCTCGGCGGTACAGACCGAGGCCGGCGGCGGGAGTTTTGTCTATGTGCTCGACGGCGAGAACAAAGTCGAACGGCGCGAGGTTCGGCTCGGCGCGCTTTCCGAAAAGTATTATGAAATCACGTCCGGTCTCAAACCGGGCGAGACGGTGGTGATCGAAGGGGTGAACAAAGTACAGCCCGGTCAGACGGTCAATCCGATCCCTGCCGAAAAGGACGAATTGTAACCCAGTTTTCCCGACGGAAAGACGTTTTAATTCTCTGGATACCGAGTGAAAAGGAACCGTATGTTTTCGAAAATATTCATCGACCGACCGAAGCTCGCGCTGGTCATCTCGATTGTGATTTCACTGATTGGTCTGCTCTGTCTCTTTCGGCTTCCGATTGCCGAATATCCGGAACTCGCCCCCCCGTGCGTGCGCGTGACGGCGACCTATCCGGGCGCGACATCGGACGTGATCGTCGAGACGGTCGCCAGCGTCATTGAAGAGGAAGCGAACGGCATCGAAAACAGCATCTATTTCAGTTCCGACAGCGACAACAACGGAAACTACTTTCTGAACGTCTACTTCAAGCCGGGAACCGACGACGACATCGCTCAGGTGAACGTGCAGAACGCGGTGCAGCGCGCCGAAACGAAACTTCCCCCCGAGGTGAAGGCGATCGGCGTAAAGGTTGCCAAGCGTTCGTCGGATATGATCGGGATCTATTCATTCACGACCGACGGCTCGGAGCTGAATCTGCTGCAGTTGGCAAACTACGTTCGGATGAATGTGCGCGACCGTCTGGCGCGTATCGACGGGATGACCGATACCGAAATTCTCGGAGAACGGAACTACAGCATGCGTGTCTGGCTCGACCCGCTGAAACTCTCGAGTATGGAAATTTCCACCGATGAGGTCGTTGCCGCCATTCAGTCGCAGAACCTACAGGCCGCCGCCGGAACCCTGGGGGGTGAGACCGCCAGTGACTATGTTCAGCTGAAAATTGATACGCTCGGCCGCTTGAAGACTCCCGAGCAGTTCAAGGAGATTATTGTCCGTACCGATGACGCCGGCCGGCAGGTGACTCTCGGCGAGATCGCCGAGCTGGAGCTGGGGAGCGAGTACTACTTCTCGAACGCCTATCTGAACGGAGAGCATTCGATCGCGGTCGGGATGTACCGCCAGACGGGGGCAAATGCCGTGACGCTGATCAAAAACGCCAATGCCGAAATGGAAGAGATCGCCAAGCGGTTTCCGAAAGGGGTCAGCTACATTTTGAGTTACGACCCGACCGAGTTTATCCGCCGGAGTATCAGTGAAATTGCCGAGACACTCGTTCTGACCCTGGTGCTGGTCGTTTTGGTGACGTTCGTCTTTCTTCAGGACTGGCGCGCAACGATCATTCCGGCGGTCGCGATACCGGTCTCCCTCCTGGGAACCTTTTTTGCCATGCTCGTGATGGGATACTCGATCAATGTGCTGACGATGTTCGGGCTGATCCTGGTGATCGGGCTTTTGGTCGACGACGGGATCATCGTCGTCGAAAACGCTGTGCGTCTTATCGAAGAGGAACATCTTTCCCCCTACGATGCCGCGGTGAAAAGCATGCACCAGACAACCGGCGCGATCCTCGCCTCGACCTTTGTGATGGTGGCCTTCTTCGCACCCCTGTCGTTCTTCGGCGGAATCGTCGGGATTATCTACAAACAGTTTTCACTGACGATGTGTATAGCGATTATCTTCTCGGCGGTCAACGCGCTGACCCTTTCGCCGGCGCTCTGCGCGCTGGTCCTCCGCCCCTATCAGGAGAATCGGAAGAAGTTCTTCCTCTTCCGGTTCTTTGAGTGGTTCGTTGAGACGACCAAACTCGGGTATATTGCGGTCTCGAAGGTCTTTATCCGTCGGATTCTGCTGACACTGATCGTACTGGCGGCGCTCCTCTGGGGGAACTGGGCCGTTTTCAAACAGCTCAATACCGGGTTCATTCCGAACGAGGACAAGGGCGCGCTTCTGTGCGAGATCGTTCTGCCGCCGGGCGCTTCGCTCAAACGGACCGACCAGGCGGTTCTGGCATTCCAGGACCTCGTCTCCCCTTTGCCGGGAGTTGAACGCGTAACCAACGTCGCCGGATACTCGTTTGTGAGCGGCTCGGGAGAGAACTACGGGCTGGGGATCGTCGATCTGACCGACTGGGACCAGCGGAAGACCCCGGAGCTGCAGATCGACGCGATCAACAATGCGGTTATGGCGCAGGGCGAATTACTCCCCTACGGAACGCTCACCTCGTTTCAGCCGCCGGCGATCATGGGGCTGGGGGTGACCGGAGGCGTGACCTTCGCACTCTGTGTCAGCGGCGATCACACACCGAAAGATCTGGAAGAGCGGCTTGGCCGCTTTCTGGGTGACCTGAACAATAAGGAGATATTCCCCGATGTGGCGTACGCATTCTCGTCCTTCAATGCCAGTACTCCGGAAGTCTACCTTGATATCGACCGCCAGAAGGCCGAGGCGCTCGGTGTGCCGGTCGGCATTCTTTTTTCGACGCTGCAGCAGAAGATTGCCTCGTTCTATGTGAATGACTTCAATTTGTACGGCTATTCGTTCAAAGTGAAAGTTCAGGGAAAAGCCGACTCGCGTTCGAATATCGGGAATCTCGACGAGATTATGATCACCAGCCTTTCCGGCGACGAAGTGCCTCTCTCGGCGCTGGCACGGATCCGCTCGAAGATGGGAGCCCATAAAATCTCCCGGTTTAAGCAGTCGATGGATGCCGCGGTAACGGTAATACCGGTGCCGGGGGCGAGTACCGGCGTGATCATGGATCGTCTGGTGAAACACGTCGACGAAGCCGTCAACGATCCCGGTTCACACGACTACTCGATCAGCTGGACAGATATGAGTTTTCACCAGAAGGGGAATGAAGGGAAGCTTTTCTATCTGATGATCCTGGCCCTGGCGTTCGGCTACCTCTTCCTGGCCGCGAAGTATGAGTCGTGGACAGTTCCGCTTCCGGTTCTCCTTTCGTGCGCGTTCGCCACACTCGGCGGACTGGCGGCAATGTGGTTCAATAAAATGCCGCTCGA
>JAEEGL012478258.1_pt1 | contig 14645 bp, 11 predicted proteins | sample 9134231 | NCBI WGS metagenome assembly JAEEGL01 (sample SAMN16246548, study PRJNA631951) | gut metagenome | biome: gut microbiome; feature: rumen; material: fiber-attached | host: Bos | place: Iran: Karaj | collected 2018-10 | reverse complement strand
TACACAGGCGCGTAGCCCGACGCGCCGGAGAACTTGAAGCGGTGCACTGAGGTCCGTACGTCGCCCTTGAAATAGAGCGCCGAAAAGCACTTTGCGAAGAACTCGCCCTTTTCCGCGCGCCTGGCGCCCTCCGCATACGGCAGGGAATCCGCGCACTTTTTGCATATCCCGAGCTCGCGCCCGGGCATGATGCGGTCGCAGAAGACGCATCTTGCCGGGAACAGCGCCGCGAGCAGACCTTTCCAGAGACTCATCCTATATCGCCCGCCAGTCTTGCCCGCAGACCCGAATACCGCCGCGCGCGCCGGTCGTCGCGCACCATCCGCGCGACGGCCTCGTCGTCGCCGACGATGACGAGCATATCCTTTGCCCGCGTGACCGATGTGTAGAGAACGCCGCGCGTCAAAAGCGCGTCCGACTCGCCCGTCACGGCGAGCACCACGGCGCGGTACTCGCTCCCCTGCGATTTATGTACGGTCATCGCGTACGCGAGCTCCAGCTCGCCGAGGCGGTCGTAGCCGTACTGCGCGAGCCGCCCGTCGAAGTCGACCGTGACGATCTCCGCCGCAGGGTCTATCTCCGCTATGTAGCCTATGTCGCCGTTGTATACCCCGGCGCCGAGCATCGGCAGTTCCTTATGCCGCCAGGGGAGCTCATAGTTGTTCTTTATCTGCATGACCCTGTCGCCGACGCGGAAGGAGAGCCCCCCCTCGCCCCTCGCCTCGGCCCGCCCCTCCGCCTGGGGGTTCAGCGCCCGGCGGAGCAGCACGTTAAGGTTCTCCACGCCGCATCTTTTCTTTCTGTATGGGCAGAGCACCTGTATCTCCTGCGGCGGTATGCCCATGTTTGCGGGCAGCCTCTGCGCGCAGAGCTCGACTATCGTCTGTGCGGCCCGGTCGGGGTCCTTTCGCCTCAGGAAGAAGAAGCCGCCGCCGTTGGCCTTGAGATCGGGCAGCTCTCCTGAGTTTATCATATGCGCGTTTTTGACTATCGCACTCTCGCCCGCCTGGCGGAATATCTCCGTCAGCCGCACGACCGGCACCATGTCGCTCCGTATCACCTCGGAAAATACGTTTCCCGGGCCTACGGAGGGGAGCTGGTCCGCGTCTCCGACCATTATGAGACGGCAGCCGGGGCGAAGCGCGTCAAGAAGCGCGCTGAAAAGGCAGATATCTATCATCGACGCCTCGTCGAGTATGACGGCGTCGGCCGTGAGCGGGTCGGAATCGTCGCGCGAGAATATCGTCCGCTCGCCGTCGGCCGCGTACGACGCGCCGAGCAGGCGGTGCACCGTGACGGCCTCGCGTCCGGCGAGCTCCGTCATTCGCTTTGCGGCGCGCCCTGTCGGGGCGGTGAGCGCCGTATCGAGGCCCATCGCGTCGAACATCGCGAGTATGCCGCGCACGCACGTCGTCTTGCCGGTGCCGGGTCCGCCGGTCAGAACGAGCACGCGGTTTTTCGCGGCGAGCTCGACGGCCTTTCTCTGGAGCTCGGCGTATTTTATCCCCTGCGCGCGCTCGGCCCTATTTATTAGCGCCTCCACGTTCGGCAGGCGCGTCGGCCTGTCCACCGCGAGCGATAGGAGCTTGTGCGCGGCCGAGTCCTCCGCTGCGTACATATCGGGCAGATATACGGCGTCGCGCTCGGACACGACCTCCCGCACGACGGAGCCCTCCTCGGCGAGCGAGTCGAGAGCAGCGGCGGCCCCCGTCACGCCGATGAGACGTTCCGCCGCCGCGCAGAGCTTGTCCGCGGGCAGGAAAGTGTGGCCGTTTGATATGTTGTGCTGCATCTCGAAGAGTATGGCGGCCTTTATCCTCGCCTCGCCGTCCGGCGCGTAGCCGAGCGAGAGGGCGAATTTGTCCGCCTCGAAAAAGTCGCCGCCGAGAGATTCCTCCGCTATGAGATACGGCTCGGCCTCGACGGCGGCGCGGGCGCCGTCGCCGAAACGGCGGTAGAGCCTTATGGCGGTCATCGGGCTGACGCCGTAGCCGCCGAGGTATTCCATGAGCCTGCGAAGGCCCATCTGTTTTTTGAACGAGGCCGACATCTCCGCGGCCCTTTTGGGCGATATGCCCCTTATCTGCGTGAGAGCGGAGACGTCGTTTTCGAGTATGTAGAGAGTCTCGTCGCCGAACTTTTTGACGAGCGCGGCGGCCGTCGCCGGTCCTATGCCGCTCACGGCGCCCGCGGCAAGATAGTCGAATATGCCGCCTGCGTCAGTCGGCAGGAACCTCTCCGCATTCAATATGCGCAGCTGCCGCCCGTACGACGGGTGCGAGGCCCACGCGCCGACGAGAGACATCCGCTCGCCCGCGCACGCGCCCGGTATGCACCCTGTCGCGGTCACGGTCTCGCCGTCGTCCGTTTTGAGGCGGATGACACTGTATCCGTTCTCCTCATTGCGGTAGACGACGGCCTGCACAGTGCCGTCTATGTTGTTCAGTCGTTCGTTTTCGTCCATTCGGGAGCCTCTGTATCCTCGTGTGTATGATCGACGCCGCAGAGCGACGCCCCGTATCTGCGCGCGAGCGCGTCGGCAAGGAGCCTGCCCTGCGCGCTCAGTCCGCAGTCCGCTATGACTATCTCGTCCGTTTCTCCGTGCGCGCGGCAGCGCACCGTGCCCTCGAGCCCGTCGCCTTCTCCGCGTGCGAGTATCACCGTCACGGCTCTCGCCTCGGACGGCGAGCGCCGGGCCGATAAAAGGGCGTTTTTCACCGCGCTTATGAGCGCCGCCAGAGCGGCGCATACGGCGAGCGCGAGCGCGGCCTCACCGAAAATATGCAATCGGACCACCTCTGCGCCATAATACGCGCGCACGGGCGGTCATGTTACAAAAGCGGAAAGGCCGTACGTGAGCAGAGATATCAGAACGCCCGCAACGAGAACGCCGAGCAGTATCGACGGTATCGCGCGCTTTAAGCGCATGTCCATTATCGCGGCGACGAGCGCGCCCGTCCACGCACCGGTGCCCGGGAGAGGTATCGCGACTATGAGCGCGAGCCCGAAAAACTCCCATTTGCGCACGACGTCCTGCTTTTTCTTCGCCTTCGCCTCAAGCCGCTCGACGAAGCCGCGCAGACGCGGCGAGCGCCTTTTGAGCCAGTCGAAGACCTTTCGTACGAAGAGCAGTATGAACGGCACGGGAAGCATGTTGCCGACGACGCTTATCAGCAGCGCCTGCTTCACGGACAGCCCGAGCATGACGCCTATCGGTATCGCTCCGCGAAGCTCGACTATAGGGAGCATCGACACCAGGAGCGTTATGAGCGCGCCGTTATGTGTGAACTTTTCAAGAAAATCGACTATACCCAATGCTCATGCGGGGACGTTCAGTCCCTCTCCCCCTGCAGACGTATTATCCTGTCGCGCAGTATGGCGGCGTACTCGAACTCGAGCATCTTCGCGGCCTTGCGCATCTCTTTTTCAAGCTGTGCTATCTTCTCGTCGCGCTCGCGGCGCGTCATCTTCACGTTCGTGCCGTCCTTCTTCATATCTGGCACGGCCGAGGATATCTCAAGAAGCTCGCGCACGTCCTTTATTATCGTCTTCGGCACGATGCCGTGCGCGGCGTTGAATTCCGACTGCACCTTTCTGCGGCGGTCCGTCTCGGATATGGCCCTCTGCATCGAAGGCGTGACCGTGTCCGCGTACATGATAACGAGACCCTGCGCGTTTCGCGCGGCGCGGCCGATGGTCTGTATAAGGCTCGTCTCGGAGCGCAGGAACCCTTCCTTGTCGGCGTCGAGTATCGCCACGAGCGAGACCTCCGGTATATCCAGACCCTCGCGCAGCAGGTTTATGCCGACCAGCGCGTCGAACTCGCAAAGGCGCAGGGAGCGGATTATCTCCATGCGTTCAATGGTTGATATGTCGTGGTGCATGTAGCGCACGCGGATGCCCGCCTTTGTCAGATACTCGGTCAGGTCCTCCGCCATCTTCTTCGTGAGCGTCGTGATGAGGGTGCGCTCTTTCCTGGCGGCGCGTTCGTTTATCTCGCCGATGAGGTCATCTATCTGTCCGGCGACGGGGCGGACCTCTATCTTCGGGTCGGTGAGGCCGGTGGGCCTTATTATCTGCTCGACGATCTGGCCGGAGCGGCTGCGCTCGTAATCTCCGGGCGTGGCCGATACGTAAACGACCTGATTCAGGCGGCTCTGGAACTCGTCGAACATCAGGGGCCTGTTGTCGAACGCCGAGGGCAGACGGAAGCCGTACCGCACGAGACTTTCCTTCCTCGCGCGGTCGCCGCGGTACATCGCGCGCACCTGCGGGAGAGTGACGTGGCTCTCGTCCACGAACATGACGAAATCCTTCGGGAAATAGTCCAAAAGCGTCATCGGCGCGCTGCCGGGCGCACGGCCCGATATCACCCGGGAATAGTTTTCAATGCCGGAGCAGTAGCCGAGCTCGCGCATCATCTCCATGTCGTACATCGTGCGCTGATGTATCCTCTGCGCCTCGAGGAGCATGCCGTTGTCGGTGAAATACTTTTCCCGCTCCTCAAGCTCCTGCTGTATGCGCACGAGCGCGGCGGCCATTTTCTCCTTGGTCGTAACGTAGTGGCTCGCGGGATATATCGCCGCGTGGCTCAGATACCGCTCGGCCGTGCCGGTGACGACGTTTATCTCGCTTATCCTGTCTATCTCGTCGCCGAAAAATTCGACGCGTATCGCGTTTTCGCGCGAGTAGGCGGGGAATATCTCCACAGTGTCGCCGCGCACGCGGAAGGTGTTTCGCTCGAAGGCGACGTCGTTTCGTTCGTATCGTATCTCGACGAGCTTTTTCAGCATCTCGTCGCGGTCGCGCGTCTGGCCCTGGCGGAGAGAGACGACCATGTTCGCGTAATCTATCGGGTCGCCGAGGCCGTATATGCACGACACGGACGAGACGACGATGACGTCCCGCCGCTCATAAAGCGCGCTCGTCGCCGAGTGGCGCAGACGCTCTATCTCGTCGTTTATGGATGCGTCCTTGTCGATGTATGTGTCCGTGTGCGGTATATACGCCTCGGGCTGGTAGTAGTCGTAGTAGCTCACGAAATACTCCACGGCGTTGTCTGGGAAAAACTCGCGGAATTCCGAGCAGAGCTGCGCGGCGAGCGTCTTGTTGTGCGCGAGCACGAGCGTCGGCCGTTTTATGCGCTCTATGACCTTCGCCATCGTGAACGTCTTGCCCGAGCCCGTGACGCCGAGGAGCGTCTGCTCCTCGAGACCCATCTCGATGCCGCGCGCTATGGCGTCTATCGCCTCAGGCTGATCGCCCGCGGGGGAATATGGACTTTTTACGCAAAATTCACCCATTTTGTTCTCCGTAAAACAAGGCAAAGCGCCCGGTCCGGCCGTCGGGTCGGCAGGCGCTCATTCTGTCTGCTCGCCGTCGCCGCGGTCCTCGTCCATGAGGCCGCTCTCGTAGAGCGATACGAAATCGTCGCCCGCGACGACTATGTGATCAAGAAGCTCCACGTCCACCTCGGCGAGCGCGTCGCGTACGCGGAGCGTGACGGCCACGTCATCGTGCGAGGGCAGGGCAATTCCGCAGGTGTGGTTGTGCGCGAGCACCGCGCAGACGGCGTTGTACTGAAGAGCGAGAGAAACGATCTTGCGCACGCTGACGGGCGCGCAGGCCGCATCGCCCTCCGCTATGCGGCTGCAGTTCAGGACCTTGTGCTTTGCGTCCATGCAGACGAGCATAACGACCTCGGTCTTCTCCGGCAGAAAGCGCGGGAGAAGGTATGCGCCCATATCCTCGGTGCTCGATATGACGTCCTGCATGTCCCAGTCTATCTTGGATGTGAGGTATCTGCGCTGGAGCTGCGGCACGAGCTTTATAAGCACGGCCGCGTTTTTGCCGACGCCCTCCACCTTTTCAAGCTCCCGTATCGGCGCGTCGAAAACGGCGGCGAGCGACCCGAAACGGTCGAGGAGCCTGTGCGCGATGGGATTGGTGTCCGCGCGCGGCACTGCGTAAAACAGCAGGAGTTCCAGGACGTTATGGTCCTGGAAGCTCTCGAGCCCCTGTGCGAGGAACTTTTCTTTCATTCGGGCGCGGTGACCGCGGTGTATATCCCTAAGGTCCATCTGCGAAGGGGCCTCCAGTCAGTTTGTGTTGAGAGAGCCCCGGGCTCAGCCGTGGTATTCGGAGCTCTCTATGATTGCGGTGTTCGTAGACTCTTCGTAATCGACGAAGAAGCCGAGCGCCTTGCCGAGATCGCGGAGCTTGAAGAAGTTGCTGCCGTCGATGTTGTACGCGTAGACAGGCATGTACAGGCCGTCGACGTATACGGCCCACCGGCTCGGCACGCACGAGGCGGAATGGTCCTCTCCGGACTCGAGCTCTCCGCCGACGGCGGTGTAGTACGCGCCCTTCGTCGCCTGCACGCGGAACGTATCCGTGCTGAAGCCGACCTCGAAGCGCGAGGCGGTGTCCGTCATCAGGGCCGCCATGTCGCGCAGCTTGAAGTAATTGTTGCCGTCTATATTGTAGACCTCCAGCGTGAGGCTGCGGCCGTTGAAGCGTATCGTCTGCGGAGACGGCACTATGTACGCCTGCCGCGGCGTTATGCACCATTTGCTGCCGAGCTCCGCGCCGGAGCCGAGGCTCACATATCCGTCAGCCATGACGTAAGCCGCGCCGGACGCGGTGAGAGATACGCGGGTATCCTCACAGCAAAGGTATTTGTGGCCGGCCGCCAGAGCCGTGCCGGAGGCAATCTCCGCGCCCGTCGTGACGTCCACGACCGCGCCGGTCGCTATCGAGGCCTTGACGCTGCCGGACACGGCCGTTATGCACGCGCCCGAGAGCGCCGTCATCGCGCCGCCGGAGGTGAGAGACACAGGTGCGCTCCCACGCGAGAGGAACGAGCCGTCGGGCGCTATGCCGAGGCTTATAGAGGCGTCGTCCGCCGCGGCGGCGAGCCGCGAAAGCTCCGCGTCCTTCTGTTTTGCGGCGGCTTCGGCCGCGGCCGTTTTGCCCGCCTGCACCTGTGCGGGTATGTAAGTGTCCGTTATGTACGAGCGCGTCACGAGCGGGTCGGAGGCCGTGCCCGCGCCGCCCGCGAGCGCCGATGGCGCCGCAAGCAGCAGACAGATCGTCAGTATGAGGACCGCCGCGCGCTTCAGAGCGTCGGCGCCGGTCGTTTTTTGCCGAGTCGAAGGCTTATTCATTTTGTTCTCCATGTGCGTCGTCGTCCGCACTGAGGTAGAAGCTCAGCGCGAGAAGGGAGTCTGAAAAGTGTATGTTCTCGATGATCGTGCCGTCGGGCACGGCGGTCAGCTCGGAATTCGTGAAGTTCCATATCCCGCGCACGCCCGCCTGCACGACCTTGCGCGCGACCGCGCCGGCGTATCTGCCGGGCAGAGTCAGTATAGCGACGTCGGGCCGCACGACGGATATGTACTCCTCGAGCGAGTCAAGGCTGCATATCGGGATGTTGTTCACGCGCGTGCCGACGAGCGACGTGTCGACGTCGAAGGCGGCGCCCAGCACGAACCCGTAGTCGGAGAAGGGGAAGTTTTTCATAAGCGCGTGGCCGAGGTTGCCCGCACCGATGAGGATGGCGGGCCTGCCCCTGTCCATCCCGAGGACGGCGGCGAGGTTCTTTCTCAGATCCTGCACTACATAGCCGTAGCCGGGCTGTCCGAAACCTCCGAAGTAATTGAGGTCCTGGCGTATCTGCGAGGCGGTCAGCCCCATTTGACGCGCGAACTCGCTCGAGGAGACGCGCGTTATGCCCGCCGCGTCCATCTGATCGAGGAATCTGATGTATCGCGGCAGCCGCCGTATGACGTTTTGCGGTACGGAAGACCTGTCCATATCGTTTCTCCATGCGCTCTGCGCCTATAGTTTTCATGCCCGCCTGGGCGGCGGGACGGTACGTGTTGAATAAACTTTATTTTAGCATATAAAAGAGCCCATTTCAACAACGTATGCCTTCCCAAAGGTTGGGATATTGACAAAAGCGCCTGCGGGGTATAAAGTCATTCTGCTGCACCGCGCCCCGCATACCGAAGGCGCCGTGTTTTTTATGTTTGCATACGCCGCCGGTGCGCGGCGGCTTTTGGGAGGATAACTGCAAATGCCTGATTCCGCCGATCTCAAGCGCGAGATAGAGAGCCTGAAGAAGGAAAGAAACGCGCTCGTCCTCGCGCATTACTACGTGCCGCTCGAGGTACAGGACGTCGCCGACGCCGTGTGCGACTCGTTCGCCATGGCCAAAAAGGCGCGCGCCGCGAGCGAGAGCGTCATAGTGATATGCGGCGTACGCTTCATGGGCGAGAGCGCGAAGATACTCTCGCCGGAGAAGACCGTGCTCCTGCCCGTAGAGGACGCCGGCTGTCCCATGGCCGACATGGTCACGCCGGAGGACGTAATGCGCATGCGCCGCGAGCATCCGGACGCGGCCGTCGTGTGCTATGTGAATTCCTCCGCGGCGGTAAAGGCCGTGTCCGACGCGTGCTGCACGTCGTCCTCGGCGCTCGCGATAGTCAACAGCCGCCCCGAGAAGGAGATAATATTCGTGCCCGACAGACACCTCGGCTCGTTCGTACAGCAGCAGGTGCCGGACAAGAAGCTCTGGCTGCACGAAGGATACTGCCCCGTCCACCACGAAGTCAGCGCCGAGCACGTGCGCGAGGTCATGAGAAAGCACCCCGGCGCCGCGCTCGCCGTGCATCCGGAATGCGATGCGAGCGTAGTCGCGCTCGCCGATCTCGTCGGCAGCACCGCGGAGATAATCGACTTTGCGCGCGACACGTTCGCGAACGAGCTCATAATAGGTACGGAAGAGGAGATAGTAAAGCGTCTCCAGCGCGACATGCCGGGCAAGAAGTTCTATCCCGCCGCCGAGCCGTTCGTGTGCGAGAATATGAAGAAGATAACGCTCGAGTCCCTGCGCGACTGTCTCAGGGATATGCGCTGCGAGGTCGAGCTCTCGCCCGAGGATGAGAAGGGCGCGCTCGCCGCGCTCGATTACATGGTCAGGAGCTGAAAAATGCATACGGAGCGGAGACGGTGAACGTCTCCGCTTTTTTTGCGCAAAAATTCGTTTTTCGGCTGTCGGATGACGTTTATCTGTGGTAAAATAAACAATAATGCAAAACTCGAATGGAGTGATGGGTACGGACTGGCTCGAGATAACGGCGGATACCACGCCGGACGAGATAGACGGACTTTCCGAGCGGCTCGAGGCGGCCGGCGTGACCGGTCTCGTTATAGAGGACGAACGGCAATATGAGGATTTTCTGGAGAGCTGCAGAAAGTACTGGGACTATGTGGACGAGGACTTTATGAACTCGGTGAAGGGCCTCTGCCGCGTCAAGTTCTATCTCGAGGACTCGCCGAAGGGCCTGCGCGAGCTCGAACGGCTCCGCGGGGAGCTGCCCGATTTTGAGCTCGTCTGCGCGCACGTGCGGGACGAGGACTGGGAAAACAACTGGAAAGAGTACTATAAGCCCATCGCCGTAGGCGAGCGGCTCATGATAGTACCCTCGTGGGAGGAGACGCCGAAGAGCGCCGGGCGCACAGTGCTGCGGCTCGACCCGGGCCTGATATTCGGCACGGGCGCGCACGCGACTACGCGGATGTGCCTCGAGGCGGCCGAAAAGCACTCCGGCGCGGGCAAGACCGTGCTCGATCTCGGCTGCGGGAGCGGCATACTCGCCGCCGCGGCTCTTCTGCTCGGGTGCGACAGCGCCGTCGGCTGCGATATAGACGACAAGGCGCCCGACGTCGTCATGGCCAATGCCGCGCTCAACGGCATAGGACCGGACAGGCTCGGTGTTTTTGCGGGCGACGTGCTCGCGGACGCCGCGTTCGCAAAGAGGATAGGCGAGCGGAAGTTCGACATAGTGTTTGCGAACATCGTGGCCGACGTCATAATAGCGCTCGCTCCGGCCGTCCCCGGCTTCATGGCCGAGGGAGCGGTCTTTATCTGCTCCGGCATAATAGAGGGCCGGCAGGCGGAGGTGGAGCGCGCGCTGAAGGACGCGGGCTTTAAGATAACGCGCCGCCGCGCGCAGGATGACTGGTACTGCTACGAATGTGTATACAGGAGGAAGACTGAAATGAAAAAGCTCAAAACGATCGTGCTCGCCGCCGGCAAGGGCACGAGACTGCGCACGGAGGGGTGCGACCTGCCCAAGGTCATGAGACTTGCCGACGGAAGACCGCTTCTGAGCTACGTGCTCGACGCGGTCCCGACCGGGCCGAAGGATACCGTGCTCGTCGTCGGGTATATGAGAGAAAAAGTCACGGAGGCGTTCCCGAAGTACGTCCCGGCCGTGCAGGAAGAGCAGCTCGGCACGGGCCACGCCTGCGCCTGCGGCATGGCTCCGCTCGACGGGTTTGAGGGGAGCGTGCTCGTCTGCTGCGGCGATATGCCGCTCATAAAGAAGGATACTTACGCCGCCGTGTGCGCCGAGCATGAGAGGAGCGGCAACGCCTGCACGATGCTCACCGGCGTCACGGACGAGCTTCTGCCCTACGGGCGCATACTGCGCTCGGAGAGCGGAGAGTTCATCCGCGTCATAGAGGACAAGGACTGTACGCCCGAGCAGAAGAAGATACGCGAGCTCAACAGCGGCGTGTACGTTTTCGACGCCGCCGCGCTCAAAGATGCTCTCGGCGAACTTAAAAGCGACAACGCCCAGCATGAGTACTATCTCACCGACGTACCGGAAATAATGATGAGCAAGGGGCTGAAGGTCGGCCTCTGCAAGAGAGACCTCGGCATGGAGATAATCGGCGTCAACACGCCCGAACAGCTCGCCGAGGTGGAGAGGATAATAAGACAGGGTTAAGCAGGCGGGGGAGATAATGGCGCAAGGGGAAAGAGAAGCGCTCGCGCGCGTCATACCGAGACTTGAGACAGACCCGGATACGGGCCTGTCTTCCGAGCAGGTGCGCGCGCGCCTTTCCGGCGGCTATGCGAACGAGAAGCCGTCCCCGCCGACAAAGACGGTCGGGCAGATCTTCCGCGACAATATCTTAACGTACTTCAATCTCGTTTTCGTCATACTCGGCGTGTGCGTGGCGCTCGTAGGATCCTACAGGAACCTGACGTTCCTGCCCGTCATATTCGTGAACACCGCCATCGGCATAGTGCAGGAGCTGCGCTCCAAGCGCGCCGTGGACAGGCTCACCCTGCTCACGGAGCGCGGCGCGCGCGTCATACGCGACGGCAGGGAGCAGACCGTGCCGCCCGACAGGACCGTGCGGGACGATATCGTTATGCTCGGCGCGGGCGCGCAGATATACGCGGACGCGGTCGTGCTGTCGGGCCAGTGCCGCGTTAACGAGTCGCTCATAACGGGCGAAGCGGACGAGATAGCAAAGCGCCCGGGCGACGAGCTTCGTTCCGGGAGCTTTGTCGTATCGGGCGAGGTGCGCGCGAGACTCACGAACGTCGGCGGCGAGTCGTTCGCCGCGCGCCTGACGATAGAGGCGAAAAAGCTCTCCGGCGGCTCGCGCTCCAGGATGAAAACGGCGCTCACAAAGCTCATACAGTGCATCGGGATAATAATCTTCCCCGTGGGCGTGCTCCTCTTCCTCCAGGCGCTGCGCGCGCCGGGCGGGAGCGTCGAGAGCGGCGTCATCAGCGCCGTTGCCGCCATGATAGGCATGATACCGCAGGGGCTTTATCTCCTTATGAGCGTCGCGCTCGCGGTGAGCGTGGTGCGCCTCGCCGTGAAGAGGACGCTCGTGCGCGAGACGGCGTGCATAGAAAACCTCGCGCGGGTGGACGTTCTCTGCGTCGACAAGACGGGTACCGTGACCGAGGACAAGATGACCGTGCAGGACATAGCGCTCCTCGCGCCCGACCGTTTCATCGAGAGCGATATACGCATGATAATGGCGGATTACGTCGCCGCCGCCGCGCACGACAATGAGACCATGGCGGCGCTCGGCCGCTTTTTCACCGGCAAGGTCCGCCAGCGGGCGATGAAAACGCTCCCGTTCTCATCCGAGCGGAAATACGGCGGAGTGAGCTTCGCCGAGGATGAGACGTATCTTCTCGGCGCGCCGGAGCTGATAATGGGAGAGAGATACGGCGAGATAAGCGCCGCTGTGGAGGACTGGTCGGAAAAAGGGTGCCGCGTCCTCCTGCTCGCGCTTTACGACGGCGATCTCGACGCGCCGGGCATAACGGCGCCCGTCATGCCGCTCGCGCTCATACTGCTCGCGAACAAGGTCAGGGACTCCGCGGCCGCCACATTCAAATACTTTGCCGACTCCGGGGTCGAGGTCAAGGTCATCTCGGGCGACAATCCCGTAACCGCCTCCCTCGCCGCGCGCGAGGCGGGGATACCCGGCGCCGAAAACTTCATAGACGCGACCGCCCTCAATTCGGAGCGGAAGATACACGCGGCCGCGCTCGAATATACAGTTTTCGGCCGTGTCACACCCGAGCAGAAGAGGCGGCTCATAAAAGCTCTCAAGGAGCAGGGCAGGACCGTCGCCATGGTGGGCGACGGCGTGAACGACGTGCTCGCGATGCGCGCGGCGGACTGCTCCGCGGCCATGGCCTCCGGGAGCGAGGTCGCCTGCCAGGCCGCGCAGGTCGTACTGCTCGACTCCGACTTCTCGTGCATGCCCGCCATAGTCGGCGAGGGCAGGAGAGTCATAAACAACATCGAGCGCTCCGCGTCCATCTACATGGTGCGCAACCTCTATTCGTTCTTCATAGCGCTCATACTGCTTGTGCTCGGCATGGTATACCCGGTCGAGCCCGTCCAGATGTCGTATCTCGCGTTTCTCACGATAGACACGCCCTCCTTCCTGCTCGCGCTCGAGAGCAACAGGAGAAAGGTGCGCGGCACGTTCCTCGGGAACGTCATATCCGCCGCCGCGCCTGCCGCGCTCGCGGACATACTGCTCGTTACGTTCCTGATGCTGTGCGCCGGCAGATGGGGCATAGAGGGAAAAGCGCTGTCCACCTCGGTCGTGCTGATAATGGCGGCCGTCGGCTTTTACATGCAGGCGAAGGTGTCGCTGCCCTTCGACCGCTTCCGCCTTGTCCTGATCATATCGGAGATGGCGGCGTTCGCCGTCGGCGCCGTGCTCATATCGGGCTTTCTCGGCTTTGCCATGCCGTCCGGCACGGGACTTTTGTGCCTTCTCTCTCTGCTCGTGCTCGCCGCGCCGCTCGCCATGGGGATATCGTTCGTTCAAAAGAAGCTTCTCGGGCTCTTTGGCGGAGCGCGCCGGAAACACTGTTGAAAACGCTGAAAACCCGCTGAAAAAGAGCCCTGCGCACGTGCGTTATACCCTATATTGTGCTTGACAAAAAGTGCGCTGGCGTGTATCATGATTTCATAGATTTTGCGTCTGTAAGAGCGCCCGTTCGGGCAAAAAGTCATCAAAACGCGAAAGCGAAAAAATATTTTGAAAAGAGGAAGAGAATCATGGTTAAAAGAATTTTGGGACGCACCGGCATAGAGGTCTCTGCGGTCGGTATCGGCGGTCTTCAGTTCACCGGCACCTTCGGCGTGCCCGTTGCTGAGGCTGATCAGATCCTCGACTACGCGTTCGACCACGGTATAAACCTCGTCGACACCGCTCCGTGCTACGGCTACGGTGAGAGCGAGCAGATCGTCGGCCGCGCCATCCTGCGTAACTCCGACAAGAAGATCCACCTCGCTGAGAAGGTCGGCCACCTGCATCAGGGCATCCTGACCCCGCTTGGCCAGAAGGCTTTTGACGCGTTCAAGGATTATGATCAGATCATGCGCTGCATCAAGCACTCCATGTGGGTCCTCCGTATGGATCACCTCGAGCTGCTCATGATGCACGAAGTCGAGCGTGAGTGGGAAGCCAACCTCGACACCGGCGACTGCGCCGTCGTCACCGCTCTCGAAGACCTCAAGAAGCAGGGCGTCGTTGCCAACATAGGCATCACCTCCTGGGACTGCAACGCTCTTGCCCGTATGGCCAAGACCGGCCGTTTCGACGTCGTTCTCGTCGCCGGCGGCATCAACCTCGTCTCCCGTCCGATGTACAAGGAACTCGTTCCTGCCTGCCAGGCTCAGAACATGGGCATCATGGTCGGCGGCAGCCTTGGCCAGAACACCAAGGGCCTCGTCGTCAAAGACCGTGAGGGCGCTGCTGAGCTCATGAAGGAAGAGGATCCGCGCTTCGCCTGCCTCGGCAAGAAGCTTGACAAGCTCTATGACCTGGCTGACGAGCTCAACATCAACATGGTCCCGCTGGTCGAGCGTTACATCCTCGCCAAGGAAGAGATCCACGCTCACACCATGGGCTGCCGCTTCTTCGAGCATGTCGTCGACAACGTCAAGTCCTACGAGGACGGCCCGCTTGCCCCCGAGTATGTCAAGAGGATCGAGGAGATCCAGGACATGGGCGAGATCCCCAGCGCCCTCGAGATGGCGAACCGCTTCAGAAGATAATTTCACAGTGTATACGTGCGGCCGGTCTGCTCCAAACTGGACCGGCCGCGCGTTTCCCCGATAAAAAGCAGAGAGCAGAAAGAAAAAGCGTTCAATGAAGGGCATCACGCCGAAAGGCGAGCCAATATAAAAAACATTAAAAAATCAAGAGGAGGAAAGAAAGTGAAAAAGACATTAGCATTGATACTGGTCCTCGCGCTCGTGTTCAGCCTTTGCGCCTGCGCGAAGGAAGCGGCCCCC
>JAEEGL010746664.1_pt1 | contig 14645 bp, 14 predicted proteins | sample 9134231 | NCBI WGS metagenome assembly JAEEGL01 (sample SAMN16246548, study PRJNA631951) | gut metagenome | biome: gut microbiome; feature: rumen; material: fiber-attached | host: Bos | place: Iran: Karaj | collected 2018-10 | reverse complement strand
CCCGGGTGGATCTGCGCCCGGAGATCGCTGCGGCGGACAGCATCCCCTATATCGAGCCCTGCTACCGGGCGGGGGTGGATCCGCTGCAGGCGCCGCTGCCGGAGGCGGAGATCCGCCGCCTCGCCAAAGTCTGGGAGGACTACGGGATCTGAGAGGAATGAAGGAATGAAGGAATGAAGGCTCCTTCGTCCCCGCCGTAGGGGACGGCGCCCTCGACGTCCCGCCGCAGGGGCGACCTTTGGTCGCCCGCGGACACACGGAATCCTTCGTCCCCGCCGTAGGGGACGGCGTCCTCGACGTCCCGCCGCAGGGGCGACCTTTGGTCGCCCGCGGACACACGGAATCCTTCGTCCCCGCCGTAGGGGACGGCGTCCTCAACGTCCCGCCGCAGGGGCGGCCTTTGGTCGCCCGCGGACACACGGAATCCTTCGTCCCCGCCGCAAAATAAAAACCATGTGAGGCGAACTCGGAAACCGCTCCGAATTCGCCTCACATGCTTTTGCGTTTCATACTGATATCTGATAGAAAGGTCGGGAATGATTTCCGAGACAGAATTGTGTCAGGCGAGGCGAAGCCCGCAGAGCATAATGGACATATATGGTCAAGGGCTTCAACGAAGCATGGCGCAATTCTGGCCGGAAAGAATCCGAGATTTCTATTAGATATCAGTATCAATTCCGAATTGCCCCGCCGTCTCTTCACGCGTCCTTTCGCAGCGGGAGCCACCAGGTGAAGCCGAAGGACAGGCACTGGGCCAGACCCTCCGCCTTGCTGAGCCCCTGCTCCTGGGCGGTCTTGCGGCCGATGAGGAAATACTCCGCCGTGTGCATGCCCAGCAGGGTCAGCAGCGGCAGGGGCTTTTTCCGCCCCGCCAGCAGGGCGAACACGCCGTAGAGCGCCACGCAGATAGGCTTGCCGAATTGCTTTGTCAGCTTGAGAAACATGATGTGATCCTCCTGTCTGATAGATACTCTTAGTATACCACTTTTCCGGCGAAAAACCAAGCCTCTTGCGCCGAAGTCCCGCCTGTGGTAGAGTGAAATAGCCCGCCGCCCCCGGCGGGGATCGAAATTGCTTTTTGAGGAAGGAACCAGCATGAAACGACTTCTTTGCCTGCTGCTTTGCGGCATTTTGCTATCGGGTCTCTGCGCCTGCTCCACCGTCCCGGCCCCCGCGCCGGCGACAAGCGCCGCCCCTGCCCCCGCTGAGGGCGCCGCCGCAACGGAGCCGGCTCCGGCGGCCGAGCCCCCCGCCGCCACGCCGGAGCCCACCCCGGAACCGACCCCGGAGCCCACGCCGGTGCCCACCCGCACCCGCTATGTCATCCCGGAGGGCGCCACCGCGGCTCCCGCGCCGGATCCTGCGGGCTATACCTACATCAGCCTGGACGAGCCGGAAAAGGTTCTGGCGCTCATCGACCGCGCCCGGGAGCTGGGGCTTCTGGGGGAGGACGAGCCGGTGATCTTCGACCCCATGGTGGACTTTTACCGGGGGGCGGACAGCCGGGACATCGCCTGCTATCTGGACGAGACCATCCTGGTGATCTGCTGGAAGGAGGTGGTGGACGGGCGCACCTGCTCCTTCGCGGAGGTGAAGATCGCCGATCCCTCCCAGTTCCGCCGGAAGCTGGCGGACGACATGGTAAATCCCGCGAACCGCTACTTCTGCACGGAGCTGCACCAGCAGACCAACGCGGTGCTGAGCCTGAACGCGGACTTCTACCAGAACCGGGATCTGGGGCTCGTGGTCTATGACGGGGAGCTGCTGCGCTTCCCCCAGCAGGGCTACGCCGGGGGCTACAACTTCTCCAGCTGCCTGGAGACCTGCTTCGTGGACGGGAAGGGGGACTTCCTCTTCACAGAGCTGGGGCAGATCAGCCAGCCCGAGGAGATGGAGCGCTTCATCGCGGAAAACGACGTCCGCTTTTCCATCGCCTTCGGCCCCATCCTGATCCGGGACGGGGTGGTGCAGGAGTGCTTCTGGTACCCGGTGGGGGAGATCGACAAGGTCTACTCCCGGGCGGGCATCGGCCAGGTGGACGAGCTCCACTACCTCTACATGTCCCTGAACCACTCACCGGAGAAGTCCGGCAGCTGGACGGTGAACGAGTTTGCCCGCCACTTCGGGGAGAAGAACGTCCGGGTGGCCTACTGCCTGGACGGCGGCCAGACCGGGGAGATGGTGTTCCGGGGCGAGGTGTATAACCATGTGGACTTCGGGGAGGAGCGCCGGGTCAGCGACAACATCTACTTTGCCAGCGCCCTGGGCGGCGAGGCGATCACCGAGCCCATCCCGTGAAAAGAATTATCCGTCCCTCGCCCTCCGTGTCCACTTCGTAGGGGAGGGCCTTGCCCCTCCCGTTTTTATGCCCCGCATCTCCGTAGGGGAGGGGCTTGCCTCCCCTGAAAGGGGAGGTGTCGCCGGCGCCTGCGCCGGTGACGGAGGGAGTCCCAAGGATCCCACAACTCCCTCAGTCAGCCGCCTTGCGTGAGACGGCGGCTGCCAGCTCCCTCAGAGAGGGAGCCTGTTCGGCACAGACCCGCATCCCCCGTAGGGGCTGGCGCCCTCGACAGCCCGTTCCCCCGTCCCCCGTAGGGACGAGCATTGCTCGTCCGTTTGTCCGACCTGCGCCCGTGTCGGACAGACGGGCGGGGACAAGCCCCGCCCCTACGCAGCGGCCGGAGGTTTCTCCGTAGGGGCGGCTATCAGCCGCCCGCGGACACGGTCAAATGTCCGACAAAACGGGCAGGTGATACCCGCCCCTACGCAGCGCGTCTCCCCGTCTCCCGACGCAAAAATTTTTTCTCTCCCCCTCTTGACAAATATATCGGAACACGATATACTCAAGCCACGATATATCGAACGACGATATATCGGACGACGAGGGAGATGAGCACATGAACAAAGAACTGGCCTTGACGGAATCCACCTACTACATCCTGCTCTCCCTGGTGGAGCCCCAGCACGGCTACGGCATCATGCAGCGGGCGGAGCAGCTCTCCGCCGGGCGGGTGCGCCTGGCGGCGGGGACGCTGTACGGCGCGCTGAACAGCATGACGGAGAAGGGCTGGATCCGGCTGCTGCCCGGGGAGGACGGCAGCCGCAGGAAGGAATACAGCCTGACCGCGCAGGGGCTGTATGTGCTGAAAAACGAGCTGGATCGGCTGCGGGAGCTGGTGGAAAACGGCGAGAGCGTGTTGGGAGGGAAAGAACATGGCTGAGAGAAAAACGGTGCGCAGATGGTTTTGGGTCTGGGACTTTGAGAAGGAGGAGCGCTGGCTGAACCAGATGGCCATGCAGGGCTGGGCCCTGGTGGAGGTGGGCTGGTGCAAATTCGTCTTTGAGGCCTGTGAGCCCGGCGCCTATATCATCCGCCTGCAGATGCACGAGCAGGACAGGGACTATGAGGACTTTTTGCGGGAGATCGGCGCGGAATACGTGGGCCGGGTGGTTCAGTGGGTCTACTTCCGCCGGGCGGCGGAGCAGGGGGACTTCGAGCTCTTTTCCGACACGGACTCCCGCCTGTCCCAGCTGCAATGGATCGCCCGGATGCTGCTGGCGCTGGGCGTGATGAACCTGGTGATCGGCGTGATGAACGCCTTTAACGCAAGCCCCATCGGCGCGGTGAACGTGGCCCTCGCCACGCTGCTGATGTACGGCCTGGGCCGCATCCACGGGAAGATCGAGGCGCTGGAGTTGGAGCGGGAGCTCCACGAATAGTCTCTGCAGGCAAAGGCCTTTGTCTGCAAGAGCCGGAGAGGAGATTTGTCATGAGCCTGTTTCACAGACGCGCGCCGGAGCCGCCCCGCTTTCCCCCGGAAGAATTTGAGCCGGTGCTGCGCTGCAGCATCTGCACCGGGGAGCAGACGGCCTGTATGCGCGAGCGCAGCACGGGCAAGCTGCGGGAGCTGGAGCTCATCCGCAGCGAGCGGGATCTGGAGGACTTCTGCCGCGCCTACGGCGTGAGGCGGGAGGACATCCGCAAAATCTATTGAAGAAACAGCAAAACGGCAGCCGCCCCGGCTGCCGTTTTGCTATGTGGTGGACAATCCGTCTCCCGTCTCCCGTGTCATTGCGAGCCAGTGCGCCTTGCCTCCCCTGCAAGGGGAGGTGTCGCCGGCGCTTGCGCCGGTGACGGAGGGGTTTGGCGTGGCAATCCGTTTCCCTTGCCTCCCCTGAAAGGGGTCTTGGGTGTGCCCAGTGCGCACACTGGGGCGGAGGGCTTGTCCTCCCGCCGCGCCCTCCGTCTCCGTAGGGGCGGCTATCAGCCGCCCGAGAAATGAAGCCGCCGCTTCGCTTATGAAGAAATGAAGAAATTGCCCAAGGCTGTCATGGCGAACCGCCGCGCCTTGCCTCCCTCTCTGAGGGAGGTGTCGCCGGCGCTTGCGCCGGTGACGGAGGGAGTCCCAAGGATCCCACAACTCCCTCAGTCAGCCGCCTTGCGTGAGACGGCGTCTGCCAGCTCCCTCAGAGAGGGAGCCTGTTCGGCACAGACCCGCATCCCCCGTAGGGGCTGGCGCCATCGACAGCCCGTCCCCCCGTCCCCCGTAGGGGCGATAGCCGAATCGCCCGCCGACCCGCGCCCGTGTCGGACAAAACGGGCGGGGACAAGCCCCGCCCCTACGATGCAAACCCACGTCCCCCGTAGGGACGAGCATTGCTCGTCCGTTTGTCCGACCCGCGCCTATGTCGGACAGACGGGCGGGTAATACCCGCCCCTACGCAGCGGCCGGAGGTTTCTCCGTAGGGGCGGCTATCAGCCGCCCGCCGACCTGCGCCCGTGTCCGACAAACGGGCGGGGACTAGCCCCGCCCCTACGATGCAAACCCACGTCCCCCGTGTCATTGCGAACCAGTGACCGACGTCACTGGTGTGGCAATCCGTCTCTTTTCTGCCCGGGGAAACGGATTCCCACGCCAGTGTGAGCACTGGCTCGGAATGACAGAGCTTTGCTCTGTGCGCTCCACGTCCCTCCCGCCGTGCCCCGCCCCTACGCAGCGGCCGGACATTTCCCCGCGTCATGCGCTCCGAATTTCAATCCGTCGCCGAAGGCGACACCACAATTATTCATTCTTCACTCTTCATTTTTCACTCTCACAGGCACAGCCCCACCGCCGCGAGACTCAGCAGCGCCAGCAGCGCCAGGTTCACCACCGTGAACTCCAGCAAAAACCTGCCGGTGTGGGCGTGCTCGGCGTGGGAATAGAGCTTCAGGGAGATGAGGCTCGCCAGGCTCGCGATGGGCGTGCCCAGCCCCCCGATGTTGACCCCCAGCAGCAGCGCCGGCGCCTGATCGGTGAAGCCCGAGAGCATCAGCGCCGCGGGCACGTTGCTGATGACCTGGCTGGCCAGCAGCCCCGTCCAGTATTCCCGCCCCTCCAGCAGCCGGTTCAGCACCTGCACCACCGCGTCGATCCGCGCCAGGTTCCCGGCGAAGACGAAGAAGGCCAAAAAGGTCAGCAGCAGCATGAAATCCGCCTGCAGCAGGGTCCTGCGATCCAGCAGCAGCAGGGTCAGCACCACGCCGCCCAGCATCCAGGGCCAGCTCAGAAGCCGCAGCACCGTCACCAGACACAGGCCAAAGAGCGCCAGATACAGCCAGAGCGTCTTCTTCTCCAGCCCCGGCGCTTCCCCCAGAAAGACCTGCACCGGCTCCCGGGGCAGCAGCAGGCAGGTCGCCAGGATCAGCGCCAGGCTCAGCAGCCAGATGGGGAAGGTGACGCCCAGAAACTCCCCCATGCCCAGCTCGTAGCGGGAGTAGAGGTACAGGTTCTGGGGGTTGCCCACGGGGGTCAGCATGCTGCCCAGGTTTGCCGCCACGGTCTGCAGCACCACCACCCGGATCAGCGCCTTTTTCTGCCCCGCCAGCCCCAGCACCACCACCGCGAAGGGCACGAAGGTCAGCAGCGCCACGTCGTTTGTGATGAGCATGGAGGAGAAGAAGCACAGCAGCACCAGCAGCACACCGAGCCCCCGGAGGCTGCCGGTTTTTTCGCACAGGAGGTGCGCCAGATGGGAGAAGAGCCCGGCCTGCCTGAGCCCCGCCACCACCACCATCAGGCAGTAGAGCAGCGCCAGGGTGCGCAGATCCGGATAGTCCAGATAGCCCGCGTCCGGCGGCACGAAAATGCAGCTTAAGAGCGCGGCCAGCGCCGCAATCAGCAAAACCGGCTCCCGCCGGACAAAGGAGCGAATACGCGCCATAAAAAGCCTCCCTCACAGTGATCCGATCCAGTATAATGCTTTCCGCCCCGCCGCGCAAGCAGTATTTCGCGCCGCCGCCCGCATTCCCCCGTCTTTTCGTAGGGGGCGGCGCCCTCGACGCCCCGTCCCCCGTAGGGGCGGCTATCAGCCGCCCGCTCCCCCGTCTTTTCGTAGGGGAGGGGCTAAGTGCCCTTTAGGGTATGCCCCTCCCGCCGCGCCGCCGTCCCCGTAGGGGCGGCTATCAGCCGCCCGCGTACCTGCGTCCATGTCCGACCAACGGGCGGGGACAAGCCCCGCCCCTACGCAGCGAGGCCAGCGTTCCCTCGTAGGGACGAGCATTGCTCGTCCGCCAACCCGGGAGCAGGTCGGACAAACGGACGACCGATGGTCGTCCCTACGGCGAAGCGGGAGCCCCATAGGGGCGGCTATCAGCCGCCCGTGTACCTGCGCCTATGTCGAACAAACGGGCGGGGACAAGCCCCGCCCCTACGCAGCAAGGCCAGCGTTCCCCCGTAGGGACGAGCATTGCTCGTCCGCCAACCCGGGAGCAGGTCGGACAAACGGACGACCGATGGTCGTCCCTACGGCGAAGCGGGAGCCCCGTAGGGGCGGCTATCAGCCGCCCGCCGACCCGCGCCTATGTCGAACCAACGGGCGGGGACAAGCCCCGCCCCTACGCAGCGAGGCCAGCGTTCCTCCGTAGGGACGAGCATTGCTCGTCCGTTTGTCCACCTTTCGTTTTTGCCCGACAAACGGGTCGTCGAGGGCGCCGACCCCTACGCAGCGGACCCCCGTCCTTCGTAGGGGAGGGGCTTGCCCCTCCCGCCGACCCGCGCCCGCGTCCGACAAACGGGCGGGTAATACCCGCCCCTACGCAGCGGCCGGAGGTTTCTCCATAGGGGCGGCTATCAGCCGCCCGCAGACGTGGGCAAATGTCCGACAAGCAGGCCGCCGGGGGCGTCGGCCCCTACGCAGCAAACGGACATTTCCCCGTGCCACGGGCCATGAATTCCAATCCGTCGCGCTCCGCGCGACACCTCAATTATTCATTATTCACTATTCATTCTTCATTTCTCATCCTCCTTGCGGCGCGGAATAAAATAGCAGCGGTTTTTGAAAAAAACTCTCGCCATACGGAGGAAAAGCTGTTATAATACTATGATAGATTCTTACGATAACGATCGCATTCGGGAAATTTGTTTATGAGTGGAAAAAAGAAACTGTTTTGGTCTCTGTTCTCCGCGCTGCTGGCGGGTATGACCATCTGGGCGGTGATGTCCCAGAGCAAGCAGTGGTCGCTGGAGAGCATGATCGACAGCCTGAAAAACGCAAACCCGTTCTGGCTGTGTATGGCGGTGCTGTGCACGGTGATGTTCGTGGTGTTTGAGTGCGCGGCCCTCTCCAGCATCCTGAAGGGCATCGGCTACGCCCAGACCTTCTCCCGCAGTCTGATCTACAGCACCTCGGACATCTATTTTTCCGCCATCACCCCCTCGGCCACCGGCGGGCAGCCTGCCAGCGCCTATTTCATGGTCAAGGACGGGGTGCCGGCGGGGGCGGCCACGGTGGCGCTGCTGGTGAACCTGATCCTTTACACCGTCTCCCTGGTACTCCTGGGGCTCACGGCCGTGATCGTGGAGCCGGGGCTCTTCTTCGGCCTGGGCCTGGTGTCCAAGATCCTGATCGGGGTGGGCTTCGTGCTGCAGGTGGGGCTCACGGTGGTGTTCTTCATCCTCCTGGGGGAGGGGCCCTTCGTCTTCGGCGTGCTGCGGCGCTTTCTCAACTTCCTCCACCGGAAGAAGCTGATCCACCGGCTGGAGCGGAAGCTGGAGAAGCTGGACAGGGCCCAGCGGGAGTATGAGAGCTGCGCCCGGGTCATGAAGCGCAAGCGGGGCGCCTTTGCACTGGCGCTGCTGTGGAACATCCTGCAGCGGGCCTCCCAGCTGGCGGTGCCGGCCTGCCTGTATCTGGCTCTGGGCGGCAAGCCCTCCGGGGCGCTGGCCCTCTTCGCCACCCAGTGCCTGGTGGTGCTGGGCTACGCGCCGGTGCCCATCCCGGGGGCCATGGGCGTGGCGGACTATCTGATGCTGGACGCCTTCGCCTGTCTGAGCTTTATCGCCACGGAGGAGGCCTTCCGGCTGGAGATGCTCAGCCGCGGCCTGACCTTCTATATCTGCGTCGCGGTGAGCGGCGTCATCACTCTGATCGGTTATTTGCTGCTTCGAAAGAGAGAGAAAGGACTGGAAAGCCAATGATCGGCGTATACGACTATACGGTGATTCTCACCTATCTGTCCCTGCTGTCCGGCTGCACCGGCACCATCATCGCCATGAGCGGCGTCGGGCATCCGTACATAGGCATGTTCCTGCTGCTGCTCTGCGGACTTTGCGACGGCTTTGACGGCCGGGTCGCCCGCATGAAGAAGGATCGCACCCCGCTGGAGCGGAAGTTCGGCGTGCAGATCGACTCCTTCTCTGACCTGATCGCCTTCGGCATGCTGCCGGCGGCCATCGGCATGTCCATGCTGCGGCACTACGAGCGCCTGTCCGACCTGCACGAGCTGCCGGAGAGCTGGCTGGATCCCAGCACCGCCGCGGCCCACTCCGATCTCTACCGGGCGGCGCTCATCATCATCGCCCTGATCTACATCCTGGCGGCCATGATCCGCCTGGCCTACTTCAACGCCACCGAGGAGGAGCGGGAGGAGGAGATCCGGCAGAACGGCGTGGCCTACTTCACGGGGCTGCCCGTGACCACGGCGGCGCTGGTCTTCCCCATGGTGCTGCTGATGCACTATGTGCCCCAGATCGACCTGACCATCCCCTACTTTATGGTGATGCTGGCCATGGCGGTGCTGTTTCTGGGCCGCTTCAAGATCCGCAAGCCCGGCCGGAAGGGCGTGTGGATCATGGTTGCCATCGGCTTTGCGGAGTTCGTGGCCTTCATGATCCTCATGCGGGTGACAAAGGTCTGATGGATACGCTGCGTTTTCTCTACGGCAGCGCCGCCGGGCGCGCGCTGCTGCGGCCGCTTGTGAGCCGCCCCCTGTCCCAGGCGGCGGGGCGATTTCTGGAAACGGGCCTGTCCAAAGGCCTGATCCGGCCCTTTGTCCGCGCCGCCGGCATCGACACCGGGGACTATGACCTGCGGGACGTCCGCTGCTTCAACGACTTCTTCTGCCGTCCGCTGAAAGCCGGCCGCCGCCCCATCGACCCGGATCCCGAGGCCCTGGTCACGCCCTGCGACGGGCTTCTGACCGCGGTGCGGGTGGAGGGGGACACGGTGCTGCCCGTGAAGCAGAGCCGCTATTCTCTCGCGAGGCTGCTGGGGGACGAGGGTCTTGCCAGGGACTTTGAGGGCGGCCTCTGCCTGGTGTATCGCCTCTGCGTGGAGCACTACCACCGCTACAGCTATTTTGAGAGCGGCGTGAAGGGGGAGAACGTCTTTCTCCCCGGCGTCCTGCACACCGTGCGCCCCGTTGCGCTGGCGGACGTGCCGGTCTTCACCGAGAACTGCCGGGAGTACACCGTGCTCGAGACGGAGCACTTCGGCAAGGCGGTGCAGATGGAGGTGGGCGCCATGCTGGTGGGCAAGATCGTGAACGACCATCCCTGGCCCCGGGCCGTCCGGCGGGGGGAGGAGAAGGGGCACTTCGCCTACGGCGGCTCCACCATCATCGTACTGCTGCAAAAGGGCGCAGCCCAGCTTGCGCCGGAGCTGCTGGAGGCCTCCGCGCGGGGGGAGGAGACCCCCGTCCGCATGGGCCAGCGCATCGGCAGCGCAAAACCAGAATAGGATTCAGAGTTCAGCGTTCAGGGTTCAGAGGACGGGGGACGCGAAGTTCCCTCTTCTGAAAACTGAACACTGAACGCTGAAAACGGAAAAACAACTTCTGAATACTGAAAACAGAACACTGAACACTGAAAACGGAAAACAACTTCTGAACACTGAACGCTGAAAACGGAAAAACAACTTCTGAACACTGAACACTGAACTCTGAACACTGAAAACAGAACACTGAACGCTGAAAACGGAAAACAACTTCTGAACACTGAACACTGAACTCTGAACACTGAATATAAAGGATATCTGCCTATGAGTATCGTCTATGATCAAACTGCCCGGACGCTGACCCTGCACACCCGGGAGAGCAGCTATCAGATGCAGATCGGTCCCCTGGGGCATCTGCTGCACAGCTACTACGGCCGCCGGGCGGAGGGCAACTTCGCCCCCCTGCATCTTAAGAAGGACGTGGGCTTTTCCCCGGTGCCCTACGAGCTGGCGGAGGAGACCCGGGGCTGGTCCCTGGACACCCTGCCCCAGGAGCTCAGCGGCGCAAACAGCGGCGATTTCCGCCTCCCGGCCCTCTCAGCCCGGACGGCGGAGGGCCGCCATGGGGCGGAGCTGCGCTATGTGCGCCACGAGATCCGGCGGGGCAAGTACGCCCTCCGCGGTCTCCCCGCGGCCTTCGACCCGGACGGGGAGGCGGAGACCCTCTCCGTCACCCTGCGAGACGAGGCCCTGGGGCTGGAGGCGGAGCTTCTCTACGGCGTGTACGAGAGCCGGGACCTCATCACCCGGGCGGTGCGGATCACCAACACCGGCAAAGCCCCCCTGCGGCTGGAAAAGGCGGCCTCCTGCTGCCTGGATCTGCCCTTCGGGGACTGGGAACTGCTGCACTTTCACGGCCGCCACGCCATGGAGCGCCAGCCGGAGCGCGTTCCCGTGATGAACGGCGTCCAGCGCATCGGCTCGGAGCGGGTGGAATCCAGCCACCAGCATAACCCCTTCGTGATCCTCTGCGAGAAGCACACCACCGAGGACGCGGGGGACTGCTGCGGCCTCATGCTGGTCTACTCCGGCAGCTTCTCCATGGAGCTGGAGCAGGATCAGATGGGCGCTGTGCGCCTGGTCGCCGGCGTGGGCGGGGCGGACTTCTCCTGGACGCTGCGGCCCGGCGAGACTTTCGATACCCCCGAGGCGCTGCTCTGCTTCCGGCACGACGGGCTGAACGCCCTGTCGCAGCGCTACCACCGCTTTATCCGGGAGGCGCTCTGCCGCAGCCGCTGGAGCGGGCGGGCGCGGCCGGTGCTGCTCAACAACTGGGAGGCCACCTACTTTCGCTTCGACCAGGAGAAGATCCTCTCCATCGCCCGGGAGGCGAAGGAGCTGGGGGTGGAGCTCTTCGTGCTGGACGACGGCTGGTTCGGCCGCCGCAGCGACGACCGCAGCAGCCTGGGGGACTGGTTCGTGAACGAGGAGAAGCTCCCCGGCGGCCTGGAGCCCCTGATCCGGGAGATCAAGGCCCTGGGGCTGCGCTTCGGCCTCTGGGTGGAGCCGGAGATGGTCAGCGAGAACTCCCAGCTCTACCGCGCCCACCCGGACTGGGCGCTGACCCTGCCCGGGCGCAGGCCCGCCATGAGCCGCAGCCAGCTCGCCCTGGATCTGAGCCGCCCCGAAGTGGCGGACTGGGTCTATGAGACCGTGGCGGGGCTGCTGCGCCGCTATGACATCGACTACATCAAGTGGGACTGTAACCGCAGTCTCACCGATCTCTACAGCCCCGTCCTCCCGGCGGACCGCCAGGGGGAGCAGGCCCACCGCTGCACCCTAGGGCTCTACAGCATTCTGGAGCGCCTGACGGCGGAGTTCCCCGACGTGCTCTTCGAGGGCTGCGCCGGGGGCGGCGGCCGCTTCGACGCGGGGATCCTGGCCTACTTCCCCCAGATCTGGTGCAGCGACGACACCGACCCCATCGAGCGCCTGAGCATTCAGCGGGGCACCGGCTACGGCTATCCGCTCTCCGCCGTGGGCGCCCACGTCTCCGCCTCTCCCAACCACCAGACCGGGCGGACGACGCCTCTGGATACCCGGGCCGTGGTGGCCATGGCCGGCGGCTTCGGCTACGAGCTGGACCCCGGCAGGCTGCGTGAAGAGGAAAAGAAGCGCATCCGCTGTCAGATCGCCCGCTTCCGGGAGCTCTCGCCCCTGCTGCGGGAGGGGGATCTCTACCGCCTCACCGAGCTGGATGGGCAGCGGGACTTTGAGGCCTGGGAGAGCGTCTCCCGGGAGAGGGACGACTGCCTTCTGAGCCTGGTGCTGACCCATCCCCGGGCCAACGCCCGCCCCCTGCACCTGCGCCTCAAGGGGCTGGACCCCGGGGCGCTGTACCGGGTGGAGCGGCTGGACTTCTTTGACGCCTTCCTGCCCGAAAAGCCGGAGCCCCTGCCGGAGATCTATAGCGGCGCGGCGCTCCTTTACGCCGGGCTGACCCTGCCCCGGATGATGGGGGACTACCCCAGCGTGCAGCTTCGGCTGCGGAAAGTGGAGGCTTGAGCCATGCTGCCCAGAGATCCCATGATATTGTTAAGTTATGTAAACCAAAAGCTGCGGGACGAGTATGCGGATCTGGACACCCTCTGCGAGGATCTGGAGCTGGATCGGGCCGCGCTGGAGGCGGAGCTTGCCGCCGTGGGCTATGCCTACGACGGGGAACAGAAGAGGTTTCGCTGATGGGCTATGTGGAAGAGCTGCGGAAGCTGGTAGGGCACCGGCGGCTGATCCTCTGCGGCAGCAGCGTGGTGATCCGCAACGACAGGGGAGAGCTCCTGCTGCAGCAGAGGGTGCACCCCGCGGGGCGCTGGGCCTTCCCCGGCGGCCTCATGGAGCTGGGGGAGTCCACGGAGGAGACCGCCCGCCGGGAGGTGCGGGAGGAGACCGCCCTGGAGCTGGGCGCGCTCCGGCTCATCGGGGTCTACTCCGGCGCGGACGCCCTGTGCTCCGCCCCCAACGGGGACGAGTGGTATGTGGTGAACTGCGCCTACGCCTGCGACGAGCCCATCGGGGTCGCCCGGGTCAACGATAGCGAATCCGTCACCCTGGCCTGGTTCAGGCCTGAGGAGATCCCCGAGACCCTGGTGCGCAGCCACAAGGAGATCCTGCGGGACTATCTGAAAAATTCGGAATTCGGAATTCGGAATTCGGAATAAGCCCGTAGGGGGCGGCGCCCAGCCCCTACGGCAAAGACCGGGCCTCCCTCTCTGAGGGAGGTGTCGCCGGCGCCTGCGTCGGTGACGGAGGGAGTCCCAAGGATCCAACAACTCCCTCAGTCAGCCGCCTTGCGTGAGACGGCGGCTGCCAGCTCCCTCAGAGAGGGAGCCTGTTCGGCACAGACCCGCAGCCCCCGTAGGGGCTGGCGCCCTCGACAGCCCGTTCCCCCGTCCCCCGTAGGGGCGATAGCCGAATCGCCCGCCGACCTGCGCCCATGTCGAACAAGCGGGCGGGTGATACCCGCCCCTACGCGGCAAACCAAGACGTGCTCCGCTTCACAAATTTCAATCCGTCGCCGAAGGCGACACCACAATTATTCATTTTCCCCCGTCCCCCTGCGTCCCTGCCGCGCAGGGACGGGGCTGCGGGGAACAATCCCGTCCCGTTTTCGTCTCAAGCCCGAAAGGAGTGCTTGCCATGGAAAAATTCATCCCCTACGAAAAGCTGTCCAAGAAGCAGAAGCGTGCCTTGGACGCCGCCCGGCGGAACACCTGGGGCGACCTCAGTCCGGTGACCCGAAAGCCGGAGAACCCCAGAGCCTACAAAAGACACAAGACGCGGCACGGAAGTGAGGAAGACTTCCCGCCGCGTCTTGTTTTTATACGCCCGCTGTGGTAAAGTGTAGAAAAAACGAGAGGGGAGAGCGACATGAAGCAGGAGGAGCTCCAGCGCTTTGACATGAAGGCGCCGCCGGTGCGCACCAAATGGTACCTGCGCCCGCTGACCCTGGCGCTGAGCCTGCCGGACGTGTGGAAGCATCAGGCGAAGATCACCCGCGTCGGCACCGAGGGGCTCAAGCCCCCCTATGTGATGCTCTGCAACCACAACGCCTTTCTGGACTTTAAGGTGGCCACCCGGACCATTTTCCCTCACCGGGCCAACTACGTGGTGGCCATCGACGGCTTCATCGGCCGGGAGCAGCTGTTGCGGGACGTGGGCTGCATCTGCAAGCGCAAGTTCACCAACGACCTGACTCTGATCCGCCAGCTCAAGCAGGTGATCCGGAACGGGGACGTGGCCATGATCTACCCCGAGGCCCGCTATTCCCTCTGCGGCACCACGGCGGTGCTGCCCGCCTCCCTGGGCAAGCTCTGTAAGCTCCTGGGCGTGCCGGTGGTGACGCTCATCTGCCACGGGCACCATGTGAATTCCCCCTTCTGGAACCTGCACGACCGGGGGGTGAAGCCCACCGAGGCGGAGTTTAAGCTGCTCTTCACCCCGGAGGATCTGAAGCGCATGAGCCCGGACGAGCTGAACGAAAAGCTGGTGGCCGCCTTCCAGTATGACGACTTTGCCTGGCAGAAGGAGCGGGGCATCCGCACCCCCTACAAGGGGAGGGCGGAAGGCCTCCACATGGTGCTGTACCAGTGCCCCCACTGCGGGACCGAGTT
>JAEEGL010572598.1_pt1 | contig 14645 bp, 9 predicted proteins | sample 9134231 | NCBI WGS metagenome assembly JAEEGL01 (sample SAMN16246548, study PRJNA631951) | gut metagenome | biome: gut microbiome; feature: rumen; material: fiber-attached | host: Bos | place: Iran: Karaj | collected 2018-10 | reverse complement strand
TTGATGTAGTTGACTCTTATACCTACAAGAACGGCAAGTACACTTATATCATAGATAAGATAATCGGAAAGCAAAACAATAAGCACATTGACCTTACAATGCTGATATATGATAAGAACGACGATGTTGTGGATAAGTGTACTCCGGATGTAATAGTCAATAACGGCCAATACAACTTTATAACATATTACATAGAGGCAGATGATTATGATCATCACGCCATATCTTATACAGCTTCATCTAGTTGGCATGGTGGGGATCCGGATCCTGTTAAGATGGTGAAGTATAGTAAGAAGAACAGCAAAGTCCTTATCACATTTGAGCAGACAGGAGAGATAGGAAGCTTTGCAGAGTTCAAACTTCTGTTCTTCAAGGGTGATGAGCTTGTATATTCAGGCTCTTGGTACTTTGATGTATATGTTAAGCAGCTGAATGGTGTCGGGAGCGTAGATGTTGCAGAACTCTCTATAAGCAAAGACTTTGATACCATAGAGTATTACTATGGACCGTAATTTGATATAGATTTTACAGACAGAACCGGGACAATCGGAGGAGGAATGTGCCGGTTCTGTTTATCATGTTCTTTGGAATCTGTTTTTATATTGGTGCTGTAGTCTATGATATAGTATCTATACTGAAATAGATGAAAGAAATTCTAAAGGAGGAGTTGTTATGAGAGCTTACAAGTTTGAAGCACCAGATGTAAAGTCAAGCTGAACTGCGATAAGATTAAGGATATGATTCAGCGATGGGTGAGTGCTGATGAGATAGCTAAAGAATATGACATAAACTGGTCGGAAAAGGATAGTAAGGAGATTCTGAAGAAAGAAATTGTTTGACTATAAATAAAAGAGATAAAAATGTTGAAAGGACGATAACCCCAAGAAGAATGGTAGTTTGCAGCATATATAAAAAATATATAAAATTTTAAAAAATATATAATGTAAATGTAAGATATTGCCGATATATAATATATGAGTGTAACTATTAGAAATCGGAGGTGTCTTATGGTAAGAGTAAAAGCAAATGAACTACTTGCAAAAAGCGGTCATTCGAAGTACTGGTTGTATAAGAGAATGGGGCTTGGATATCAAAATTTGTCACATATCCTTGATGGGAAAACTACAGCAATGAAGTATGATACCATGGAAAAATTATGCAAGTTATTGGAGTGTACACCAAATGACTTGTTTGAGATGACAGAAGATTGAAACACTAAATGAATCTTAATGCATGGAGAATCTTAGGAAATAAATACTTTAATTATATAGAGGAAAGGCAAACAAAGGATATGGATAGGACAAATAATAACGATGCTCTTGAAAAAGAGAAAAAAACAACTATGCTTGCAATACGTGATAATAAGGATGATAAGAACACAGAGGTGTCATCAGAATTGACCTATGGGTTATCGGGAAAAGAGTATAAAAAAATGAAAAAAAATAAGCTTCCATATATCATTCTGGCTGTTGCAATTATTGTAATTATTGGAACAGTAATATTTTTGGTTAAATATATGTCGTCAAAAAACCCTGATAAATCTGATAAAATGACAGAGACTCCATCGGTTACGGAAGAACCAACGTCAGATCCTGTAGCAACACAATCTGTTATTCCTACAGCAACACCATCGGTAGTTCCTAGCGAAAGCTTAATTAAAATACCAGATTTATCATTAGATGTTTATGTTGCATTACAGAGTGATGATTCTGATTACATTGAAATAAACGATTATATTATAGATGCAGTACTTTCCCCAGATATGAATCATTGTGTATTTCTAGCGGATAACAATAAATTATTCTATTCAAAAACGGATAATACAAATATTGAAGTAATTACTTCTGAGTGCAAATCAATTGAGAAAGTTACAAGTTTAGGAATTATTTATTCAGATAAAAATGATAAAGCACATAGGTATTTATTTGACAGAAAAAATGATGTGACTCTGGGACCATTGGATGAATGCTGTTTTTCAGATACTAATTTGAATGTAGCCTGGACAAGTTTTTGGGAAAACCAGAATATTTACTTGCTAAAAGAATCGTCTGATGAAATAGAAATAATATCAACTTATAATTTTTCTTGTTATGTTAGTGATATTAGTGAAGATGGTAATACTGTGTACTGGGATGTATATGATATGAATGGGGATACAAGTATTGGTGTTAGCTCTGGTTTAAGCTCGGCTACTATTGGAACATCTACTGGGGGATCTTCATCAAGTGTTAGTGTCGGCATAAGTGAACGTGTACCTAAGGAATATATTTATGAGTATAAAAATGGGGAAATCAGCATAAAAGTGGAACTTAATAATCGAAGTTCATGGGATTATGAACCTATAGGCTGCCATACGTTACTTAATGGGAGTGATGCTTTTACCTATGTTTATAATGACTATATGTATGAACTTAACATTATAAATGAATCCGGAAAAGTAATTAACTACAAATTAGAAAATCCGATAAGCGACTATATTTGCACTAAAAATGGTCGATTTGAGAACGATAAATCTTTGAAGTATGAAGGAGTATATGTAAATATTCAGGAGGAAAAACCTAATCGTAGAGTTGTTAATAATATTTCTTATCTTAGTCCTTACGGATACAGATTTGATTTGTTATCGGATGTGCTTGATTATGTCATATTTGAAGAATATATATACTATATTGATAGTAATGGTAAATTGTTGAAGTCGAAGATTCAAGGATATAAATTGGGCGAACCAGAAATAATAGATGTGGGTCCGATACATGAGATATTATGTGATTTATGTACAAACGGATATGTGTATTACTCTAAAGGAATACATGAGGCTTATGAAGATAAAAAGTCAGAGGGAGAATTATGGGTATATAATGATACATCCGGTGCAAAAAAGGTTGAAGAAGAAGTATTCTTTAATATGAATGATATTAGATACTGGGATCATGAAAATGTAAATGAAGACGGAAAAACTATTTATTTCTTTAAAAATGTTGAATATACCTCTTCCTCTAAAGATGAAGCCAAAGGTGATTTATATGGTTATACATACGGAGACAGTGAAGCAAGATGTCTAGGTTTTAGTGTTATATTAGGGTCAGTGAAAGGGACTAATCAACAGCGTATGCGTGTCGAGGATAATATTTGTATTTATAACAAATATAATAATCTACCTGGTATTGGGTTTAAATCGGAATGGATTTGTACCCGTTATCCCGGAAGCTTTGCACAATCAATAAGTGAAAAGATATCAGGCATTGATAGGTTGTTTATTAGAAGCAGTAATAATCAATAATAAGAAAATATGGGGAGAATAGCATGGCTACAATAAAAATAGTTAGTAATCCGTATAAAAAAACATTAGATTACTTTAGATTCATTGAGGGTACTGGACAATGGGAAAAAATAAAATATGAAGAAAATGTAAATAGCAGGTTATTCAAAGAAGGAATAAAGCGAGGCTTTTTTACATTTGTTGTTAAGAAGATTGTAGATATCATAGTTGAGGACTATTGGGATCACAGTACACCGATTGAACTGGTATTTGAGGGAACTGAGGATGAGTATAAGGAACTACAATATGTTTGCGAAAATGGAGATTTATCTACAAAAATAATATTAAAGAAGTCAAAAGTATATCTTGATGATGCTCGTGATATCCTTCCGGATATTAGAGAAATCTTTAAAGCAATTGAAGGCTTGATTTCAGAGTTTGCTTCTGGACGCGAAAATATAAACGAAGAAATTAAAAAGTTTTCAGATGCGGCAGACGATACTATTCCAATTTGTGTATTGGGAAATTACAGCTCAGGGAAATCAACATTTATTAATGCATTAATTGGTTGTGAAATACTTCCTAGCGGTGACAGACCGGTAACTGGGAAAATATATAAGATAATTAGGTCAAAATACGATGATAGAGCCTATATTGATTTTAGGTATCTTAATAGGGATATTAAACTGAGATTGGCAGATAACAGGTATAAGTTTTTGAATGAAACCGGAGATGGAGAGGTGATTCGAAAAATTGAAGAGCTTTTAAATGAAGATGAGAATATATCTATCATAAAAAAAGTTAACAAGGTAGTTAATTATTTGACTAATTTCAGGGATGAAAGGAATGAAATCTCAGATATTCTGACGATTACTGTTCCTTTCTTTGGCGGGTTGTGGAAGTTTTCAGAAAATGAATTTATGATATTTGATACTCCTGGATCCAATACTGCTTCATATGAAAAGCATCTTATGGTTTTGAAAACAGCCCTTCTGAGTTTGTCAAACGGGTTGCCCATATACGTTTCGGACTCAAAGTCGCTAGACAGTAAAGATAATGAAGAATTATATAAGATTATTAGGGAACTTAAAGAACTTGATGATAGATTTACAATGATTGTTGTTAACAAAGCTGACGATGCGAATCTTCCAAAAACATATTTTACTCAGGAGAATATCGATGACATTTTAAATCTTACTATACCAAAAAAATTATATTCTGAAGGAGTCTTTTATGTCTCTTCGATAATGGGACTTGGGGCAAAAACGAATGGCGATTTTATAGATGATCATTATGCTGAAATATTTGAAGGTGCTGAGCAGAAGTATAAGAATCCCGATAATAGATTCTATAAGATGCTTTATAGGTATAACATTGTTCCAGAGCAATTAACCGGAAGATTGATTGAAGATGCTGAGCAATGTGAAAATATACTTTGGGCGAATAGTGGGTTATTTTCAATTGAGAGAGAAATACAGACCTTTGCAAATAAATATACATATTATAATAAATGTCAGCAATCAAATCTGTTTTTAAAGAAATTAATAACAATTACGGAAGAAGAAATATTAAGCAAGTCAGAACAAGTTAGTGTTAGTGTAGATACGTTAACTCAAAACCTTGAGAAAGGAAAGGTTGAGTTAGTTAATATGATCAACACAAGAACTGCTGAATTAAAAACAGAATACTTGGCAGGATATGAACCTTATCTTACTGAAAGGGTAGGTGAAATCAAACAATCCCATATTTATGACGGAATAGAAAATGAAGAAGGAGAGATTAGTGAAAAATATGCTCTTCAGAGCGAATATGATAATAAAAAAAGCGAGGCAGATAAAGCATATTCTCATATATCTCAGAATCTATGGCTTAATGTGAAAAAAGCTTTTAAAGAATTTAAATTAGCTTCTTTTAAAGAGATAGGTACTGACTTGATTGAAGATATCAAGTCGCATGACGAAAAAGAGCGCATCCTTATTGATGCTGAAGATAATATCAAAAACAGTACATCGAGCGAGTTATTAGGTATAGTTAAACAAAAGTTTTATATTTTAGGGAAAGATGTAGGCAATGTCCTTTTTGAAAAATCAAAGGAATATTGGGAATCTTGTTCTGATAAAATGAAATGTGAGTTGATTAATATAATCAGTGACTCTAAAGATTTGGATAATAGTAAAAAAGCAGAGATATCTAATATCATCATATCCTTTAACAATGTTCAGTTTGTAAATTCGACCGATGAAATATTTACAATGTCTAATTTTGAAAGAAAAGTTTCACGCCTGACAAGAAGAAGTAATCTGGATATTTCAAAATTAGAGAAAAAGTTTAATGAGCTTATGTTTAGGACTATCGATGATTGTAGAGACAAGATGAAAATTACTCACGAGAATAATTTTATTATATGGCATGAAAATCTTACACGGACCATTAAAAATAACATTGTTGAGTATAGCCCTAAACTTCTTGCACTTTCTAATACTATTAAAGATGAGCAACAGCAGATTATAGATTTGCAGTCGAAAATTGAAATACTAAATAATTATTCAGAAAAAGTAAGACAGATGATGGATTGGAAGGTAGACTGATTTTAAATTTAACATGATCTTAATATGTAGATCAACAAAGGATAACGATTACCGAGTTTTATCAATAATCATACTATGGAGGCATTTGTATGGGGATAAAGAGTATTGTTAAAAAAGTTGGATCAAAAATAGGGAATAAAGTAGCACAATTATCAGAATTGAGCATGATTCAAGTAGAAGAGGTGCAGAATGCTCGAGATAATTATTTAATGGAGATGCCAAATCCAAATGATTATGCTGCTATCGAGATGACGGAAAGAATACTTTCTGCAATTGGAATTGAAATATATAATGCATATTTACCACAAATTAAGGAACTATATCTTCCCATTAACAGCGATGCTGAATATGACAGACCGTTTGATCCGAAACATAATATTAGGTATATAAACATTACTAAATGGGTAACAGACACAAAAGAGAACAGTTTAGAAAAACTTGTAAATGTGTATGCTGTCCTTTCTAACGAAGAGTGTAATATAGCACTGATTTTTAATAGAACCAAGAACCAAACAAATGTATATCTGGCTGTAGTAAATACAAGAAATGAAACAGATAATGTAAATGTAAATCTTTACAGGGATAGGTTGGTAGAAGCAGTAAAAGGTAATTTCCCTGGAGCAACGTGGGCAAAAGAAGAAGGTATCGGAATTGTGCCATGTTTAGACAATGACAATTTGTTTTCTGTTGCAACTGCTTCTAATATTCCAACAGAGAAATCTGAAAAATTTATAAGTCAAACTATAGAAAAATTATTAGATGGTGTTGTTCCAGATACTAATGCTAAAGAATATACGATAGTGCTTTTGGCCACTCCTGTTAAAGATGTAGAGGAAAGAAAACTGAGACTCGGATCAATGTATTCTGGCTTAGCACCATATGCATCATGGCAGACAGATTTTCATTTTACAGATCATAATTCTTTTGGTTCATCAGCAACTATGGGAGTAAATGTAGGGGCTAGTGCAGGTATTCAAAACGGAAGAAATCAATCAGTGACAGACTCAGATAGTACTACTGATAGTAATTCCAAGACTGACACCTCATCAGAAAGCCAAACTGATACTTCTGGGACTTCGGAAACAGAATCGGAGAGTTCTGCTCACACAGATGGGACAAATGAGTCAACAACCGATACTGTAGGAGAAGGAGGATCATCTTCACAAACTAATCAGACCACGCAGGGCACTAATGAATCCAGAGGAACAAATAGTTCGTATACTCAGGGTACAACAGAAACAGATTCTATAAATGCGTCGGTAGGAGTAAATGTTTCGTCGACAACAACTGTAGAAGCTCATGCTGGTACTCCTTTTGCTGGAGTTTCGGCATCTGAGAGTGTAACAGTAGGCGGTAGTTTTGAAGTTGGCACTGGCCATTCATCGGCTGTCAATAATTCATCTACAAGCGGTTCTAGCTATACTTCTGGCACAAGCAATAGTGTATCTACTGGAACTACAGAAGCCACAAATTGGTTAAAAAACAAAGCATTATCTGTTGGTAAATCTGCAGCGGATACATTGACACATGGTAAAGCGAGCGCCATTTCAAATAGTATTTCTAAGATGACGGGAAGCTCGGTTGCTAATACCCTTGGAAAAGCAGTTACAAAGGCGAAATCTGCCACTTCAGGAATAGCTAAAAATACTAGCTTGGGGCTTAATTTCGGGGCAAGCTTTGCCCGTTCCTCTACTGTGACGGCTACAGTCGGTAAATCTGAAGGTATAACTCAAACATTTACTAACTATAATATCAAACATGCCTTAGAGTTACTTGAAAATCAAATGAAAAGATTTGAACAGAGTACTGCTCTTGGAATGTGGGATTTTGCAGCATATGTTCTTAGTGAGGATCAAAGTGTAGCGAATAATGTTGCCCATACATATTTGGCTCTTACTCAAGGAGAAGAATCATATATGTCAAAATCGGCATTTAATACATGGAGAGGCGATGCTGAAAATGAGCGCGAAACTACAAGTGTTATAGCAACTTATGTAAAGCAATTAAGGCATCCTCTTATGTGTCTGAATCCGTATTTGCTTGAAGGAGAACATTCATTTATTGAATATCCTCCGGTTGTAACACCTACTACTTGCCTTTCTGGCAAAGAGTTGGCATATTCATTGAATTTCCCACAAAAGTCAGTTGCTGGTCTGCCTATTTTAGAATGTGCCGAGTTTGGACGGAATATAGTAAAATATGATTTATATGATGATAATGATAGAAGTTTTAAACTTGGAAATGTTTTTCATATGAATCATATTGAAAAAAATACGGTTGACTTATCGTTGGAATCTTTAAAATCACATACGTTTATTACAGGAAGTACTGGGTCTGGAAAGAGTAACACCGTATATCATATTTTGGAGAAGGTGAAAGAAGCCGGTTCACATTTTATGGTGATAGAACCTGCAAAAGGAGAGTACAAACGAATATTTAACGAAAAGGATGATGTAACAGTATATGGAACTAATCCTTATTTATGCCGTTTATTAAGAATTAATCCATTCGGATTTCCGGACAAGATACATGTTTTAGAGCATCTTGATCGACTTGTAGAAATCTTTAATGTTTGTTGGCCAATGTATGCAGCAATGCCGGCTGTTTTAAAGAGTGCTATTGAGAAGTCATATAAAGATTGTGGATGGGATCTAGTATCTTCAAAAAATAAATATTCTGATAAGATTTTTCCTAATTTTGAAGATGTCGCAAGAAATATAAAAGGAATAATTGAAAGTAGCGAATATGATAGTGAAAATAAAGGGGCATATAAGGGTTCATTACTTACAAGATTGCAGGCACTTACAACTGGGATAAATGGTTTGCTGTTTTCTACGGACGATATTCCGGATAATTTGTTGTTTGACGAAGATGTAATAATTGACCTTAGTAGAGTAGGATCTTCAGAAACAAAATCTCTTATTATGGGAATACTTGTTATGAAACTCCAAGAGCATAGGATGTCGCAGAATATTCCTATGAATTCGAAACTTAGACATATTACGGTGTTAGAAGAAGCTCATAATATTTTAAGGAGAACATCTACCACTCAATCACAGGAAGGTGCTAATCTTTTAGGTAAGAGTGTAGAGATGTTAGCAAATTCTATTGCTGAAATGAGAACATATGGGGAAGGATTTATTATAGCAGATCAAGCTCCGGGACTAATGGATATGTCTGTAATAAGAAACACAAACACTAAGATAATTATGAAATTGCCAGATCAAAGTGATCGTGAGCTGGTAGGTAAAGCTGCTAATCTAAATGATGATCAAATAAAAGAAGTTGCAAAATTACCTTGCGGTGTAGCTGCAATATACCAGAACGAATGGATTCAACCTGTGTTGTGCAAAATTGATAGGTTTGAAAGTGATGAAACAGAATATCCGTTTGATCCATCAATAAACGATATGATAATTAATAATGATAAGGATGTCTCAGGGTCTTTGTTAAAACAGATTATGGACAGTGAACTCTTTAGGAGAGGTGATAAGACAGATCTTATTGAACTAAAGGATATTGTCATTAAATCAAGATTACAGTCTGTTGTAAAGGTTGATTTAATTGAATATATTAATTCTGGTGTTGATGATGGACTTCAAGCTCTGGGATGTCTAATTTATGATTTGTTACAAGCTGAAGAGGCCGTTCACCTTTCGGAAAAATATTCAGATATTCACGAATGGGTAGATGCACTATTGGATGAATTGAAACCAACGGTTAAGGGGTATTCTAAAAAACAAATAGATTTAACAGTAATGCTAATTCTTCAAGAACAATCCTTGAGGGATGCAACATATCATGCAGTTCTCAATAAGTATATTGAGGAATATAGAAAAGGAGGGGGAGTTTTTTGATAGGGGAATTAATGAATAATGAAATCAATGAGATTAAACCTAAAGGACCAGAAAACTATAGGGATATTAAGCCTGATAAAACAATGACACCCAAAGAAATGTATAATGCAGTCAATAACGAATTCTCAAAGGCATCCCAACAGTTTGAAACACCGATGATGGATGGTACCAAAGAATACTTTGACGATAATCATGTAAAATATCGTGAGGGAAATGATCTTATTCCAAATAATAGGTTTGAAATAAATAATTATACTATACAAACTGATGATTTAGGAAGGGTTATCAGTACTGAAGGTCAATTACAGGTAAAGGATCATGAGGGGCGAAGAGATATGGATCCGCGTGCTGTGGTTGACAGAGGGGATATGAGAGATACAGATGACAGGGGTCATCTTATTGCGGATAGATTTAATGGCAGTGGTGGGATTGAAAATCTTGTTCCGATGGATTCACAACTAAATCAGCATGGTGATTACATGAAGATGGAGAATACTTTGGCAGAAGCAGTAAATGATGGGGCTTCAGTATATCTGAAAGTAGAACCTCGTTACGAAAATAATTCAACTCGACCATCTGAGTTTAAGGTGACATATACTATTGATGGAGAAAAAGAAGTTCATATTTTTAAGAATGAAAGTGAGGCAAAATTATGATGAATAATGCTATTTATCAAGAAATTTTTGATGAACTTGACAATTATCTGGTTAACGGATGGAGCAAGCTTATTATATATCTTGAATATGGGAAAGCTTCGTATTCTTTTTCTTTCTATGAACTGTTGGATGGGGTATATATAAAATGTTATGATATTCCGGGTATTTCTGAAAAAAATCTTGAAGACTCATTTAGGAAAATAGACTCTATCATATCAAAAGAAAGAAATAACGAAAAGAATTTATGGACCAATATGACCATAGTTATAGATAGAAACGGAAAAATGAAAGCAGATTTTGATTATACTGATTTATCTGTAGGGGCTTATAGTTATAAGAAGAATTGGAAGAAAAAGTATCTGGTATAGGAGAATTAAGAGTGGGCATAGAATCAATTAGGGAAGGTAGTATTGATAAGTTTTCCGGCACTTTGAAAGGGTATTTGGATATTGTGCCGGAAAGCGGTATGTCTAAACACGAAATAACTGATTTCATTTCAAAAGAGTTCGAAAAAATGCAAGAATCGAAAGATTCTGTTGATTTGAACAGTTATCTAACTGAAATATTTGATTGCTCTGAAGAAGATATCAATATTCCGTTTTATATATCAGACGAAGTCAATGATATTTTAAGAGTGTTTGATGTACAAGAATGGGATGTTTTAGATGAATCTGACAAGGTACTTATTTCTAATGAATTTGTAAAATGTTTGGCAGATGAGTTAGGGGTAGAAGATTGTCCTAAAGTTTCTTTGGCGGAAGATTTTGATGCAGACGCTAGATATAATCATAGAGATAATATAATTGAATTAAATGTTGACTTCCTTGATGATCCGGTTGAAATAGTAGATTCGCTTGCACATGAACTTAGGCATGCCTATCAACATGAACGAGCAGAAAAGTTGGAGACAAAGGAAGACTTACTTTATAGAATTAATATAGATTTTTATATCTCACCAGAACTTGATTCAGAAGGTTATTATATCAATTTCTATGATTATTATAATCAATATATAGAATGTGATGCTAGGGCATTTGCTAATATTTTCAAGGAGGCAATAGAATGAGTACCATAATTGAGAATTACTATTTGGAAAGGAATATTCCTAAATATCTTCTTGATCAAAAAATGAAAAAATTTGATAGTAATCCGGATATTTTAAAAGAATTTGAATTATGGATAACTTCTAGAAAATATCAAATGGAAAATCCAGTTGAAATTGAAGGGTATTCTGCCCGGTCATTATCTAAAATCTCTCAATACTTAGATGGTGAGGGAGCTTTTATGATGCTTATTGAGTTAAGAGAAAAACCTTCTCAAGCATTAAAAAAGATAAAAAACGGTTTTAAGATTAAATAATCGTTTGGTAAGGTTTAAATAAGAGGATTCATAATATGAGTGATTATACCTGCCCTAATTGTGGTGCTAATCTTAATGAACAACGGTCATTCAATGAATATGATAAAGATGTAGTTTGCGAAGAGTGTAATACTAAACTGCATCGTGATTATAGCTTTTTTTCAGTTGTTACATCTAGAGATTTATGTCCCAGGTGTGATGCGAATTTATTGAAACAATATGGCTATGATGATGATAAAAAAGACTGGAAATGCAATGAATGTAATGCTGTGCTACATCGTGATTATACAAGTTTTCAGTTTAACTTGGCAGAGAAAAAATACTTATGTCCTAATTGCAATGCATATCTGAAAACCCAATGGGATTACGATGATTACGATATGGTCTGTGAGGAATGCAATACGAAATTGCATCGTAATTATAGTAGCGATATATTTGGAATTGTAAAAGAGAAAGATTTATGTCCTAAGTGCGGAGCTAATTTGCTAAAGCAATCTGGGTACGATGAGTATTCATACGAACATACTTGCGAGGAATGTAATGTATCATTACACCGTGATTTTAGCGATGATGTATTTTCAGTTGTAAATGCTGAAAATATTTGCCCTAATTGTGGTGCTTCACTTCTTCAACAGACAGGATATGATGAGTATGATGAAGAGTGGACCTGCGAAGAGTGTGGTGCTGAATTAACTCGTGATTATTCTGGTGAAGAATTTTCTGTTAAAAATAATATTGAAAAAGAATACGATAGTTATTCTTATAGAAGAGCATCTACAAGTTCAGTTCATTCAGGATATAGTGGATATAGTGGGGGTCCATCTAGCTATCAGAATAATTATAATGAATCACAGAACAGCTACAAAGAAAAACTAAAACAGAGTAAAAACAAATTAAAGGATTTTTATAAAGAAAATAAGTCATATTATAAACTGTCTAAGGCGGGAAAATATCATTTGCTAATAGGTTTTCTGATATTTGTGGCAATAGGTACACTACCTTACTTTGTTATTCCATGGTATTGGTGGATCGTTTTTGGGTTACTGTGTACAGAATCATGTGTGGCTTGTGGGTTTGGAGATGTTTTTCTAATTAATTTTAGTCGAGGTATTACAAAACTTTTTTTAGCCTTTGATTTAGGTTTATGTATGGAGCTTATTAATATTTTTGTATGTGAGCATTATAAAGCATCTAATTTGATATTGATAGGAGTAACTATAGGGGTGTTTGCGTTAAATTATTTATCATCATTTTTGATTGCTAAATATTCATTTAAAAGGCCAATATATAGTTAATGAGGGCTAGTACCGATGAGCAAATTGCTGTCACATATAAGATATGTGGAGAAGGATTTTGATATCGCCGTACTGGATAGAACAAGGAAGATGACTGACCGCCGGATTTAGAAAAACTGTGCGTAATAAAGAGAGTGGCTGAAGGAGTTAGAAAGTCCTTCAGCCATCGTTTCGTTTCTGATGACTCCAATTATCTCATAGAGATATGTTCCGGTCCTTTTTCTTTGCTGGAACTTGTTTATCCTGACTCGGATTGTCAAGAAATTTGCTCAAGCTATCGTCTATCTTTTTGAGTCTGTCGCATTCAGCTTCCTTAGCAATATAAGAGTCGCTGAGACGGTTCTTATCAGATATAAGCTTCTGATAGTGTTCCTCAATTTTATTAAGATTCAGGGTAGCGGTGTTTATACCGGAACTTTTTAACCATTCCGATGCGGAATCGAACATGTTGATCTGGTCGAAATGCATACGGTAGTAGCGTTCCTTGTCTTTGGAGTTTTGATAGTTAATGTGATATTTTCTGTTCTCCAGGTACTGCTTGGCAAAGCTCCGTATGTTTCCAAATTCTTTTATTTCCCTTTCTAAACTGATAACGGTTTTCTTCTCCTGGTGAGCCTGAAGACGGAGTTCTTTTATGCGGTCTTTGAGTTCCTGGATTGACTGGAATCCCTGACCGCCGAGTTCTGCATACATGGCTGCAAAACGCTTGAAGTTTTCCTTGTCAGCCCACTTCGACAGTCCGATGCTGTTGGCAAATTTCTCGTCGGAAGTATCTATAAGTGATGTGGGTGATCCGGTCTGATGTTTCTTCAGATATTCTTCGATAGTGAGTACCGGACCGGATATGTTCTGTACCATCTTTTCGGTTCCGAGTCCACTTCTTTCTTCTATACGTTCCCTTATCTTTTCCTTGGTATAATCTGCTCCTAAGGATTGAGCCCTGCCTCTTACAAAACGGCCTTTTCCGTAGGGGCGGAAGGAGATATATTTGGCAGATCCTTTACCGAAAGTCTCGCCGTTTATCTCATATCCTTTATCCCTCATCCTTTGAAGGAATTCTTCATAAGAGCGGGAGATAAGTATGCAGTCATCTATGTCTTGCTTTATCTTGGCTTTCCAGGAATCCCCCTTTCTTTCATGCATCCATTCGGCGTATGTCTTACCGGTTCTGGTAGTCTCTCTTATGACGGATTTGCCATGTTCTGCACATATCTCATCACTGAGCTTTCTTATCTGGTTATAGCTCTGGGTACAGCGGTGATATTTCTTGTAATCCTGGTTGTTTACTGAGCAGAATATCAGATGAGAATGAACGTGATCACGGTCTATATGGGTAGCTAAAACATAAGGATATTTACCCTGAAGCAGACGGTCTGCCAGCTCCTGGCTGATAGCATGAGCTTCTTCGCCTGTGACTTCTCCGGGAGCAAAGGACTGTATAAGATGATAAGCCAGATTCGGCTCGGAATTTGGTCCTGATGACTGGTTCTTTCCGAGCAGGAACTTGAAGTCGAACTCGGCACTCTGGACCCCGCAGCCATAGGACGAGATCAGCACATTGTGGTCTGTTTTCTGTTCGTTACATATGTATTTTATTGCTTTGCCCACGGTAGACTTGATAGCATGGATTT
>JAEEGL015664121.1_pt1 | contig 14646 bp, 10 predicted proteins | sample 9134231 | NCBI WGS metagenome assembly JAEEGL01 (sample SAMN16246548, study PRJNA631951) | gut metagenome | biome: gut microbiome; feature: rumen; material: fiber-attached | host: Bos | place: Iran: Karaj | collected 2018-10 | reverse complement strand
GTACCTCCGTCGCCTATGACAGTCACATCTTTTCCGGTGTTGGCGGAGATCCATCTCTCTGCCGATCCTGTATCCCCTATGGTCGCGGACAGTCCGATCCTGCGGGGCCTGCATCCGCATATCCTCTCTATCGTTTCCAGACAGCAGAGGATCTGCGAGCCCCTCGGCGAGGGGATGAAGGAGTGTATCTCGTCGATGATCACGAACCTGAGTCCGCCGAACAGTCCCTTCAGGGAATCGTTGTGGTTCACGATTATGTTCTGAAGTGACTCGGGAGTGATCTGGAGTATCCCTTCCGGATTCTGCAACAATCTCTTCTTCGCACCGCTGCCGATGTCCCCGTGCCATCCCGTGACCCTGATCTCGGATTTCTCCAGCATGGGGATCATGCGCTCGAACTGGTCGTCTATCAGCGCCTTCAGCGGCCCTATGTACAATGCACCGATGCCTTCCGGCGGTTCTCTGTAGAGCGATGATATCACAGGGAACAGTGCAGCCTCGGTCTTCCCGCTGGATGTGGCGGATGATATGATTATGTGGCCGGCATTCTCCCTGAAGGCCGCGAACGCCCTTACCTGAACGTCGCGGAACGAATCCCATCTGTTCTCGTGGATGTACTCCTGGAGGAACATCGGGAGGTCGGAGAAATCGCTCATATGTCCAGGTCCTCGATTATGTCATCATCGGTATCGATCGCGCCTTTGACGTTCCTTCCCTTCACCAGGTCGTTGAAGCTGACCTCGGGGTTCTGTTTCAGCGTATCGAGGAGGCTGATCAGATCCCTGGTGATCTCCCTGGGTGTGATCAGTTCGGATGAGAGGCTGTTGTTCAGCACCGCCGTGAGATAGACCTTCAGTTTCTCGTCGTCTACTTCGGACTTGTACTCATATCTCTGTTCGTGGAGGTCCCGGATCGTCGTCAGCAGGACGAATATCTCCTCGTTCGTTAACGGCCTGAGATTGATCACGGGCCCGAGATAGTTGTCGTAGCCGTTCTCGAACCTGCCTGCGGTGAGACGGGAACGCAGCGCTTCGTAGCTGTACAGTCCCCTGTTGGTGTCCGTGATGAAATCAGGCGTTCCGCAGACGTACATCGACAGGTATCTTGACTTGCCCTGCATGATGTCGTTGAATATTGTGAGCAGTCTCTCGTAGTTGTTGGATCTGGAAGCTTTGTTCTGCAGTTTGTAGAGGATCACACCTTCATCGATGAAGACGACCAATCCTTTGTATCCCAGCTTGACGACCATCTCGGCCCAGATCTTGATGAAGTCGTACCAGTTGTCGTCGTTGACGGTGATGCTCACACCGACCAGCCTCTTGGCCTCTGTCTTGGTGTCGATCTCACCCTTCAGCCATCTGAGGGCGGGGATGTCGTCCTTGCCCTCGAGGAAATCCCTGCAGTAATGTTCGACGACGGTTACGAAGTCCCTGCAGTACTGCAGATTCTGGATGTCTGCGGTCATCGAGCGCAGGTTCTTCCCGATAGCTTCAGCATCATTTCCTGACGATGCGAAGTCCTGTAGGATGGGTTCCAATGCCCCCCCGTCCGGTCTGGCCTTGTAGGCCATGTTCTTCAGGAGTTCCATGTATGTGTTGAGGCCCTCTCTCTTGTTCCCGGTGAGCCTGCGGTTGATCGCGAGATCGGCATCCATGACCACGAATCCTTTGTCCATGGCGTAATTTCTGATCATCTGGGTCATGAAGCTCTTACCGTTTCCGAAACGGCCTGAGATGAATCTGAATGCACCGCCTCCTTCTGCGGTGTCCTCGAGGTCGGTGACGAACGTCTCCGTCTCCTTCCTTCTTCCGACCGCTATGTACTCCAGACCCCTGCGGGGGACCACTCCTGATGACAGTGCGTTCATCAGCGTGGAGAGCGTTCTCTTGGGCACTTTGGCGGTCATGTTATCTTCTATTCCTACGTTGTATTAATGATTATTTTTGTCTTACAGTTTTTCCGACAATTCCGGAGGGAGTATGGAGATCACATCGTCGCGGTAATCGTCTATCACCGACTGATTCTCCACGATGGTATCTCCGATCATATCCATCGCTATCGAATTGATGGAGTCCTCCATCTTTGATACAGTCTTTCCGGACCTCTTGGCGATCGTTGCGCATTTATTGCCGTCGCCCAGTGCATCTGCTAGATACTCCATCTGGTTCTCATCCAGTTTCGTTGCCAGTGCATCCCAGCCTTCCTCGGAGACATCTTCCACGGGGGTCTCTTCCTTCTCTTCCTCTTCGGTGGACATCATCTCCGTCACTGCCGAGAGATCGTCCTGTGCGCTCTTCAGCGCCGACGGGTCCAGCTCCAGTTTCTTCTTCCTCTTGGGGTCCAGTCCGAAGGCCTTCATCACCGATTCCTCGATGATCTTAACCGACCTCTCGCCGTGGTATTTCGGTATCTTGATCGTGACCTTCTTCCCGCTGAATTTGCCGATGTACGCCGCCACCAGCTTGATCGTGTTGGAGATGTACGAACGTAATGATGAACTGCGTTTGACGACGAATGTGCGGAACGTGCTGTTGTACGACGGCATGGGGAAGTCGCGCTTCATCGTATAGAACGCGCTGTGCGGTATGATCTGTACGTTGAACAGCTCCAGTGTCGGAGGTATCCCCAGTGCGATCCTCTCGGAATCTATCCTCCTCAGGGATTCGTTGATCGCGGTTATTCCTTCCTCGCCGAGCTTCAGTATAGTATCCTTATCGACGCCTGATATCGATGCGAGGACATCAGGCGTCATATCCGTCATCGGGTTCCTTTCCATGCACATGCAGGCGATGCCGTTCAGTAACGATTCGTATGCATATTCCGTGTCTTCCACAGGTATCCCGAATATGACGGAATACTCCATCATTGCGACGGAGATGTATCTGTCGAGGGTATGGCATCTGTATGTGTCGCGGAGTCTTCTGAGATTCTCCAGAGCTTCCTTAGGATCGTCTGAACACGATACGGTCTCGGCGACGAACAGCCTGATGTATCCGTCGTCGGTCTCCAGATTCCTTCCTTTCCTGAACTGGGTGCGCCAGAAGATGTAATAATCGTACTGGTCCCTGGTGAACGTATCGTATGACGGATTGGCGTATCCCGATTTCACATATCTGCAGGGTTCGTCCGAATCGAGGTTCCAGTTGTTCAGCAGTTTCTGTGCGGATGACGGAGGTATCCTGATGTTCCTCTCGGCCATCAGATTCACCTTCTCTATATCCTTCTCTTCTGATGCCGAGAACGAAGGATGCAGACCTCTGGCTATGTATCTCTCCGTTACCGTTTTCACCACGGTCACTGCGTTCATGGGATCGTATTCCGGACCGTTGTCATCGGGATGTTCGTAGACATCGGTGATGATCTCCGTCATCAGGTCCGACAGTTCCTTCGGCCTGTCCTGCTCCTTCAATCCTCTGAGGAGCGATGATGCATACCTCGTGACATCCCTGATGAATGCCCTGAAGGATCTGTTATGGAAGAGGTCGGGGGAATCCACCGCCACCTTCCTGCCTCTCAGCAGAGGGTAGCTTCTGTAGAGGTCGTGCACATTCTCCATGTTGATCGACGAATAGGAGTCGAACTGACCCTTCGTCATCCTGATCATACGGCGCAGGGAGATATCGACCATCCTGCATACCGTGTCCGCTTCATCCCTCTTGATGCCGAAACCGTTTGTCATCTCGCTCAGCGAAGCGATATCGATGTACCAATCGGGACAGCATGCTATGGAATTCACAAGCGCTTCGTTCTTATCGCTGCCGAAGACGTCGGCAGGCGGTCTCGGGAGGTTGTGTTCAACGGAATAGTCCCTGACGAACTCGATGAACAGTGATGGATCGAAAAGATCGAATCTCCTCTCGTTCCAGAGTTTCATGAGAAGATCATATGTCTCCACCGGATCCCTGTCGGAGAGACCTATCTCATTCGCCAATAACCAGAGGTATCCTTCGCAGGTCCGGAGCATCTCGCCCTCCCAGAACCTGTCCCTCCAGTACAGATAGTAATCCAGCTGGTCCCTCTCAAGCGCCCTGTAATCGACGTAGATGAATGGCACGCTGACGTATCCGCAGGGTGTGCCGTGCTCGTGGATCATGCCCTCTATGTCGGCCCTGAAATGCGGTCCCGTCCTGTCGACCCATACGGGATCCTCATCGTAATCGCATTCGGAACCGTCCAACAAAGCTGCACCCCGTATCTCTAATGTCAGCCATCGTTATAGTATCTTCGCAGGACATCTCGAATTGGGTAACAGTATATATTCGTCCGCGTATTCACGTGGTATGTCCGAAGAACGCGTTGAAGGGCGCGGTTCCTTCACCGGGAGACTGGGTTTTGTCATGGCCGCTGCCGCTTCAGCAGTGGGCCTGGGTAACCTGTGGCGTTTCCCCTATCTCACATCCCACTACGGAGGAGGGATGTTCGTCCTCGTTTACATCATACTGGCGGTCACATTCGGTTTCTCGCTGATGGTCGCCGAGATAGCGCTGGGAAGGAGGACGGGGAAGTCATGCATCGTGGCCTTCGGAGAATTGGCCAGTAAATACAAGTGGATAGGGATAATCGCGGCGATAATACCAGCATTGATCGTCCCTTACTACTGTGTCATCGGAGGATGGGTGACCAAGTGGTTCGCAACCACCGTTACAGGGAATCTGTCCACCCTCACCGAGAACGGCGGAGAGTACTGGTGGAGTTACATAACCGGTGACGTAGGGGGGATGGGAGGCCCTACATTCTGGTTCCTGGTCTTCGCGGCTTTGTGCCTGCTGTGCGTGATCATGGGTGTGGATAGAGGTATAGAGAAGATCAGCAAGGTCCTGATGCCCCTGCTCCTGTTCATGATGATCGCCATCACCGTATACGAATTCACCCTTCCGGGGATATGGGACGGTATCGTGTACTACTTCAATCCAGATGTTTCCAAGCTGAATGCCGGAACGTTCCTGGGCGCGGTCAGTCAGATATTCTATTCCATGTCGCTCGCCATGGGTATAATGATAACATACGGATCATACATGAAGAAGGGCGACAGCATCGAGAGATCGGCACGCAACATCAGTCTCATCGATACCGTCGTCGCGATCATGGCAGGATTGATGATCGTCCCGCCCGCATACATATTCGGATTCGGGGACAGCAAGGGGATGGGACTGATGTTCGTCGCACTGCCCCAGGTGTTCGAGCAGATGCCCGGAGGTGAATTCGTCGCACCTGTGTTCTATCTTCTGGTGATATTCGCCGCCCTTACATCGGCGGTGTCATTGCTGGAGACCGTGGTTTCGGTGTTCATCGACGGGGCAAAGGTCAGGCGTCAGGTATCCATTGCAATATCGTCCGCACTGCTGCTAATCATAGGTGTCATAGTCGTGTTGGGATTCGGACCGCTGATGACGGATCTGTCGCCGTTCGACCAGGGAGCCGGATGGCTCGGTATTTTCGATACCCTCACCAATTCATTCCTGATGCCGATAGTCGCCATACTGACTTGTCTGTTCATCGGATACGTGGTGAAGATAAGCTTCATCAGCGATGAGGTCGAATCAGAAGGGAACGCGTTCATGTTCAAGAGGCCTTTCGAGTACATGATTAAGTATCTTTGCCCTCTGTGTTTGGCCGCGATACTGATATTCGGTACTTTGGATATGTTCGGGATATTCTCGGTGTACTGATTGAAGAAAAACCTTTATCCTAGATTATGATGGACTGACCAGCATGAGGCAGATCACCAAGGACGACATGAGGAAGGTCAAGGAATTCCTGATGACCACCACCAACGGTATGGCCATCGGTCTGTTCGGGACACTCATCATCGGAGTCATCATAGAGCAGTTCTCCAAGATAGACGGTCTCGGGACCCTGAAGGACTTCGCACTGCTCATCCAGAGCCTCATGGGTGCAGGAATAGGATTGGGTGTCGCATTATCGCTGAAGAAGGAAGGTGTGGCCGTAGTCACCCTTATGGCAGCCGGTATGGCCGGTACGCTGATCTTCAGTTTCTCCGAGGGTGCATTCGAACTCACCAAGGATCCCCTTTCGGCCTATGTGTGTACGCTGTTCGCACTGTTCGGTCTGTCCCTGCTGAAGAGGAAGACACCTGTAGATATGATACTGGTACCCCTTGTGGGACTGGCGTTCGCGATACTGTACTGCTATCTGTGCTCGGATGCCGTCCACCACGTATCCCTGGCCATAGGGTGGGTCATCGAGGCCAGTTTCGACATCGCTCCGCTGCCCATGTGCATAGTGGTATGCGTTCTGGTAGGCATGGCACTGACCGCGCCCATAAGTTCCGTCGCGATATGCGTGGTCATCAGCATCGGGAACGTTCCCCTCGCGGCAGGCGCAGCCGTCATCGGCTGCTGTGTGCAGATGCTGGGATTCGCTGTTCAGACAGCGTATGACAACAAAGCTGGTGCCGTGATCGCAGTGGCCATCGGAACGAGCATGCTGCAGTTCAAGAACATCATCCGCAAGCCCGTGGTGTGGCTGCCTACGATAATCGTCTCGGCGCTGTTGGCGCCTTTCGCGTATATCTTCGAATTCGCATCCTCGTCCGTCGGTGCAGGTATGGGCACGTCCGGTCTGGTCGGAATCCTGGAGACGTTCTCCAAGATGGATTATGATCCGTTGGCGATGTTCGAGGTCGTCATGGTCTGCATCGTCGCAGCCGTTGTCCTTGTTTTCATCGTCGACAGGATCTTCCGCAGTATGGGCTGGATCGAGAAGGGTGATTTCGCACTTCAGTCTGACATCTGAACGGATGTATCGTCAGAGGTCGGACGATTGACCGTCATTTATTAATCGGTCATTGATTGTCGGTTGCCCTGTTAGCATGTCCGGTTCTGTGACGTTCAGGGATGTCGATCCGAAGGTGAGGAGACTGTCGATGATAGGTCTCGCCCTCGGCATGATGATCGCCTGCATGGACGGTACCATCGTAGGTACATGTGCGGCAGAGATCGCCAGGGACCTGGGCGGTATGGAGCTCTACTCCTGGATGATCACTGCATATCTCCTTGCCGAGACCGGCATGGTACCTATCGCGGGGAAGATGTCCGACCGTTACGGGAGGAAGCCTCTGTTCATCTCGGGATTGATACTGTTCATCGGGGGTTCCGTGGTCGCAGGACTGTCCACCAGCATGACCATGCTGATCATCTGCCGTGCGGTTCAGGGACTGGGCGGAGGCATCGTGATGCCGGTCGCCATGGCCGCCGTGGCAGACTTCTACGCACCCGAGGACAGGGGCAAGGTGCAGGGTATGTTAGGTGCGGTGTTCGGTATCGGGAGCGGCATCGGACCTCTGGTCGGAGGGGCGATATGCACATACATCTCATGGCATTGGATATTCTACATAAACGTACCTCTGGCACTTGTGTGCTTCGCGCTCACTTTCAGCAAGTTCCCGTCATTGGACGAGTACAGCACCAAGAAGATCGATTACTATGGTATGGCCGTGCTCACGGTATTCATCCTTGACATCCTGCTGTTCTTCCAGCAGCTAGGTGAGGAGGTGTCTATAACGGAGACCAAGATGATCCTGATGGCCGTCGCAGCACCCATTCTGCTTGCGATATTCATCTACATCGAGACCAGAGCTGAGGATCCGATAATCGCTCCGAAGCTCATCCACAAGAAGGTCGTGGTGCTCGGAGGGATCTATCTCTTCATCCTGGGATTGGCGATGATCGGTGTATTGACTTACGTTGCATTGTTCATCATCACCATCTACGACTACGACACCATGGAATGCGGTCTTGCCATGCTCCCGATGGTCTTCGGAATGATGATCACCGCCATGGGAAGCGGTATGATGGTCCACAAGACCGGCTACAGGATCTGGATTATCATTGGTTCCATCATCATGGTCGCTTCACTGTTACTGATGTCCACCATGGGTTCCACGGCGGAGATCATGACACTGTACATCTACACGTTCCTGTTCGGAATGGGTCTCGGTTTCACCAACTCCACGGTGATGATAGCGGTGCAGAATAGTACGCCCAGCGACGAGATGGGAATGACAACATCCGCCGTCACCGTCATGCGCAACATCGGTTCCACTGTCGGTACTGCTACGTTTGCATTGATCATATCCACAAGGATGAACACCGAGTTCGCCAAGACCGCATTCGCGCCTCTTGCGGAACAGTTCGGTCTCTCAGGGACGGGATTGATTGGCCTGAAGTACATCCCCGGGATACCCGGTCTTGCCGACACCATTGTGAAGATATTCGGAGAGAGTGTCTGTGCAGCATTCCTGTTCGCAGGGCTGCTCTATCTGGTAGCACTGGGGATATCGTTCTTCCTCGACAAGGGGATACCTAAGAACGAGTGATCATCTTCTTCTGAAGTTCTTCGGCCTCTTCTTGTAGCCGTCGTCGACGAAGATGTACTCAAAGGTCTCTAAATCGCCTTTTGATTCGAAGTGGGAACGGATGTATTCCTTCGCATCCTCATCCCTGCAAACCTTTGCGAGCCATTTCACTGCAGGAAGGTCGGGGTGGCCTTCCATCGCGAAATACAGATCGGCGGCCTCCATGTTCTTTCCGACATCGTGCAGGGCGTAGAGAAGCTTCCTGGAATGATATTTCTCGTCATCCATCTTGGTGACCAGCGCATCTCTGCATTCGGCCATGAATGCGTGTGCTCTCAGCCAATCGATCTCCCTCATGGGATCCTGGTCCCCGATCCTCTTTCCGGCTTCGACGATCTTCTCCGGGACGCTGTCGCAGTACTTGTCGAGATAATATGTTTCATCCAGACCTCCGACGTAATCCGAAACAAGACCCTGCAGGTCGCTGTTGCCGAGATGGATGTTCGCAACGGCCTTCTTGATCTCGGTCCTGTACATCAGAGGCTGGAGCTCGTCCATGGCCTCCTGGGAACCGTTCTTGGCCGCTTTGATCATCGAAGGGATCCAGTCCTCCTTCTTCGATTTGAGTTTCATAGCTCTGAGGTACATCCCGTAATCGGTATCGCTGATCCTCAGATTGAATTCCTCCGAGATTATGAGGTCGCTGAACTGCGGATACTTCTCCTTCAGCCAGGGTATGCCGTTGCCCTGTTCCCTGGCCTTGACGTAGCCGAGGAAGAATGCCGCCTCGGGGAATTCCTTGGACAGTTTCTCAAGATCTCTCTTGGACTTCGCATCTCCCTTCATAGCACGGTTGAATGCGGTGTGGACGTACTGCTTCCTCTCCTTCTTCTCATCGAGGGCCTTGAGATGGGATTCCGCCTTCGCAGAGTCCTTCTTTTTCACGAGGATTTTCATCCCGTCGATGATCTTCTGGAAGTCGGTGCCCTTGGCGAACTCGTCGATTATAGCGTCTTCACCGTCGACCTTCTCCATGCAGATCATACGGTAGACGGCCTGGGGGCTCTTCTCCGAATATCTTTTCTCGAGGTATTCGCAAGTATAGTCCTTATCTGCCTTCTGGCACAGATAATCCAATTCAATCAGGGCATCGTCGGAACAGAACTCCTCTATCCTCGTTCTGAGGTCTGCGAATCCTTCCTTTCCGATGGATTCGAGGATCTTGATGGCGCTGTTCTCGCAGCCCTTGCTCATGAGCACGGAACCGTGCAGGAACATGATCATCGCCTTATCGATGTCATCCTTGGCCTGATAGTCGGCACCCTTGAACAGTAGTTTTTGGGGATCGTCGGGGATGTACATCTTGGGCTTCTCAGGATTCTCACGGGGAGGTCTGTCGTTCCTTCTCGGACCGCCTCTGCCCCTGAACTCTTTCCTGTCTCCGCCGCGTTTGATATCTCTTCCGCCGTCTCTGCGGGGAGCATTCCTGCCGCGAGAATCCCTCTTGAACTGTCCCCTCTTGTCCTCTGGTCTCCTGTCGGGCCTGTCCCTGCGGGGACCTGGGCGACGCTGTCCTCTGTCAGAATGTTTGGAATTGCGACTCTGTTCTGAGGTCATATGGGGCACTCTGGAGTCCATCGTCATTCGGTATTAAACGTTATTGGATGGCGTTCAAGCGAACGGGTTGGCGATGACCTCGCCTGCGACGGTGAATGAAGGAGTGCCTGCGTTCACGACGATCTCTCCCTCCCTTGCGGGGTCGCAGACACCGTATCCGATGGCCTGTGCATCAGTGTAGGAGTCCTTGTAGTGGCTCGGGCTGCCTGCGTGGACGTCAGAGATGTCGACTGTCGCATCGATGAATCCCGTGAGGTTGCCGTGGTGGAAACCGGTTCCGATACCTGCTGCGTAATCTCCTCCGGTGGCCGAGATGACCGAGTTGGAGACGATCTCGATGTGGCATTCTCCCTGGACCTTGCTGCAGTGGGTGTCATAACCTGAACCGATACCTGCGGCTTCTTTTCCTCCGTATGCTGTCACGCGGGAGTTCTCGATGTAGATGTTGACGTACTGCTCTGCGGACTCTGAGGAGAAACGGCTTCCGCCGATACCTGCTGCGCTTCCTCCGCCGTAGACCTCACCGATGGTGGAGTCCACGATGCTAATGGACACTGCTGTCCAGTGGCGTGCTCCGATACCTGCTGCCTTGATTCCTCCGACGACGAGGTCGACGGTACTGTTGTCGATCGAGATGTCGAGGCCTCCGATTCCGGGTCCTCCCTCTGAGTCGGTCTTACCGTGGCTGCTGACGTACCTGGAGAGGTACGAGCCGTCCTGTGTCTGGAGCATTCCGCCGAATGCGGATGTGATGTGTGTGTTCTCGATGGAGACATTGGCTTTGTCTCCGCCGATACCGTATGCGTGCACTCCGTTACCGGTCGCGGAAAGGTTCGCGAGACCGATGATCGATATGTCTCCGCAGTTTCCGTGAGCTCCGATACCCGATCCCGCACCTGACTCCGCTCCTCCGATGACGGTCAGCGATGAGTTCTCATCGTATCCCATTATGATGAGTGTGGAGCCGTAGGGCACGTAGATCGCATCGTCGTCGTCGCTGATGATGGTGCATGTTCCGACGATCGCGTACTTCACGGTAGCGCCCTCCTCTACGGAGATGGCAGGTCCGTGCTGTGAGTGGATCGTTTCATTGTCGAGGACGATTGCATCCGGATCGATGGTAGGCGCTGCAGGTACATCTGTCGCGGGTTCGTCCGGGACAGTCGGTTCTGTAGGGACGGGAACATCTGCTGCGGGTTCATCCGGAATGATGATCTCAGGGGTCACCTCCGGTATCTCTACCGTGGACGAATCGCTCGTATGAGTTGTTCCGTGGTTAATGTCAAATGGGGTCTCTGCTACAGCTGTTCCTACAGCTACGCATACGATTGCAAGAGTGACAATTACTGCGAATATCTTTGCTGCTCCCATTTGTTTCATCCCTCCGATGTAAGTGTTTACTCACAACGAGTTCTATGTTGTATATATAGGTATCCCTGAGGGTCCGCGAAAAAGACGTTCAATGCAACGTGCTGGACAATACATCCAACTCGGTTTCTTTGATACGTTTTGTTTGTAGCAAAATATTACCTTTAGAGAAGATAGCTGAAACGATTGCTACACCGCAGATGCCTGTATTCTTTAGGAGAGAGATGTTGTTCTCGTCGATGCCCCCGATGGCGACCACAGGCAGTTTGGAGACCTTCGTGATCTCTTTGAGGCCGTCAATCCCTAATGCTTTAGTATTGGATTTAGTGGAAGTAGAGAATACCGCACCGCATCCGATGTAATCCGCACCGTCTTCGTATGCCTTCTGAGCCTCTGCAGCGCTGTGCGCGCTGACTCCGATGATTCCTTTGAAGGTCTTCGAAGCCTCCTTCGGGGACATGTCATCCTGACCGAGATGAACACCGTCCGCACCGATCTCTGAGGCTACGGAGACATCATCGTTGATCATCATCGGTATACCATATGATCTGCAGACCCTGAGGCATTGTTCCGCTTCATCGATGAAGGATTTCCTGTCCAGATCCTTCTCTCTGATCTGAACCATGGTCACTCCTCCGAGTATCGCTTGCTCAACGGCAGAGGCCAGGGATTCACCGGGCTTCAGCCATTTCCTGTCGGTCACCGCATACAGTGCCAGATGTTCTTTTTTGAAGGCAGGTTTGTTGATGTCGAAGCATTTCTCCACCAACGATTGGATGTGCTCTTCCGGTGCATTCATCATGGTGCTCATCAGGCATACGCCTGAAGCACCAGTTCCGTAAACTGGGTCGATGACATCGATATCGATGCCGCCGATGGCGTAGACTGGGATCTTCACGCTGTCAATGACTTCTTTCAGAAATGGCAGTCCTCTTTCGGGAACGCCTTTCTTGCAGTCTGTCTCGAAGATATGTCCTGCCGTGACGGTGGTCGCTCCGAGTCTTTCGGCCTCTTTCGCTTCTTCGACGGAATGGACCGAGACTCCTACGAACGTTACTTCTTTGACCACATCAGGGTCATTCCTGAGCTCGTCAACCGATAATTGCAGTTCGGTGTCATATCTCACCGCAAGTGCCTTGCGGTGCGCTATGACAGGCATTACACAGTGTCCCCTGCAGATCCTTACGAACTGTTCCGCGATCTTCTCGTATTCAGAATCGGACATGCCCTTCTCTCTGAGCACGATCCTTCTGACACCCGCTTTGCAAAGGAACTTCACTCTTTGCAACAATGAGATCCCGGGCGGAAGCAGGGAAGAATCGGTAACGGCGGAAAGGATGAATCTTCTCATGGTCACACGTAGATGTAGTCGCTCATCACAGGCTGCAGTCCCGCATCCTTGATCGCTTTATAGATCTCTTTCACCGTGCGCCCGTCATCTATCTCGAACTGTTCGTCGCCCTTGTGCTCCTTCTTCGAGTGTCCACCTATTCCCACATCCACCCCGGCAGATATCTTCGTAGCGGCGATCCTGATGACGTTGTCCCTGAATCCCGACCTCTCTCTGGATGAGATGGTGATCCCTGCGAAGGGCATGAATATCCTGTAGGCGCAGATCACCTGCAACAACTGTCTCTCATTGATGCAGTCGTAATCAGATGTCTTCTCGCCGGTCGCGGGTCTGAGACGGGGACAGGAGAATGCTATCTCAGCCTTGGGGTATTTCCTCTGCAAGAGATGGCCGTGGATGCCCGTTGCGAAGGCATCCTTCCTGAAATCGCCCAGTCCCAGCAGTGCACCGAGACCGACGCCTCTCATCCCGCCCTTGATAGCTCTTTCCTGGGTGTAGAATCTGTACGGGAAGATCCTCTTCTTGCCTCCCAAGTGTAACTGCGAGTATCTGTCCGGATCATAGGTCTCCTGGAACACGGTGACGAAGTCCGCTCCGCATTCGTAGAGATACGAATAATCGGAACTGTTCATCGGATACACTTCCAGTCCGATGACGCGGAAGTACTTCTTGGCGATCCTGCAGGCCTCGCCGATGTACTTGACATCGGATTCCTTGGGACTCTCGCCCGTAAGGATCAATATCTCCTCGAGACCGCTGTCGGCGATGGTCTTCATCTCCTCCTCCATCGCTTTTGCATCCAGTTTCGCTCTGTGGATCTCGTTCGTGCAGTTGAACCCGCAATAGACGCATCTGTTCTCACAGTAGTTTGAGATGTACAATGGAGTGAACATGTAGATGCTGTTGCCGAAGTGCTTCCTGGTCTCTTCCATGGCACGCTGGGCCATCTCCTCGAGGAAATTGCCGGCCACAGGTGATAGCAGAGCGGCATAATCCTCGGGAGACAGGACGTCCTTCTTCAGTGCTGCACGCACCTCTTTTGCAGTGTATTTGTCAGGGTCGAAGTCCTTCGTCATCGAGAGGACGGTATCGAGCATATCCGAGTCGATGACCTCCATACCTTCCTGGTATTGCATATGGTCGGTGAACTCGGTTATCTCGTTCAAATCAATCCCTCAGGAAACCGGTGAGAGGCGACGATGCCGATGCTCCCTTGTCAAGCACTCTTCCGAGCTTAGCGAGATATGCTTTCCTTCCTGCGTTGATGGCATCTCTGAACGCTTCGGCCATCAGAGGTATGTCTCCCGCGGTCGCTATCGCGGTGTTCGCCATGACCGCGGCACACCCCATCTCCATGGCTTCGCAGGCCTGTGAGGGCCTTCCTATGCCCGCATCGACGATTATGGGCAGATCTATCTCGTCTATGAGTATCTTGATGAATTCCTTGGTGCAGAGACCTTTGTTGGTACCTATGGGGGCACCGAGCGGCATGATGCATGCAGCTCCTGCATCTCTCAGGTCCCTTGCGACGTTGAGGTCGGGGTACATGTAGGGCATGACTATGAAACCCTCCCTGGAGAGTATCTTTGTCGCTTCGATGGTGGCCTGGTTGTCCGGAAGGAGATATTTGCTGTCCCTCATTATCTCTATCTTGACGAAATCCCCGCAGCCGCATTCCCTTGCGAGCCTCGCTATTCTGACGGCCTCATCGGCATCCCTCGCTCCGGAAGTATTCGGAAGGAGGGTCACACCCTTCGGTATGTAATCCAATATGTTCTCCACATTCGCCTGTGCTCTGCGGAGTGCCAGCGTGATGATCTGAGCGCCCGCGTTCTTCACAGCCGCGTTTATCAGATCCAATGAATACTTGCCCGAACCCAGGATGAACCTGGATTCGAATTCATGTCCTCCGATGACCAGTTTGTCTTCCATCTTATCACCGTCACGGTTCTAGACCCGATATAATCCTTATCACTGCGTTGGCCTGGTGTGC
>JAEEGL012168369.1_pt1 | contig 14646 bp, 11 predicted proteins | sample 9134231 | NCBI WGS metagenome assembly JAEEGL01 (sample SAMN16246548, study PRJNA631951) | gut metagenome | biome: gut microbiome; feature: rumen; material: fiber-attached | host: Bos | place: Iran: Karaj | collected 2018-10 | reverse complement strand
TGTTTTAATGAATTTAGGTCTGCATCAAAAGCATTGAAAGAAATTGTTGAACAGTATGGAGATGAAATGTATAATATAAAAATCAACAACTTACCTCATACTAATGTTTTTTTACAAAATAGGAAGAATTATCATAAAAAATCAGGAATTCAAACGGAACTAGTTGATTATTTATTTGAATGCATATCTTATGCACTAGACTTAAGTAACAACGTTGAGGATTCTTTGTTAAATCTTAGAAACAAGGAAGCCGGTAAGGATGATAATGTCAAGAAAGAGAGTCGATTAAAATTTTTTTCTAGCTTATATCATTACTTTAACATGAATGTTACATGTATATGTGCAAAACCTTCTCAAAGAGATAAAGAAGGCAACTTTTATGATGGTTATTATCATCCGTTCAAAGAACCATCTGATAAAGAATGGAGCAAATACATCAACTTATCGCAAGATTCACAATATTTAAATAATCAGAATTGGGATGATGCATCTGGAATAGGTACTGTACTTGGATATAGGAATTTGAGAGCATTAGATTTTGATGATCTGGCACCTATGCATGAAAATAGGCGTTGGACTGAGTGGAGATATCCATCATTAGATAATTTCATCTCTAAGGCTCTAACGCTTTTAGGATTGCCAGTCGACTATCAATGGGTTGTTAGAACTGGTAGTACGATAGGGCTGCATATTATCTTTAGAATGGATGACGTTCCTGATTTTTCTTCTAAAGTAGTTGGATTCCAGTCAAATACTACTTGTAAAAATAATGAAGAAGGATTTGAGCGTGTTGAGTTACGGTGGAAAGGTCACCTGGTTTTACCACCCTCAAAGACTTCTATGTATTATAATTCTGGAAATCCTTATTATAGTTATCTCTATTCGTATGGCTTTTATTATTGTAACTTCCCTAATTACGCCCCTATTAAAATATCTGTATCAGATTTGATGCGTTTTCTATATTATTTTTGTGGTGAGACTGATTTTATAGGTTATTGCGGAGATGCGCGTATTGTCGGAAATAAATTAATGACAACTAAGTGGAATAGTTGGGCTGGTGATGGGTACTGTCGATTTCACATGACTAAAGGTTGGGCAGAAAAAATTAAAGAAGGTGAGGATTATGTTAATTTTGTACTTTGTAATTATAATAGAACAGAAGATGAACTAAAAGGAGCTATAGCCATGCTTAAAAATATGGATACTCCTACTGCTCACTATAATTTAGCTAGTTTGATTTCAAAAGGTATAATAAAAGATACAAGACAAGAAGCTCTTAGACATTATTATCTGTCGTGTGTTGGTGAAGTAATACCAAAAGATTTGATTAAAAAATTGAAAAGTAATATTGAGGAGATGTAAGAAATGAATAAGGAACCAAAGATACTACCACAGGCCATCAAGATTATCGTGGACATATATGGGAAGAACGTTGTGAAAGATGTTCAAATGGTGAACATTATGAATGACGTGGTGTCTTTGGAGGATCCTAATTCGGTAAAAAGTATTCTGCGAGGAGTAATTAAATTGGGCTATGGTGGTAAGGTTTTGGCTATAAATACTTCTAAAGATGATTACCATCTTAAGGTTAAAACCTTTTCAAAAGATATCTCCAATTCATTAGGCTATAAAGAGGTGATTGTGCAATACATATTGTACTCTATTGCTTTTGGAATAGGTATTTGCCCTCAGGAACCATACCTTAAGAATTTAGAAGCACCAAAGCGTGAGCAAAGGAGTATTGAACCTTCTAGTGCTGAAGATGAGAGAGATGATGAAATAACTGTACCATATAAGACTATCGCAACCGTAATCGCTATTATAATAATGATTGGTGGTATTGTTGGATATAATTATTGGAGGTTTTCAGAAGCTAGAGTACTCTTTTCAAATAGAATGCTTTCTGGCGATTCGTTTATGAATAATGGCGATTATGTTAAAGCTGTTGATAGTTATAAAGAAGCATTTAATGGTTATAATGACATAAATAGTGGCAGTTATAAAAAGAATGCTGTTGAAAAGATAGATGATGTAGTAGACAAATTAATTAGAGAAGGAGAATCAGACAACAAGAGCCTATTGAAAGCCTATCAAGTAATAGAGTCTGAACTTCAATTGGATCTCGATGCAAACGTTAAGGATCGTCTTACAACAAAGAAAAATGAATTAGAGAATACCATTAAAGAACGTACAGACAATGGACGAAATAATCTCATAATGAATATATCATCTAATAATGGCAAGTTGGATGAATTAGGAAAGAAACATTTGATGGAATTATTAGAGCTAACGCCTAATGATTATTGGTTGAACTTTATAAAGAATAAAAGCTATGAGTAAAATAACCAAGAAAATAATTAGGTCGCTTTTACTATCTTCTGCATTGTCTTTATTACATGGGCAAGCCAAAGCACAGAATTCTCATTTGCCAGATTTTAATTTGGGCGAAGATGATAGTGATGAGGTAGGTGCAATCAAGCGTAAAATCATGAAGAATGTAGTAAAAGTTAGCCCGTCAGGAAGAATGGCGATGGTTGCTGATCACTACTCTCACAGAAGTCATAGTTCTCATAGAAGTCACAGCTCACACAGATCTGGATACGGAAGCCATAGTTCACACTCGTCGCATTATTCCAGTTCACATTCTTCTCATTATTCTAGTTCAAGTAGTTCCAGAAGTACGTCGTCCACTTCTGGTATTAGTGGACTATACTCGACACCTAAAGCAAAAACTCCAGCAGATTATTCTTTAGGTGATAGAACGATAAATTCTGGTATATATGGGGCAGATGTCCAATCTTTAGCAAATCTGCTGCTATCAAAATATTATATAAAGGCGGGCCAGATAAAAACAAAATCTGGTTATGCATTGTATGATGCTAATATGATAGCTGCAATCAAACATTTCCAGAAAGATGTAGGATTGAAAGAGACAGGCAATGCTGATAATGCTACCCAAATGGCTCTCCAGACATGGGACGAGAATAAAACGACAATAGGTCTCGGATTCCGTGATATCACGGAGAATTTAAGTGGTTATGATGTTTCTCAGCTCCTGAAATTGTTGATTGCAGCAGGTTATGCACCAGACCCCAATAAGGTGGAATATAAAAATGGAAATGTTGTATTTAATAGCGAAATGATAACAGCTATCAAGATGTTCCAAGCATATAATAACCTTGAAGTAACAGGAAATCCTGATACGCCAACAATTACCAAACTCAAAACATTTAAGAAGAAATGAAATTTCGGATAGATAGAAGGATATATTCTGATAGTTGTATTTCTAAAGTGGTATATTGGTTGTCAAACCAATATGTTATTGATAGGCGTTTGGATGGCGAAGAGGAAATCATTGCCATAGAAGGTGCTGATGATAATATTAAAAGTGCTTTCTTTGAGAAACTAAACGATTATAAACTACGCGAGGTTATTAATACGGAAACAAAGGACATTAGAACTATCCTGTACGCTAAAGCTTTTGGCGATTTCGATGATATAACAGAAGAAGAAATCACAGAATGAAAAAATATGCACTTTTACCATTCAATTTTATCAAAATTTCTGAAAAGGATGTTCTGATAAACGAATTGGGTGATTTGATGATTACCCCTATAGGTACAGCGCAGAAGGTAGTAGATCGTTCGCTTGATGATGAAGAATTATACAAATCACTCGTTGCTAATTTTTTTATTTCTGAAGAAATTCTTCCACCATTACTTGATGTCTATGCATCTAGACTTAGACTCAAAAAGGGCTTCTTAGATGATAGGACAGCCTTACATATCTTTGTGCTAACACTTAGATGTAATCAGAATTGTGTTTATTGCCAGGCATCTAGTAGGGAAGAAGAAAGTACTCATTGTTCTATGACACCTGAGATGATGGAAGCATCTGTAAAGTTGATGTTTCGTTCCCCATCTCCTTCGTTGACAATGGAATTTCAGGGTGGAGAACCAAGCCTTGAACCAAAGATTATAAAATATGGTATAGAACTAGCTGAGGAAATTAATAAACAAGAATGCAGAAAACTATCTTATGTGCTTTGCACAAATTGTCGTAGCCTATCAGACGAATTGTTACAACTTTGCAAGCAGTACCATGTTCTTATTTCCACATCGTTAGATGGACCAGCCTATATCCACAATAAGAATCGAGGGCGAGAAGATAGTTACGAAAAGACAATGACTGGCATTCAAAAAGCCCGTGAAGCATTAGGCCATGAATATGTTTCTGCACTAATGACTACATCGGAACTTGCTTTAGAATGTCCAAAAGAAATCGTAGACGAGTATATTAATGATGGGTTTACTGATATATTTCTTCGAGCCTTAAATCCTTATGGCTTAGCCTCTGATAATGATGATTGGGATAAGTACAACGAGCGTTTCGTTACCTTTTATAAACAAGCACTCGATTATATCATAGAGAAAAACAAGCAGGGTATATTCTTTAGAGAAGACTATGCAACCATTATTCTTCGAAAGATACTGACACCATACAATACGGGATTTGTAGATTTGCAGTCGCCTGCTGGTACTGTTAATTCAGTCTTGATATATAATTATGATGGCTATGTGTATGCCTCAGATGAGTCAAGAATGCTAGCAGAGAATGGAGATTTTACATTTCGTTTAGGCAAGATATCGGATATGTATGAGGATATTGTTTATGGTGAGAAGGTTCGAAAAATGGGTAAGCTATGGGCTAATGAGGCTTTGGCAGGGTGTTCAGATTGTCCTATCAAAGCCTATTGTGGCGCAGACCCAGTCCGTAATCATTCTACTCAAGGCGATATGTATGGTTATCGCCCGTCTTCTTTTGTATGTAAGAAGAATAAGGCTATTATCAAACATCTAATAACGATGATGATAGAGCGTGAGGAAGAGGTAATGCCTATTTTTAGGAGTTGGTTGAGATGAAAGATAAGTTTGAGATAGAGTCTAATAGTAATGTGTTGTTTGTTACTAATCAGTGTAACAATCATTGCGTGATGTGTTGCCAGCCTCCTAAGTCTGGTAACGATTTTGATTTCTTTTTCAAACAGAACGTAGCTTTAATTAAGTCTGCTCCAAAAGAAACTAAGGTAGTATGTATAACAGGTGGCGAGCCAACTCTTGCGGGTAAAAGATTCTTTGATTTGGTGAGCTTGGTTCGTGAAGAGCTGCCTGATACAGATATCCAAATACTGAGCAATGGTCGTACTTTTATTGATAACGATTTTGCTCATGAACTTAAAAATGTTGGTGGCGACAAGGTTTTTGTTGGAATCCCGTTGCATTCTGATTATAGCGGTGATCATGATAGGATAGCTGGGGCTAAGGGGGCTTTCAACGAAACAATGTCAGGATTATATAACCTGGCCGACGAGGGCGTGCCAGTAGAACTTCGCATAGTTATAAACAAGATGAATTTTCAACGTTTGCCACAGTTGGCCGAGTTCATCTTTAAGAATCTGTATTTTGTCGCTTGGACGGCCTGGATGGCAATGGAAGATACGGGTTATGCCACGAGAAATGCAAGACATATCTGGGTGGAGCCTATAGATTATGTATCACAATTGTGTCAGGCCATTACATATCTAGAGGGGTGGGGAATTCCCTCTTCCATTTTTAATATTCCTTTATGTCTGCTCCCCAAAGAGTATCACCAATATGCAGCCAAGAGTATATCTGATTGGAAGACCAAGTATTTGGATGAATGTGAATCCTGTCTTTTAAAAGAAAAATGTTGTGGACTATTCGCCACATCAAAAACGGTATTCAGAGGCGTTAGTCCTTGTATCAAGGAAGTCTAATTTCAAAGAAATTAGGAGGTAACTCTTATATTTTTCTGTCTTTTATTCGTTTTTATTATATTTTTCTGTATCTTTGCAGATGATATGAATAAAAAGTTTTAAGAATGCTTTATGAGTAGAAGAGGGGGCTCTTTTGAAGGTCTTTTAATTATCATTGCTGCTATTATAGGCTTGATTATTACAGTATTAAAGTACACGTGGCCAATACTTCTGGCTGCGGCAATTCTGTCCGGGGCTATATATGGTTATATGAAATATAAGGCCAAAAAGGATAAGGAGGAAGAAATAAGAAACGAAGAGATTAGTAATCTGAAGAATCATCTGCAAATGCTTGAAAAGTGTCATGGTGATGCTAAGATGAGCTTGCAGACTAATCCACATCAGCCATTTCAAAAATCATTGTTTGACCAGTCGCAATTTGAGATAGACATGACAAATGCAAAGATTGACAGATTGGATGGCATTTTATCAGATGAAGAAGCTCAAAGCATTATAGATAGTGCACAAAAATCGTTGGATGATTATAAACTAGTTTATGGTGACAATATCTCAAGTGGTTGTGCTTTGGCTTTTGAAAATTTGAATAGAGTATTCTCTTTACCAAAAGAATTTAATAGGGTGAACGTTATACCTACAAGTAAACATATCTTTAAGTGGAATAATGATATTATTAGTCAGAAAAGGAGTTTTTCTAAAAAATACTTTAATAAAGTCGAACTTGTTAACTTGCTTGACGTATTTGCCATTACGTGTAAGACGATTACTTATTATTTTTATCCAGATTGTATAGTAGAGTCAAAATCCAAATATGATTTTACCGTTCATAGTTATGAAAATATAAATTTCCAGATTATGTCTGCTTCAGTTGAAGAAGAAAAGAATGGTCTTTCTGGCGCAAAAGTAATTGGAACTACTTATCTTCATAGAAAAGTTGATGGTGGACCTGACCTGAGGTATAGTTATAATCCACAATATACTATTTACAAGTATTACTATGTTTATAGTAGTGAACTTTCTAATTTCGTGTTAGAAATTGGTGATGAAACGTTTGCAAACGTACTATGTAAAAGACTAAATGATATGTGTGGTAATATTTCGTCTTATGATAATGATGAGATTATTACAGAGCCCGTAAAAGTCGAAAGCAACAAAGATAATTCGGCTTATGAGGAAGATAGTAACTCAATAGAAGTTTGTGATGATAGCCAAATTGTCGAAACAATGCATTCAATCTTTGAGGAATGTGGAAAGGGGGTCGCTTTAGAAAAACGTTTTATTTTCATGCTAGACGATTACAAAGTATTTAATGAGATTCCTTATTTTAAGAATGTGCTGAAGTTGATACAGGAGGAAGAAATTCTAAAAGAGATTATAGATCAAGACTCTTGGAACACTAAGTGTTTGGCTGGTGTTGCCATGTTGTCGCAAAAATATATGCTCCAAGAGAGTGCTGTTGAGAGAGTGTTGAAAGATGTCGTTTTGGCAATCAACAAGTGACGATAGTTAAAACTAGATCCAATATACAGATAAATGGAGGGTACGAAAGAATTTGTTATAACAATCAAGAATAAATGAGTAAACCATACAATAATCTCCCAGAGGCATTAAAGGGAATTATCTCGGAAAATGGCAAAGAGATAATAGAAGATGTTAAGTTGGTTAACATCTTATCAGATTTATGTTCACTAGACGATATCCCAGTTGCTAAAACAATAATCAAGAAAATTCTATCAGATGGTTATGGCAAAGAAATAATAGTAGCAGCAAACAACCCTTCATGGGAGATTAAACTAAGAATGTTATCATCAAAGATAGCAAACCAGAATGGTTATAGAGAGGATGTGACCTTGTATATAATTGCTAGTTTTGCCTACGGACTTGGAATGAGAGAGAGCGTTCCTAATAAAGTGGTTGATGCAAGTAAGCCCTCGAGTTCTATAACAGACTTGAAAATAGAATTAAAGAAACTAAAGGGCGAATTCCTTTCTTTCATAGAGGATAATGTCGTCGTATTCGATGACAAACCTGCTTCATTCCAAACAGATGACAAATCAGAAATATATGAATACCGAGAGAAAATAAAAATGTTAAGCGCATTATTTAGTAATGCAGATCCTAATTGGTGCGATGATAAAATAAACGAAGTTATTGATAATAACACTCCAAAGCCTAAAAAAGTAATAGTAAAGGGCTTTTTTAAAAGACTATTTGGTTAGTATGGATATAAAGGGAAAGATTAATATAAAAGGTAGAAGGTATTCGGTATCCTCTATTATATCCGAGTCTTTTGTTTTTGCCGCATCGGATTTGACGAATCATGTGGTTTCTGTAAATATGTCAGATAGTGGTAGGGTAACTATTACTATAGATGGAAGTGATTCGTCAAGTTATAAAAAAGAGATAATAGATGCTCATGCTATAGATGCATATGTTGAGAAGTTGCATAAAAAACTTGCAGAAGCGTATGATTCTGTATCTCTATATTATCTTAAGATTCATACCAAGGCTGATAAAGCATATATAGAAAGTGAAATAGTAAATCAAATAAACAGCTTAAAATGTGAGCAATATGAGGAAAGGCCTTTTAATATTAAGAAACCGGAAATGGCAGAAGTTGAGGCCGACTTGTTGATTGATGCTGAAGGAGAGGAAATAAAAGACCAGAACGAAATAGATAAATATGTTGCTTCACATATTGAGGATAGTTACAACTATAGGTTGATGAAGTGGGATAATTTGAAGAAATATCACTCATATATTCAATCAATTATTGCCCAAATTGTTAATGAAAAGTATAAAAAGGAATACGACGAAAAGAAGAATTCACTTCAAGCAATTGTAGATGGTGATCCAAATTATATTGAGAAAAAGTTTAAAGAGTTCGAGAACACTTTGATGTTACCATTTACTACTGATGTTGAGTATCTATATTCGCCTGATACAGGAACAGTTGATATAGACATGGAATCGCCTATTAATATCTCTGTACCTCAAAAGAAAATGAGGGTATCAGACTCTGGTGAAATAGAAATAGTTAAAACAACACATACAGAAGATGTTTTGAATCAAACCATCAGTATGTTTTCATCCATATTCTATATAGCTTGGAGTATTTGGAATATATCGACCAAAATTAAAAAGATAAATATTACAAATTGGCAAATTAAAGGCAAAACGGGAATTTGCTGGTTCACTTTAGAAAGAGGTTATTTCGAAATATTGGATCCAGCCAATGTTGATATTATAGAGGTATGTAAGGAGGTTAAGCATGTTTTCGATTTGAAAGATAATACTTTATCCCCATTAAGGTATAGTCTTTTCTCATATGCAATAGATGAGGGGAAATATGATAATACTACACTCCTTAAATTTGCCAATACAGCAAACAGAGTAGCAAATGCCCCAAGTAGTAAAAACAGGATAGAAACTCCTATACTTGAAGATGGTAAGACTCCATCGTCAATTAATGATTATGATTGTGGTTATAATTTGAGTATTAAGCCAGATTTTGATTATTCATTTGCTAATTGGTGCTTAGAACTAATCAAGCACAAAGAGTGCTCTTTAGAATTGTTTGTAAAGGACTTCGGCATGTCCCTTAACGCTGCAAAAGCTTTTATGGGCATGTTGCTATATGTGCGCTTTGTTGGTGAAAAGTATGGTGATGGCCGAAGGAAAGTTCTTGTAAGTACAGAAGCGGAACTTGAATATAAGCTATCTTGGATATATCATAATGAAAGTTGGAAATACTAAAATGATTATATAAAATGATAAAGAGTCAGTTATATACAAATCTTGTTGCTGCAACTGGGCAAGTAATTGCTCAGTTTGGAAAAACGATTATTCAGGAAGACCGCTTCGTAAATATACTCTCCGATATGTATCCTGATAGAGACAATCCTGCAGTAACCAGAATTATCAAATCTGCTATACAAGATGGTATATTTATAGATATAACGTCAGCCACAATAAAGAATATTGAAACCGTAATAGCAAATGCAACTGTTTCGCTTACAAAAAAATATGGTTACGAACCATTACTTACAGAAGGAATACTATACTCCATTTCTGTAGGTTCTGATGTTATATCCAAGGCTGATTATATGTCTCTCTGTCAAAAGAAAAAGGTACAGTCAAAGAAAAATACTTCTAACAATAGTCAAACCAACAGTCAGAATTCAAACAATCAAAATCCGAGTCAAAACAACAAAAAACAAAATAGTAGAAATAAGAATACCAATAAAAAGTCAGGAAAATATACTGCTTTCCTTATATGGGGTATTATCGGCTTATCAATATCTCCATTTATATATGCTAATCTCATATGCAAGTCTGAATGGTGGCCTATGCCAACTACAATAGTTATTGCCTTATTGCACTTAGTTACTATTGTTCCTGCTGCCGTTTCTTTCGGATCTGCATCAAAAAACAAAGATGATTATCCTTTCACAAAAGGAGGTTTTTGCGCATTAATGATTTTGGCAATCATTTTTTGGGGAGTCTTTCCATTTTTCTGGGCTAGTGACGATGTAGAAGAATACTTTGGATTTGAAAAAGCGAAAGAAAGCATACCTTTGATATTAACTATCATGCTCAATTTTATATGTGCAGGCTTTTTAGGTGTCGGTCTTAGTGAGACAGTCGGAATGCTTTCTGGTAATTCAAATAACAACAATAATTTCTGGAAGAACTTAGGCAGTCTATTCGAAACCAAATCTTTCGCTTATGGTTTTTTGTTTATTTCTACTTATTTCTTAGTGATAGGTATTTCTACATGCGTGCCTTCAATAATCAGAGACAAACAAGCCAAACAAGAAATTGAGAATCTTAGGATTCAAATAAATGATATAAACCACCAAAAAGATAGTTTAAAAATCGAGCGAAGCAAAACGGTAAGAAACCTAGCATTTGCAGATTTCTCTTTAGGATCAGGTTATGAAGAATGTTTATCAATAATTAAATCTAAACAAGATTATAGTCTCTCTTCAAAATCATATCGAGAATCATACTATAATCTTACCATCAATGATACTGATTATAATTCAATAGTGGATAAGTATATTACCTTTAAAACAAACTGGAATAATGAAGAGATAACAATTGTCTTGTTCTTTTCTCATGCTAAGTTATTAGCAATAATATTAAATCCACAAATAACAGATGGAAATAGTATTGTAACTATGTATACCGACAAGTATGGTGTTCCTGAATACTATTTGTCAGATTACATGTTATCGAATGATTATTACGTAGAATATAAATTGAAAAATGAAGGAATTGAAGGAATAAAAGAAGTTATTCTCAAACCATCAAATTATTATTGGACCTTTAAGAATAGTAAGTTAGAGATTAATATCTTAAATTCTTATGAGGGTTCAGCTACAATAATATATTTCGACCGCATTGCCGAACAATATCTTATAGAAAAAAACAAAGAAGAAGAGAGGCAAAAGAAAATAGAAGCCAAACGTACGCGTGACTCTATTAATCAAGCTCGAAAAGAACAAGAGCTGATACAAAGAAGACAAAAAGAGCAAGAAGAGAAGAATCATCAGAAATCAATAAATCAAATATAATAACGAAGGAGGAAAATTATGAATCTTCATATTGCAATTAAAGAAATAGTCAAACAGAAAGGTGTTGAAATAATAAAGAATGTTCAGATAATCAACTACCTTTTAGATTATCAAGCATTCAAAGAGAAGCCGGCCACTAAATTAATTTTACGTGACGTTATTAATGGTGGGTATGCGGAAGAAATATCATCTTTAAAATCGCAAGATTCTGGTTGGACTATGTCGTTTATAAAATTAAAGCGAGATTTTATAGATTCATGCGGATATAAAGATGAACTGGTTGATTATGTATTTGAAGCGATCGCTTATGGAATAGGTATGGGGGATGCCTCTAAAGAGCCTAAAATTGAACAGAAAATTGACGTTCAATCATTCTTTGATATTGCAGAAGAGCCACTACAGGAGGAAGCAGCTAATTCTCCTGTTGAAAATAATCAAAATGTAAATCAGTCCGATTTATACTCTATTGCCCTTACTTTTTATAACGAGGGAAAGTATAAGCAAGCAAAAGCATTTATTGACAAATCAATCTCCCTATTCGCTAATTCTGGCGCACCTGCAGATTTGCTTAAATTGAAAGGCGACATTTGTTTGAAGTTAGGCATTTATGAAGAAGCGATTAATACCTACCATGCCAGTTATACTGCATTAGCAAATAAAACAAATTATAATATACCGAAACTAAAGGAGTCTCTTAAAAATCATGAAATAAAAGGATTCGAAAATAGTTACTTCTGTTATCATTTCTGTCTTTATTCCATTGGCAAAATAAATAAGGAACAATGGCTTAAGATTGTTAAATCAGAAGCTATGTATGGCCTAAATGATGCCATTATGTATTGTGTTAATAATGGTATCAATCCTATGGAAGACCATATTAATATATTCTTTGTAGATAAAGCAGATTTAAGAACAGGGGATTTTATATATTCAGATGGGACATTTGCTCATGAATTAAGTTCTGCAAAAAAAGTTATTGCAAAAGTTATAGTAACTGAAAATTCTGAATATGAAAAGAATCAAGGTTGGACACATGGATATTTAATTCCAGTATATCATGATGGTAGTATACAAACAATAAGAGGGGAAGCTTGGTCATATTCTCATGAAGATTTACCATTCCCCCATTCTCACTATACAAATGATGATATAAACCATTGGGATAAGTTGAAAACTATAGAATCAGAACAATTTATCACTATCAACGATTATGATTTGTTTCCAGCATTTAAAGCAATTAGGAATTTCCCAGTTAAATTGCCCATTTCAGAGGCAAGTCCATGGTTTTTGCCTAGTATACATTGGTTCAAACGCTGTTTTATATCAAACCTGATATCATCACACGGAGGATATTGGACATCTTCGCAAGCTGATACTTCAAATGCTTTATGTGTAAAATTCGGCTTGTCATCATATAAAAGAAGTTATTTCACAACGACTTCATATGAATTAGCAGATAAAAAGGAGAATAAGCTATTACTCCCTGTCTCTGCATTTTAAATGAGTCATTAATTGATAAAAGAAATGGCAAATTGTAAATATTGTGGCAAAAGTGCAGGAATCTTTTCACACGCCCATAAGGAATGCGAAGAGAAACATAATCAAGGGGTAATGGCTCTTGAGAGTGGTATACGCAGGTATCTTAAAGATGCAATAAAGATAAGCGACTTGCTTGGTCTAGTTACTAATCTTAAGAAAGAGAACTATCTGACTGATCCTGATATTGCTATATCATCAGCCAAGTGCATCGATGAGTACACGGAGCAATCACGTTGGCCTTTCCATTCGCATCAGTTGGACTTGGTAAGGGACTATATAAATAAGATAGGTGTATCCTACCAAAGCATCAATGTAAATAGTTCGCTGGACAAACTCTCTGAGAAAATGATTCGCGGATTTCTAGCCGAATACTTTACTGGTCAGAAGCCGCTACAGAGGGTTCTGCAGATATGTCGCCAGATTACAAGCGTGCTCCCTTTGTCGAATACTAAGATGAATGATACATACACCTTTATGCTTAATCAGGCTACTGATAACTATATGAAAGATGGACTATTATCAGATAGTGAACAGCAACGCATAGATGAGTATGTGTCATCATTGGGATTATCACTACCTGCACCAATAGAACAAAGTAAAATGCTGAAACAGCTACAGCAGGGTATAATACCCCAAACTAATTTCCGTGCACCAATACTGCTGGGTAGAGACGAGGTGGTGCTTTGGTGCTATGATGGCGTGACGATGTGGCAGGAGAAAGTGAAACGAGAAATGGTGGGTAGTCATAGCGGATTCTCATTCAGAGTAATGAAAGGTGTGACATACCGTACAGGAGGTTTTAAGGGACACCCTGTAGAGCATAGCTATATGGACAATGCTGGTTGTGGTAGCTTATATATCACAAACAAGCACATCATCTTCCATTCATCCGAAAGAAGCGTAAAAATACCATATAAGAAGATTATAGGATTGAATCCGTACCAGGATGGTATGGGAGTTCAGCAAGATGGTGCAAATGCAAAGAAGTTGGTGTTCCAAGGTTTTGACTGCTCGTTTGTGATGAACATAATGTCGTTTATCTCCGTATAAAGAGATCTTGGTCCCAATCTTTGAGATCGGCTTGAGACTTTACTGATTCTGCTATATCTTTTGGAATATTAGGGAAGAACGTCATGCCTGTGATGCGTTCAACCTGACTTATGCTATTTACATACAGGTCTTTACGTCTAGAGGTCTCTGTATTTCTGCGAATAAAACCTATACCTTTAGGCTTACCATTCAAGCACAATACTACTTTGAAAAAAGCTTCTGGGACTACAATTTTGTTCTGGCCTATTGTTTCGTGTTCTTGACGAAATAGGATAGGGCCGCAGACAATGTAGATGTCGCCCCATTTTTCTGCCCAACGTCTGCACGCCATCTCTATTTGGTTCCAGTCTCCACTATTCAGATTGGCATTTTGTGGGCAACAATTTGTCATCAAGAACGATTCGTACATCGCATCTGCATCCCACTTGTTATCTCCTGCTGGACACATGTGACCACGTGACCAGCCTGATTCGCGGTAATCATAATAATTGGCACGTGGTTGTGGGACTTCTATATCTTCGTGCCATGCACTTCCTGGACGCTTGTGTGGGCCACTAGTGTGTGCGGCTGTTAGATGCCATGCTACCCAATTGGGTAGCATGGTGTCCTTATTGTAAGAAACAACATAGCCCTTGCGATGTAGTATCTGTTCTGGCGTATCTTTCAGAGGCAGAGGTAGATATG
>JAEEGL011663078.1_pt1 | contig 14646 bp, 17 predicted proteins | sample 9134231 | NCBI WGS metagenome assembly JAEEGL01 (sample SAMN16246548, study PRJNA631951) | gut metagenome | biome: gut microbiome; feature: rumen; material: fiber-attached | host: Bos | place: Iran: Karaj | collected 2018-10 | reverse complement strand
GTTAAAAGTGCTGACAGCTGCGCTGGCACTGTTATCTGCTTTCCACTGTAGCACATTTGAACGGGAATGTAAGAACGCATATTTATTTAGAGGACGACATCGTGAAGACAATAAAGTAGTGAACTATATAGTCTCGGAAATTAAGAATTGTGAAGGTACTCCTTAATTTGTGAGAGTGTGTCCCGGCAATCTGCGAGTTGTTTTTCAAGCAGAGATATTTTGACCTCGAGATCAGAGTAAGAGTTCTTGCTGGTTGGTGCTTTTGTTTGTACCGTGTAACAGATAATTGCGCGATATGCAGATGCGACAGTGCAGCCAAGCGTTTTTGAAATAGCTTCAAGCTTGGTGTATGTATTCTGTTTTAGAGCCAGCATTTTCTGGTTTTTAAGATCTTGCTCAGAATTAACGAAATCCGATAACAACTCTTTAGGATCCCCTTCAAACCTGTCGATTGCCTGTGAGAATACGAAAGAATCCCTATACTGATTTGAAGTCGCTGAAGAACCGAAATAGCGAGTTCTAAGTTCATTTGCATATCCTGAAAAACTATCAGGAAGTTTAATGTTTATCTGCATAAAGCACCCCAGAACAATATAGATATTAGATAGTAATATGATAACTTTTCTTGAAAACAATGCAACAGACTATTGCAAAAGATAGCAGGATAGCGTTATACTATCCAAAAAGATGCACAAGGAGAATAGAATAATGGCACAGAATAACTTAAGGCTATATAGATGCTGTAATAACTTTGACAGGGATCAGGGATATATTCTGAGTAGCAGGGTTGTTGATAAGCTGAGCAATACTTGCTCCTTAGAGGAGCTTACCAGCCACATATTGCAGCCCTGTGGTAAGCGCAATGTGTTTTACAGCTTCAGTCCACGACTCTCTGTTGTTCGAGAGTATAAGAGAAAATATTGTCCAAGTGGCGAAATATGCTTTATTGACATTGATTTAGAGCATTTACCGGGATCTATTATTTCGATACATCCTGTTTTCTCGCGTTTGTACTTAATGAATTTGATTTCTCTCTCAAGCGACACTTTAAAGCGAAATAGCATCCGTAATCCTCAGGACAAATCGGAGCACACTATTCTCGGAGTTCTAAACGTATCGCAGAGAAGTGTCTCTAGCTGGGCTCATGGTTTAACAGAAATCTGCATCCAAGCTGATAAGCTCAATCTTGAGGTATTAAAAGATTACGAGGCTGAAGATCCAAGCGATAAAGAACTTGAGTGTATTGTAAAAGAGCATTTTATCAAGGCAGTAGATGACGACAATATAGAACAACTCAGATCAATAATTCAGGGTGCATTTGAGACTCAAGCTTTAAAAAGAAAATACATATTAGAGTTGGTTAATAAAAACGCATGGTTTGCCGCATAAAAGGAGGAGCTTATATGACTAGTGAATATATTGAAAACCGCTTTATTGAACTTAATGAGCATATTACTGCTTGCGTGAATGATCTCGATTCCTTTTTGTCTCTTACAGCTGACATGAAAGGAAACTACATTAGTTTCATTCATTTAAAAACTAGCAAAGGCATCGTTGAACTGCCCTTATACACCGGAACGGCGACAGGAACAAAAGATTACCCTGACCGTTATATCGCTGACCGAATAAAGGAACACCTCGTTCGATGGATTTCTGATCCCGAGAAGTTCACGGGAGTACCCGAGGAATTGTTGAAAAACGGGACGGTTTTATTTAGCTTTAAGGTGCTTAAGGAGACTGATAACTACGACCAGGCCAAGAACATTGAGCGCCTTGCAATTCTGAAGTATTCTACGTATCTTCAGATGTCACCCTTTAGCAAGTTCTCAGCCAGCTCTTATGACGATTTAGACCTGTGTATTGAGTACAAATACAGAAAGCCCGCGTTCGCATACAGGCTCCTGCAGGAACGCATAATTCTCGATGATTCGGGCATGTTAAATATGATCTTATTCAAGCTGATGGATGATGACTATGATCTGAAAAAAGAACCTGATTTTGATGGCGTAGATTTTGGCGAGATCATCAATACCAGAAGCCAACTGAATGAACTGCTCCCCAAAGGTTCTGATGAATATAAGCTCGTAAAAAGTCTGTTCGACAGCCATCTTGATCTTAACGCTAACAGCAGAGGTGCATACCGCAATTACATCATGGACAACCTTACGAAAATGGTGTTAAACACGGAGAGAGTCTCGCAGTCAAAATAACAAAAACCCCGAAGTGGCGACTTTGGGGTTCTTCCTTGCTCCAAAAATCACAAACCTCATATAAGCATTGATTTTTTCACTGAAACGTGATAAACTTCACTTAATAAGGAGGGTGAAACATGTCGGTAAGCTATAAAAGACTTCAACATATTTTAATTGAACGGGATATCACACACTCGCAACTTATGAGAGATGCTAATATATCTGCAAACATTATCAGCAAGATCAAAAATGGACAGTATATTGCGCTGGATAAAGTAGAAAGCATATGTAATGCTCTCGATTGTACTCCAAACGATATATTGGTTTTTCTGCCAGATGATGAAGAAAAGCAAATACGTAAGGAGTAAAGCAATGAATTATATTGGTTCAAAGTATTCACTATTAGATTTTCTTGAAACGACTATCGAAGAAGTTACCGGTTATAAATCAGGTGATGATTATGTTTTCGCAGATCTTTTCGCTGGTACGGGCGTAGTAGGTCAAACTTATAAAGCAAAAGGCTGTAAAGTTATATCGAATGACATTCAATATTATAGCTATGTGCTTAACAAACACTATATTGAAAATGTCCCTGAATTAGATACCAGTTTGCTTGATAAGCTTAATAATCTGAAACCTGTAGAAGGCTTTATATATAATAATTTCTGCGAAGGCTCAGGTTCAGGAAGAAATTATTTTACTAATGAAAACGGGAAGAAATGTGATGCTATACGCTTAGAGTTAGAAAGACTTCATAATACTGGAGAGATCAACGACAACATATATTTTTACTATTTATCAAGCTTAGTGAATTCTATAGATAAATATGCTAATACAGCTTCAGTATACGGAGCGTTTCTTAAACACATAAAGAAATCTGCCCAAAAAGAATTTCAGTTAGAACTTTTACCAGTAGTTCCCGGAAAAGTTGGTAAAGCATATAACGAAGATATCAATGAATTAATTCTAAAGATTAGTGGAGATGTATTGTATCTGGATCCGCCTTATAATGCCAGACAGTATTGTTCGAATTACCACGTTCTTGAGACTATTGCAAAATATGACAATCCCAAATTATTGGGAGTAACCGGGCTTAGAGAATCATCAGATCAAAAGAGCAAGTTCTGTTCAAAGCGTACAGTTGCAGAGACTTTTGATGATTTGATTAAAAATGCAAAATTCAAGTATATTTTCTTAAGCTACAATAACGAAGGTTTGATGTCATTAGAAACAATTGCAGACATAATGTCACGCTATGGAGAGTATAAATACTATACAAAAGAGTACAAGCGATTTAAGGCTGATAAAGATGAGAACCGTAATATTGCTGCAGATTCTACTACAGAATATTTGCATTGCTTAATCAAATAACAGGAGAAACCAGATGGCCAAATACAATGATTTAATACCAGAAAAATGGAAGGATTATTCTGATATTACAACTGATTCATTGTGGATAATAGGAAAACGAGATAATTCAGGAGCTCACAATGGAAGTTATCACGGAAACTTTGTGCCTCAGATTCCACATCAGTTGTTATCCAGATATACCAAAAAAGGCGATTGGGTACTTGATCCTTTTATGGGAAGCGGAACAACATTAATTGAAGCTCAACGTATGGGAAGGAATGCTATAGGTATTGAATTACAAGAAGATGTTGCACGCGAAGCAAATGAGCGTATTAAAACAGAGCAAACTGATAACTGTTCTGCAAGAGTCTTTGTAGGTGATAGTAGAACTATTGATATTGAAAAGATTATGAATACTATCGGAATAAACAAATTGCAGTTTGTAATTTTGCATCCACCATACTGGGACATAATTAAGTTTTCTGAAGATAAGAAAGATTTATGTAATACTGAAAGCTTAGATTCTTTTCTTGAATCATTTGGTCAAGTTATTGATAACTCAACGAGATTTCTAGAGAAGAATAGATATTGTGCTTGTGTTATAGGTGATAAATATGCTAATAGTCAAGTTGTCCCTCTTGGGTTCTATTGTATGAATACTTTTTTGGAGAGAGGTTTTTTGTTAAAAGCTATAATTGTTAAGAATTTTGGTGAGACAAAGGGTAAAGCTAATCAGCAAGACATTTGGCGTTATCGAGCCATAACAAATGATTTCTACATATTTAAACACGAATACATATTCTTGTTCAAAAAAATGCGGTAGTCATATGACTACCGCACTTTCTTACTAAACGATTTTTTTGAAGGCTATTTTATTTGTTTTCTTGTTGATTTCGAATCCGATATATTCGTTATTAGCAACAACAACATTTGGATCTTTGATATTCAGAAGTACTTTAGTTTTTATTTTATTGATAATGGTTGGATCTTTTGTTTTCTTAGCAAGAATACAAGGTTGAATGTAGATAGTTTTATGAGCTTTGAGCAAGTTTGGAACGACATATTCATATGCCCATTGTAAATACCACGGTAATTGTTCATCCAGAATATGATCATAAGGTTCCTCATCTTTTAATTCAATTATTCTTAGATAAATACCATTGGAATCTTCTTCAATAATCATAGTGTCAATACTCTGCATGCCTACACCACAACCCACTTCATTTCCAATCCAATATTCTCTATTTTTCTTAGGCAATAAACTATTAATAGGCAATAACTGTTTTATAAGAATAGGGCTATCAAACTTTTGAATAACAAACGCTTGTAAATGAACTTCAAATGATTGGTTGTTATTTGCTTTATAAATCAGTCTAGGCTCTATTTCTAAAGAGTCCATTCTACCCTTGTAATTGCATTGGGTTTTAGTATTTATGATTTTTGAATTTGCAGAATCAAAAGAAAAATGAGTCTTTTTTAGCAACTTACTACTATTCTTTTTATCAAGTTTAGCTTTTAGGTCATCATATTCATATTGGGTTATCATAGTGCAGCCTCTATTACCCTTAAGCTTTCTATATATCAAACTCCAGCAAAGCTCATAAGGAGCAGATTTTCCGGCTATATCATCAAGGTATTCGTGTTCTGTTATGCCATTGGGGTATACAGCGTCAGGTGAAAGCCTAATTCGATACGATAAACCTTTTCCCATATTTGTTTTGAGATAGTTATTGCTGTCATTCTCATCCCAGAAAGCGCGGTTTTTAGCTTTAAACACTCCAAAAAACATTCCAGGGTTATTGCAAGATGATTGAAGGTAAAACAACACCTTATCTCCAACTCTTATTCTGGATATATCGGCTATCATACCAACTGATATTCTTTCTGAATTATGATTATACTTTGTTAGGTTAGGATTCGATAAAAAAGGGCTGGGTTTATCTTTTGCTCCTGTTCCTGCAAACATATATTCAAGGTGGAATTTTAAAGTGTCTGAATTAACGATAAAAATATGATAGTTCATAAGATGCTCCAAGCTCAATAAATTCGTTTATCAATCAAATTATCTGTGTAGCAAGACCAAGTAACAAAATGTCGTGTAGTTTTTTATGTTTCCTTCGTTGTCAGGGTAATCAAAATCAATATTGATAGGGGATGTAAAATTGATTTGTTGAAGTAATTCTTCAATTTCATCAGAATTCAAATCTGTATCCAGATATACAACTAAGAACCTTGGATCAGCACCAAAACGATCTGCATCTTGATTCTCGTATAAGCTTTTTGCCAAAAGTTCTGGATGATTAATTGCAACAGAACGGTAGTTGGTCCCATACTTATCTATAAAGCTTCCACCAACACTTTTGGAAACCTTTTGATCAAAGGAAACACCATCAATATAGAAATCTATTCCTCTTTTGTTTCCAAACGTTGGAATTACATTGTCATTGTAGGTTATAACTAAATATTCAATATAATCGTTTTTGAACTGACTGAGTTCTTTCATTCTTCTGAACCGAATAATATTGTCTGATAACAACTTATCTTTTTCTTCGCCAGTCAATTCATATTTTCTGTTAAGACTGTGAACATAGCCATCAATACCATTAGCAGAAAACGGCCATTTAAGTTCCCCCAAACCAAGTGCTTCCCATTCCTCTATCGCTGCATCTATTTTTTCTTTATTGGCTCTGTTATTCGCGCATTTCTCCGATTCAAAAAAAATTTCTCGAATTACATCTTTTGAAATATCGTAATTCCAAGTTTGAATAATCTGTTCATCAATCAAAACTATTGTCTTTTGTATTTCTTCTGAAGTCCCAGTTATTTCAAACAATTTCTTTAAATACTTAATTTTCAAGTCACGAGCCGAACAACCATTGCTTCCTGAAAAAATAACTTTAATGTCATTAAAGCTTATTGAATCTCTTAACATTTTTCACACCTCTACATATTGTTAGACGGCTTTTCTTGCAAGTGCCTTTTAAACTCCAGAGGATCATACCAATAACAACCTATGCACGCATCTTCTTCTTTGTGGTGTTCTAACCCACCGGCATAAAAAGAGATGGGATAACCTAATTGTTTTGCATCATATCGTTTTCCTGTGCGCTTACAATCCTTACAGAATTGTCTTTTTGCATCGTTAGCTGCTTTGCTTAGAGGTTGAAAATCCGATAGTCTTTGATCTTCGTTGCGCATTACTCGAGCTTCGTTTTTCATACCGTTTTTATGGTCGACTTCCGGATTGGACGTTCCCAAAACTACACACTTTTTTGCTTGTATGCTTCTCTTAATCTCTGGATCTATGTATTGTGTAAAAGCTCCGTCCTCTGCAAAACCAACGGTTCTAATTGCATCTGTTCGGTTCCCTGGAGTTCTACTTTTGTCTCGTTCGATTTTATACTTTTTGCCAAAAGCCCCATCATCTCGAGACCACCCGGCGCCGTTTAGAAGCTGAAGGCCTTGATATTCTCCGACAAACTCATCAACACTGACCCATCTGCTACAGCCATTTTCATCGATCCTTGCTAATTCTTCAAACAATTGTATTTTGGTTTTTCTTGGCATACAGATAGCCCTCCACAAATTCACTCATATGTAAATTGTATTTTTTTGGCTTTGAAAAGTCCATAAAAAATAATGAATTCATGACTATTAAGCGTATTAGGCTGGTTTTTTAGAGTTAAGATTAATATCCGAGGAGTTTACTGTCAGTTATCTGCGTTTCATATACTTGATGCTTTGATATATAAATAGATTAAACTAGATTATACAGCGAGATGAGGAAGTCTGGAACCTTCGACACAAAGAGCTGGTTTTCTGGGACAATTGCGAGAAAAATAGTCCCATTAATGGAAGGCGGGCCATTCTAAATCCTGCTATAGTTAAGACAACCATAAAGAGTGCGCAAGGGACAAGCCCGGTGACCGCACAGCAACCTACTATAAGGCAAGGTGCTAAAGCTTGAACGATGGTGATACATTACCTCACGATGATCCTGTTGTTCGAGCAGAACGATGAATTATTTAACGGAGGTAATGAACATGAAAAAAGTACCAGAAAACAAGTTAATTGAAACCAGCTTAAACTACCAGGTCCTTGAGGAAACCGGCCTTATTGTCGGCGAAGACGGCCTTTGGATTGTGCTTAACGAAGAACAGTTCAATAGAATCAAGACTTCCTTTGATTCCGGTAAGTTTAAGAACATGAACGAAGACGAATCCCTTGCTGACTTGTGTGAGCAATATGCCAAGGAAGTAAGAATGGCAAAGTGGCAGAGATTTGTTTTCGAATACCCGGAAGATATTGCTTGCGGCATGACTTTTAAGGAAGCACTTAATTCTCTGGAACACCTAGACGATTTGATTGCTTTCGTCAACAAGTGTGCCGAAGAGGACGAGGAGCTGCAAGAAGAAGTTAGCGCATTGGCTGACGAAATTTACGACAACTTGGAAAAGTATGAAGCCCAGGATAAGGCTATCCGCGAATTGGCAGACTGGGTAAGCTTAAGAGGCTTTGAGCGCGGAACAAGAGACTACACTTTAACGGACGCGAATGACAAGTGTCTTGGCAGTCTCGATATTGCATGGCCTTTTGGACTCTATGGAATCACGGGAGGTTTTACAAAGCCTTTGGCAGTAAACCTTATGAATACGACACCGGAACTCTTGAAGAACGCTGAGGAACTCGGATACGCCTGCTTTACGGACATCGAAGAATTCAAGGCATTCGTAGAGAAGAATTATAAGAGGAGGAAGTAAGCATGAAGCAGACAGAAGAAGAGTTATATAACAACGTATACATTAAAGACGTAATTCGCGAGTTTTACGAAGACCAGACTGACGAGAAATTTGAGCTGGTATTTGGCCACTTAATGTTCCGCATGGCTGAAGGCGGCAAGGCACCTATGCCGTTAATGAACGTAACACGTATTGCCTGGGATTTCTCGGGTGATTCTGACTATAGTGTATTCGAAGATTTGGACGAGTCTGACTTATATTTAAGAATAAAAGGCAATAACGGAAAATACTGGATACCTTTGTTTACTGACAGAAGTGAGATAGGCGGCCTCGTGAATACCAATGCCGTAAAAGAAGTGCCGATAAGTGACATTTTCAAAACGGCTCACAGAGACAGCAATCTCAACGGTGTGCTCATTAACCCGCAAACGGACGGATTTACTGTTCCTCAGGAGTATTTGAAAGAAATGATTGAACAGGAAAAACGCTGGAAGGAATTAATCGCTAGAAACGAGGCTGAGGAAGGCGGCAGCATGGCTAATCCTGCCTGATACTTTGCCTGCAGCTACCGGCCGCTGTAAATGTCGCCTTGCGGGCGACCACACGGATCTTCCGGGTTGATACAATTCAGGCATAAAGAACAACCCGGAAGCGATGTATCAATAAAAACTTTAGGAGGTCATAAATATGGCAAGATTTGGTTTAGACAGAGCAGAACAGTTTGGCGGACAGGGTGGAGCAGGATTCTTCGGGCTCAAGGGAAGAAAGACAGCGCACATTAGATTCCTTTATAACGAGATTTCCGAAGTTGAAGGATATGCTGTACACGAGATTGAGTTAGGCGGCAAGAAGAGATACGTAGACTGCTTAAGAGGCGAACATGACGGCATAGACAAGTGCCCTTTATGCAGAGAAGGCAACTGGGTTCAGGTCAAGTACTTCGTACCTGTCTATGACGAGGACTTAGACCAGGTGTTTACCTGGGACAGAGGAAAGGCTTTTGGTAGAAGGTTAGAGAAGCTGTTTTCCAAGTATGCAGCAGAAGAACCGCTTTGCGCTACAAGCTTTGCTGTAACAAAAGAGACTAATGACGAAGGTGCTACATACCTCTCCATTAAGGCTGACTATAACGACGGCACAGAGCTTGACGAGCTGCCGGAATATACAGCACCTGTATACGGGAAGTTAGTTCTTGAGAAGACTGCAGAAGAAATGGAGGAATACCTGGAGTACGGCGACTATTTCGGTGAAGACGCTTGTTAAGAGTATTTGTGGAGGTCACAGCACGTGGCCTCCGATCAGAGTCGCTAGAATAAGGTTAAAAAAATAATATACAATGGAATAAGGAGGTACAGAAATGTACGGTGCAATAATCGGAGACATCATCGGAAGCAGATTTGAATTTGATAACGGTAACAAGAGCAGAGAGTTTGAGCTCTTCACAAAGGAGTGCGATTTTACTGACGATACGGTCATGACCATTGCCGTAGCAGAAGCACTTATGGATGCAGGTCCTGATGCTGATGAGAAGACCATTAAAGATTTGCTCATTAAGTCCATGAAGAAGTGGGGCAAGAAATACCCGCACGCAGGATACGGCGCAAGATTTATCAGATGGGTCCTGACAGATGACCCCAAGCCATACGGAAGCTATGGTAATGGTTCGGGTATGAGAGTCTCTTCTGTCGGCTGGCTCTATGACACTCTGGATCGTACCAGAGAAGTCGCAAGGTGGACTGCTGAAGTTACGCACAACCACCCGGAAGGAATAAAGGGAGCAGAAGCAACAGCTATGGCAGTTTTTCTTGCCAGACGAGGTGCAAATAAAAGACAGATTAAGAACATCATTATTGAAGAGTTTGGCTATGACTTGTCCAGAACGTTAGATGATATTCGTCCTATCTATGAACATGTGGAAGATTGTATGCATACGATGCCTGAAGCCTTTGAGTGCTTCCTTGAGTCTGAGAGCTACGAGGACTGCATTAGGAACGTAATGTATATAGGCGGTGACACAGACACGTTAGGAGCCATTGCAGGGGCCGTAGCAGAGGCATATTGGGGAATCCCTCAAGAGATTTTGGATAAGGCTAAGAACTATCTTCCGAAGGATATTCGCGATGTAGCACTGAGGTTTATGAATACAGTGATTGAAGCCGAACATGACGAGAAACGCTTTATAGCTACTGATTCCGGACTGAGATTTATATCTCCAAAGAGAATTAACGACAGGAAATGGTCAACTACCGGTGGTGCTGCAGTACCGGTAGATATCAATAAGGTAGAATTTGCAAGCTTCTATGGAAGACCGGAACAGAAACACTCTGGATTTGATGCACCTGTCTATGGAAGGGTGGTTCGGGATGACGAAGAGCTAGTGCGGCAACCTGATGGCACATACAAGCTTGTTAAGAAGACTGATAAAGAGAATAAAGGTCCAGCCGTGATTACTTACGAAGAAGCCTTAGCAAAGGCAAAAGCATATAAGCCTGACATTGATATGTGTACCGAATACGAGAAAGGTTATGTATTCGCCTGCAAAGCTGATGCCATGAGCATCGGAGGATACGATGAGGAGCCTGTAGTTATTCTCAAAGAGGATGGCAAGATCACCGACATTACTTCTTTTGTAGATAACGGTACTGGTGAAGAGATAAAGACATGGGATCTGTCCTAATATCAGAGAATTGGTCCCATTAATCGCAGTATAACCGTAGTACTATAAACTCAGAGAACAAAACAACCATAAAGAGTGCGCGAGAGACAAGCTCTGTGACCGCACAGCAACCTGCAATAAAGCAAGGTGCTAAAGCTTGAACGATGGGAAGATTTAAGAATTAAAGCCTGTCGTTAGCGACAGGCTTTCTTAGCCTAATGGAGGGAAGATTAATGAAGGGATCGTATTATGTAAAAACAAGAGGAAAGAAAGCAAGAAAGTACTTTATTGAGTTTCTTGAGAAGAACGGATTCAAGATTGGAACTGACAGTGTGTTTTCTCGCGAAGAGATACTGGATTCCATATTGCCGGTTTCTGTGGATTTAGACAGCTTGGAATACGACCGCATGGGCAACACAACATGTGCAGCCGCAGCCTCTACAATAGGAGCAGTATTCACGATGGAGGAATTCTTGGATTTCTATGAGAGTGTGAACGGGGTGGTGATTGTGTAGAAGGTTTTAGGGTTTAGTAAAGAATAAAACAACCATAACAGTAAGGAATTAGAATTGTGTACCGGTTGTAAGACTACATAATGGTTTATTGTTAGATATGTTGTAATTGCAATTTATATTTGTTCATGAAACAACCCGACTTTATCGTCGGGCTGTTTGTTTTTATAGTAAGCGAGATATTTGATGAAAGAGAACAGAGATACGATTATTTGAGAGCCATTTAGTTTATTCTCATTATATTAAAGCGCACCCATCTGGGTTAGTGCCACTTCTATTTCTTTCCAGTTTTTTACTCTTATTATATTATTTGCCTCGGCGTCAAATGATTCGTTATAAGGGGTGGAAACGAGGATTTTTTTGTAGTCACCTTCTAGCAGATTATGAACACCATCATCTATAAGAACATCGCCCTTAATTAGTTTTTTATTGGAAGTAACTATAATATCTTTCCATTTAAGAAAAGGATAGTATCTAAATAGAACTTTTTCCAGCTTTGATTTTAATGCCTTATATGGAGTGGAAGTCACGACATAGACTTCATTATTATTTTCCAGCAGTTTTTCTAAACATTCCTTTGCCCCATCTAAAGGTTGCATTAAATCATACATTCTATCGTCAAGTTCAATATCATATATTTGGTCACGTGTAAGACCAGGATAAGCTTTTCCCATATTCCAGTCTTTTACGTCATCATATTTAACTGTTCTTCCATATTTTTCATTTAACATCTCGATCCAAACATGTGTGTGATTCTCAAGCACACCATCTGCGTCTACTAAGATAATCATGTTTCATTCCTTCCTAGTTTACAAATTTTGCTTTTGATTATTATAAATATTTCTAATCAAATCTAATATATATCTTTTAGATTTACTTTTAATTAATCAAATAATACGCGAAAATCCATCAATATCTAGCTTTTTTGTTTGAAATAATCAAAAAAGCGATATATAATTACAAACAGGACATTTTACAATATCAAAGAATCGTTTTGTGAGTTTCTGGGTGATATATGTTGGGAATGAATAGAAAAAATAAAGCTAAGTATAGTAGTATACAGATTTGGTATGATAGCAATGTTTCCAATGCTAATGTATGCCTAGATGTGGATATTAATCTTTGGAGATTAAATAGTCCCAAACACCAAGCTTATTTTGATATTGGATTATTGATTCGTGACATTGCTCCGGTAAATAATGTGTATATTTATTTCCCATTCAATTTTGAATATGGAAATATTGTTGATTTGGGTGAAAAATTCAAAACTCCTGAGATGGTTCAAGGTGTATTTAATGAGGATCTTTTTGTAAAAGAAGACAACAAAGAAATTATCGTATCAGATTCTAATGGTGAGAGATATAGAATTTATTGTTTAGATGTAGGCGAGGATCTACACGTAGAGAATAAATATGATGGAACACTCGTTTCATTTGAAGTTAAAAAGAACGAGGATGATGAGAGCCATCGTAAGAGTTATTACAGATTCCGCGTTAAGGCTCTTAAGGCTCAAAAGTTCTCCCCTTTTATTGAGCACTATAAACCTAAAAATTCATTCTTTGAAAGTGCATTTATCGAAACTGAAATGATAGATGTAAGAATTAATGAGAAAAGAAATCAAAACAGGAATCTAATTGACGATATTAAGAAAAAAAAGCAATATACACGGTTTGTATTAACAAATGTACATTTCTTTGTTATGGCATCATTGAACGATGATGTGGTTTCTGATGGAATCAACATGATTTACAAAAGACAATTAGAAATGGATGACTTCTGGACAGATTATCTGGAGAAATACAAATATGAAAAAATGAGCGTGTATAAGTCAAACAGTGTTAAATTTGTTAAAAGACAAGTTTTCACAGCAGACGATGACGAGGACGAGGAAAAAAACAAGAAAACGGACGGGAACAACAGGAACAACAAGAACAACACCAAGAATAATAACAAGAAAATCACATATAGTCTTAAAGAAAAAGATTGCATTGAAGATTTTAGTTGTTTTGTAAAAGTAAAATATAGAAAATGTAACAAAGGAACTATATTTAAATACGTGATAACCTTGTTTATTTCCACACTGATTCTTTCTATTATTTGTGGTGTAGTATATGATAGTATTAAGGAGTATATATTCAAATTCTTTGAGTGGATTGCAAAGTTTATAACAGGATAATAGTATGTATAAGATAAGAAGAATAACTGAATCAAACCATATCTCTAAGGATATTGATCTAGTGAGAGATTTTTTGAGTGATCTTTCGAGTGAATATCCTTTACATGATTATTGGTTTGATGAAGTAGCAAAGCGTATAAAGAACAAATCTCGTGAGCGAGAAATTTTATTTGTGCTAAATGACGAAGGGGTTGTTATCGCAGCTGCAATCCTAAAGAATACGATCGGTGAACAGAAGATTTGCACTCTTCGTGTAGCTAAGCGTTATCAGAGAAAAGGCATAGGTTCTTCGTTAGTTAAGAAGAGTTGTGAATTGTTGAATAATAGCAAACCGATTATTACAGTATCAGAGAATAAGCTCAAAGAGTTTTTACCTCTATTCCAGGCATTTGGTTTTATAGAAACAGAGCCTTATGAGAATAAGTATAAAGATAATACACGGGAGTATTGTTTTAATGGCTATCTTTCACCAGAAACAATTTTGACGAAAGATAGACTTCAAAATCAGATAACTGAAACTGAGTTGAAAAAGACGGCATAACAGAATACACAAAAGAACCGAGGCGTTTTACCTCGGTTCTTTATTTGGTTGCAATTACCTAAGTTCTAATAGCATTCTATTCTCCCACGAACTCCCCCAGCGCTCGTAGTGGATATCAAAGAAGCGGGTGAAGGAAGATGTGTCTATAATTTCGCCTACAAAGAGCATTTTCGAGTTAGTTGAATGTAAAACTAAATGAAGGATTTGTATTGGTAAATGTTCAGAAAAACTCTAATTTAGTTTTACATTCAACCGTTGAATATAGCTGTACGAGAACCAGATCAGTCCCATTATTCTCACGCAAGCCCTTTTCGAGGATGCTATCATTACATCAAAAGAACAGTTCTAACACCTCCTTTCAAGTTCTGTCCTTTGTGTGTTTTGGTTTTACACCTCCTTTCTTACCTACTGAGGCCCGGGTCGCTACCGGGCCTTAGTCATTTTCTTACACATTACAACCGATAAATGAAAGCAACGAAG